>Ga0315899_10005369_pt1 | contig 13846 bp, 8 predicted proteins | sample LakEriMetagenome_2_FD_203518 | JGI IMG/M metagenome (GOLD analysis project Ga0315899, IMG submission 203518) | Freshwater fungal communities from buoy surface, Lake Erie, Ohio, United States - Buoy 4 MA112 | ecosystem: Environmental > Aquatic > Freshwater > Lake | place: USA: Lake Erie, Ohio...
AGAACCGCTCCATCTCTTCGAGTTGCGGACTGCATTGCAACAGCAGCAGATTCACACCCGCATGTTCAAACGCCGCGACTTGATCCTGGACCTGAGCTGGTGTACCTACCAAACCAGCTTGGAGTCCGCGGTTGCTAACCGAATAATCCGACAAGCTCACCGAGCGATCGAGCTGGGTACCTGAGAGCCACTGCTGATAATTCTCATATCCCGATTTCGATTGCTGCACGTCGGTAATTCGAGTTACCTCGGCAGTTGCCTCAGGCTCGCTACTACGCACAATGGAGTAACCGGCGACCCCGAAAATCATCGGGGGCAATCCTTTACGCTCGCGGCGACGCTTCATATCCGCAATCTTTTCCCCGACTCGCTCTGGGGAATCCCCGTGCATGACGTACGCGTCGCACTTGCTGGCGATCAACTCTTTTGCCGCTTCAGACTCCCCGCCTGCGTAGATCGTTGGGCGAGGCTTGCTCAACGGTTTAGGTTGCAGTACGGAATCGCGAAGTCGATAGAAATCTCCTTGGTAGTCGACACCATCCCGACTCCAAAGTGCGTCGACCACATCCAACCATTCCGATGTCCGATCATACCGCCGATCGTGCTGCTCAAAATCGACCGCATACTTTTCTGCTTCATCCTTCCACCAACTCGATACCACATTGAGCGATAGTCGACCACCACCACCGATATGGTCTATGTTGGCAGCCTGTTTTGCCAACAGTGCTGGGTTATGAAACGTAGGCCGGACGGCCACCATGAGCTCAAGGCTATTCGTGACCGCCGTCAATGCAGCCGCAGTAGACCATGCATCCAGCGAAGGAGCTCGCACTCCTTTGATGTCGTTTAAATTCAACTCGGCGACCAATGTCAAATCGAAACCGATTTCCTCACTGCGCTGGGCCAATCGCTTGGAATACTCCCAGGTCGCCTCCATGCGTTCATCGTCGACATTCCTGAGCCAGCCGCCGAATACCGGAAGCCAATAACCAAATCGCATCTTCTGAAACAGCCTTTTTTCGTGGAACTCAATCATCCAAGGGGATACAAACTGGTCACGGTAGAACGAACTAAACGTGAAACCGATCCGCCATCACGCCGAATTCGCACGGTCCTCGAGGTAATCAACCAACTTCACGAAGGGATCGAAGCCGACAACGTTGATTCCGTCCGCTACGAAATTCGAAAGGGCGTTAATATCGTAGTAAACAACGTTTCCATCGCGGTCGTCGATCATCAGCTCAATCCCGCCGACGTCGATTCCCGCTTGCTGCATGATCCGTTCACATGCCTCCACAATCTCTGGCGACGGCTGGAAAGCCTCTACTTTCAACCCCGTTTTTGGAGCGTCGATCGGGCATGCGGACCGCTGAAGTTCGACCCCATCGGCTCGCTGGCAAATATCAGCAGGGCAGAGATTGAATGTGTCACCGGTGATAAAGACCTTGATCGCATACAAGAATTTTCCTCCAAGCAACTCCACTCGCACAATGTACCCACCGCGAGCAGGAACGTATTCCTGGACCAAGGCAGTGTGATCGACGCCAAAGTCAAGGCGTCCAGAAGCAGCCGCTGCCGCGAGCGATTCCATGGAATCAAACCTTACAATCCCCGCCCCACTCCCACCGATATTGGCTTTAAACACGACCGGAAACCGCAGCTCTTCAGCGACGGTCGGCACCCAAGACGCATGGTTGGTCACGATGGCTTTCGGATAGCCCAACCCGAGCCCCTGCAGCAAATTCAATTGCCTCGCTTTGCTTGTTTCCATCGTAAAGGCCGACAGCCCGTTCACCACGGGAACCTTCAATCGCTCTAGATGGTCAAGCCAACTCAGGGTGAAGAACATACCCTGAAGGCCCCCTCGCAGATACGCGGAGGGGCTCATCCTATTGAACACTAACGAATAGCGGCTTTCTTTCTCGGACGGATCGTAATAGTGAGCGCGCGGATCCAGCCGAACATAACGCAACCCCCGTTTGTCGAGCTCAGCGAATAGGGGCAAAAACCAATGCTCGTGCTCATGGTAAATCGCAAACGGTTTGGCGTGATAATTCGGCATGGTGACTAAGGGACGGAGTGATGCAATCGGAAAATATTGAAGCCTGAGCAACCTGCTGCCTTGCTGGTCAAGCGACCACCGCCAGTGATCCTCAACGGGCTAGCAGTGAGGCCGATGCCACGGCAGCGACTCTCACGCTCTCCACAGGACCTCGACTCCAAATTATCGCCGACGCGACAGATGTACGATAGCCTCAATCAGACGTTCGACTTCCTCATGCGTGTTGTAGATGGCGAACGAAGGCCGCACCGTGGACTCCAACCCAAAATGCCGCAGCGAGGGCTGGGCGCAATGATGCCCCGTCCGAACGGCAATGCCTCGCCGGTCAAGCTCCTTGCCCACCATTTCTGTGGTGTAACCGTCCAAGGTAAAGGAGACCACGCCGATTTTTTTGGTGGCGCTACCGAAAATATTAACCCCGCGAATCCCTTTCAGCTCTCGTGTCGCATGCTCGAGCAACGCATGTTCATGCGCTTCGACCGAAATCGGATCGAATTGACGAAGGTACTGCAGAGCAGCTCCAAGCCCCACCGCGTCCCCGATACTCGGCGTCCCGGCTTCGAATTTCGCGGGTGCATCGGCATAAATCGTTTCGTCAAAACTGACCCGCCGAATCATGTTTCCTCCACCTTGCCACGGTGGGAGCACATCGTGCAGTTGCGGATGCACATAGACCACACCGATCCCTGTCGGTGCAAAAATCTTGTGCCCTGAAAAGACGAGAAAATCGCATCCGATCGCTTGTACATCCACCGGCATGTGCGCAATGCTTTGCGCTGCATCGATCACAACACGGGCACCGTGATGATGCGCCATCTGAGTCATCTCTTCGATCGGTAAAACCGTACCGAGCGTATTCGAGGCATGCGTCAGAGAAACCAAACGCGTTCGAGGGCCAAGCAACCTTCGATACTCTTCGATCAGGATCTCCCCCGAATCGTCGATCGGAATCACCCGGATCCTCGCTCGAACTTCCCTCGCAATCATCTGCCAGGGAACGATGTTCGCATGGTGCTCCACCTCCGACAGCAGAATCTCATCTCCCTCTCGCAAAAACCCCTTGATCGTGTGGGCTATGAAATTGATCCCCTCGGAAGTTCCACGGACAAAAACGATATCGTCGGTGGACTGAGCATGGATGAACTCGCGCACGGTTTCGCGAGCACCCTCGTAATGGTCGGTCGCTCTGGCGGCCAGCGTATGCGCAGCGCGATGGATGTTGGAATAATCCAGCGAGTAAAACGAAGACATCGCTTCGATCACCTGACGTGGCTTTTGGGTCGTCGCTGCATTGTCGAACCAAACCAGCGGAAATCCATGGATCGATTGATGCAACGCCGGAAAATCCAATCGGACCGAACTGATGTCCAGGGGGCGCGAATGCTGGGCTACCGAGGCGCTCGAACCGCTACTCCCCGGAACCTGCGTTGGCATCGCGCCAACTGGCCCCGTTCGATCCGCCCGATACAAGCTGGTGCCGGGCAATCGCTGCGCGAGCGAATCTCGCGACTGGGCCTGCAGTTTGGCAACTACGCTTTGCAAATCAACATCGCTAACATCCGCTCCATTCCCGCCTCGCTCCATCGCCGAAACGACAGGCGCTGGGAGAGAATCCTGAGCGCTTCTGACCATCGCAAGCGACGACTCCGACTCAGGCTGCGGGGAGGCCAGATGCGATCCCGGAATCTCGAAACGCTGCAGATCGATCGCCCCAAGCGGAAACCTCTCAGGCGGCAACTGCGCCGGCGGAACCGGCACTGGCGGAAACATCTCCGCGGCACCGGAATGCCCTCGAGGGACATCAAAGATGCGCTCCAGCAGTCGCTTCGAAATAGACTCCGAACTTTCGCTATCGACGATCGATGGCACCCCCGAGACTGCGGCTGCTGCCCGGGATGCAGGTGGGGTTCGTGTGAACGGATCCATGATTAAATGCCCGATCCGCTATCAAATGATTTCGGAAGTCGTTGCATGTAATCGTGGTAGTACCCTACTTCTACATTCTCAAGAACACCGACCGCATCATCGGTCAATACCGCTGCCGAGAAATAGAGGGTTAACAAGTACGAACTGACACCGAGACTATCGAGCCCCATCAGACGCGCGGACAAACTCGGAGCAATCTCTCCTTCGATCCCAGACTGATGCAACCCCACCACGCCTTGATCCTCTTCCCCGACGCGGACCAACAGAATATTCGTCGTTCCAGACGACTGCCGGGATTGGTACCGATTGGTGATCTCGAGCTTGTCGCACGGAACGATGGGCACACCGCGCCACGAGACCATCGGGTAGCCGAAAATGCTCACCGTAACCGGAGGAACACCGCGCCAGGTGCACTCTCTCAAGAACGCTGCGATGGCTTTTGGATGCGCGATGAAGAACGCTGGCTTCTTCCAGACCATCGTTAACAACTCATCCAAATCGTCCGGAGTCGGCGCGCCGTAACGCGGCGTAATCCGCATCGCTGGATCGACGGAATGAAGCAGTCCAAACTTCTTGCTGTTGATCAGCTCCCACTCCTGACGCTCCTTGATCCCTTCGATAGTCAATCGCATCTGCTCTTCGAGTTGGTTGTACGGACCGTTGTAGAGATCCGATACTCGCGTATGCACACGAACCACCGTCTGAACCGCCGACAAACTGTACTCGCGAGGCGTCGGCGTATAATCGACGAACGTTTCAGGGATCTCGACATTTTCGGCAAAGCCCGACACCAAGTCGATGTTTCGCTCGCCGTAGCGATTCACGCTGGATCGCAACTCCTGGTGCTCCTCGATCGCTTTCTGAAACTCCGAAACCATGTTGGGGTTGTCCGAAAGGAGCAAATCCAAATCCTTGCGCGACAAGGTCAAAAGCACACATGGCGTGATCGTTCGTATCGTCGCATCGGATGGCTTGTCCGAGATCAAGTCCGATTCGCCGAAGAACTCCCCTTCGGTGAGCAGCGCGATACGAAGGTCGCTCCCATGCACGCCTTTGCTGAGCACTTCGACTTGGCCCTGAGCAATGATGAAAAACTTGCTGCGATCTTCTCCTTCAACCAATAGCTTATTACCTATAGGAACACTCTCGGTCCGAAAGAACCCGGACATCCGATCGAGAATCGGATCAGGGAGCTTGGAGAAGAGAGGGATGCGCCGCAGCGCGCTCGGAGGAAATGATGCTACTCCTTCTGCAAAGTCGACCGCGATCCGCTCCGCCTTTGCCAGTTCCACCTTGGTGCGGTTCACTCGATACGTACCGCCGTTGACTTGAACCCACGGCAAAAGTTTCAGCAAGTACCTCGGCGTGATCGACATCATCTTCGGTGATGTCTTAGTCGTAGTCGCAAGATTCCTTGCGACGGCTGTGGTTACACTCCGTTGAAGCAGACTATCGCTCATAAGTTTTCTCGTTGTGGATCCTGAGATGTGATAATGCGAGGGTAGAGCTCATCATTGTTTCACATTCATGAATGGCTTGCTATGGGTCCTCACCAAGAACCGAACCATCCCCGAGTCCCAACCGCAACCCGCACTTCCCCATTCACAGACTCAGCCGTGCATTCACTGACTGCAACAACGAAAACAGCCGCCCAAATTGGGGGCGGCTGTTAGATATCACCGTCATATTTGACGGGCTTTTTCAAGACTCGGTCTGTTGCCAGCTACCTCGAAAGGGCCAGCTACCTCGAAAGGGTTAGACGTTCTTCCATTGATGCTCTTTAGCACTCGCCAAAACCGCATCGCAAACGCGCTGGGTTTCGAGGGCATCTCGGAAGGTCGGATGAGCAGCTTCGCCCGTTTCCAATCCCTTCAAGAAATCGGCTACTTGGTGTGTGAACGAATGCTCATAGCCGATTTGCAAACCAGGAACCCACCAATTGGCCATGTACGGTTGGTTGCCGTCCGAGACGTGGATGCTGCGCCATCCTCGCACGGACGATTCATCAGCGTAATCGAAGTACTTGAGACGATGGAGGTCGTGGAGATCCCAAGCGAGACTGGCGTTCTCGCCGTTGATCTCGAGGGTGTACAAGGCCTTGTGCCCACGTGCGTAGCGGGTCGACTCAAACAACCCGAGCGAACCGTTGTTGAAGTGGCAGAAGAACGAGCACGCATCGTCGATCCCGACCGGAGCTTTCTTGCCGGTCTCAGCGTGGACTCGCTCCTTAACGAACGTCTCGGTCACAGCGCTGACATCTTTGATGGAACCATTGATCCAAAGGGCGGTATCGATGCAGTGAGCGAGCAAATCGCCGGTCACCCCACTACCCGCCGCTTCGACGTCCAAACGCCACGTGGCAGCACCACCTTGTGGCACATCCGCGTTGATCGTCCAGTCCTGCAAAAAGTTCGCTCGATAGTGGAAAATACGCCCCAGTTTCCCCGATGCCACGATCTGCTTGATCATGGTTACCGCAGGGATACGGCGATAGTTGTACCAGACCATGTTAGGGACTCCTGCCTTTTCGACGGCAGCTACCATTTCCTCCCCTTCGGCGGTGTTCATCGCCAGCGGTTTCTCGCACAAGATCATTTTGCCCGCCTTGGCAGCCTCGATGGCGATCTCTTTGTGCAAGTTGTTCGGGGTGCAGATATCGACCGCGTCGATATCGGAACGCTTGAGCAATTGTCGCCAATCGGTCTCAATCGATTCGTAGCCCCAATTATCCGCAAAGCCTTTGGCCTTGTCCGCGTTTCGTGCGCACAGAGCCTTGAGAACAGGCTTGTACTCACTCTTAAAGAATCGGCTCGCTTGGAGGTAGGCGTTGGTATGCGCCTTGCCCATAAACCCATAACCGATCATTCCAATTCGCAGTTCTTTCATCGTGTGTTATTTCCGTTGAGTCAAGTTGAGTCAATGAGTGTGTGAGGACTGTTGCTTCGACCTACCTACGCGTTGGCGTTAGATCTACGCGTTAGCGCCAGCAGCTTTCCAGCCATGCGCTTCGCGAACCGCGATCATCTTCGCCAAGATCGTATTCCAAGTCTTTGGGTTTTCGAGCGTTGCATTGGGGAACATGCAACCATCCCAGCAAATGTGCTGAATGCCACGCGCCGCAGCATCCTTCAACCAGTAACCGGAGCATTTAACGATATCGAGCTTGCCGTTCGGATCATCTGCAGGACAATGCTTGCCAGTCTTATCGTGGGATCCAGCCCCGTGAACATGACCATCGTTTTGGGCCACGTGGAAGTCGATCGTCCACGGTCGCAGTTTGTCGGTCATCTTCGCGTAAGCTTCGTAGAACTCAGCATCGCTGTAGGTAGATCCGATCATCGCGTACTCGGGCGCGTTGTACCCGAGCAGGTACAAGTAGGTATGTGCCAAGTCAGCTTGGAAGCCAAACGCCTCGGGCATACCAACACCCTCGAGCACGTCGAGCATATCCCGCCAGCTGTGCATACCGGCCCAACAAATCTCTCCCTCGGCCGCTAAACGCTGCCCATGATCCTTGGCGATCTTCGCTGCCTGCTTGAATGTCTCAACAATCTTTGCCGTGTTGGACTTGGCATCAGCCCGCCACTTCTCGATCCCAAACTCAGCGCTATCGACCCGGATAACACCGTACTTGCGAATGCCGTGATCTTCAAACACTCGAGCGATCCGGCAAGCCATCTTCACTGCGGAAAGGAATTTCTCGCGAGCTGCATCATCACCCATCGCCGAATCCCCGACGGTACCCGGCCACACAGGAGCAACCAGCGAACCGACCGAAAAACCGTAACTGGCGATCTTGTCGGCGATTCCTCGAATTTCAGCATCGCTCGCGTTGGGGTCGGTATGAGGCAAAAACAGGAAGTAATCGATCCCATCGAATTTTTGACCGTTGACCTCCGCCGCTGCGGTCAACTCCAGCATTCGCTCCAACGAAATCGGTGGTTCCTGTCCCGGCTCGGTACCCTTGCCGACCAAGCCCGGCCACATGGCGTTATGGAGTTTTGGAAGCTGATTCATGATTCGACTCGGATTGCTGAAAGAGGAATGAAAACTAGTTGTGAAACCAAGACTAGTTTGGGACGATCAAGGTTTGCATCGCCCAATGGGCGATCTATTGCTGAGCAGAACGCTGTGCGAACTGCTCAGCTATTTATCGATCATGCGTTATCGAGCGTTGCGCCATGCGCCGTTGGTCGGCATGTTGTTATGGGCATCCGGTCCGAAGTATCGCAAACCTACGAGCGGCTCGCTGCCGGTATTTTCGATCTCAACACCCCGTGATGCCGCATCGTAACTGATGAAGACTTCATCTTCGGTGTTCTGACCGAATCGAATCATCGCGGGTGTTTGAAGCGCCAGCTTGCCGATGCGACCTTTTCCTTGAACTGTTGTCCAGCCACTCGCTGCATTGTCCTTCAAAGTGCACTTGGCCCCTGGCTCAATGGTCAATTCCTTGGCGCTGAACAATTGCTTGCCGTCGATCGAACCGTACACAATCCATCGATCGGTGTATCCGGGGCCGCTCTTCGCCGAGTCGATAATCGGCTCGATATAATTCGCATCCTTGAAGTGGGTATCGACGTTCTTTTCCCAATCAAGCTGGCCTACGATAAAGTCCAAATCCTGGTGCTTGTCCTCCGGCATGTCCTTGACCAGCAACGACCAAGGCACATAGCGGCCTTCGACGATCGACTGGTACATGCCGAACACATCGCTACCCCATTGTGGTTCGTAGGTACATAGAGAACCCGGTGCGTGCAACACTCCAGGTGGAATCAACCAGCCGGTACCTCGCTTCAGGCGATACGCTCTCGACAGATCCAAAATCCCGTTATCTCCGCGGTTCCAATTCTCCAGACACCGGCGGAGTTGCTCCTTGGTCGTGCCAGGCTCTAGACCCATGAAGGTGTACGCGAAATTGTTGTCGACGTTGTTGTACTGCGGAGGGAAGTAGTAGCTCTCCGGCTTTCCTTCTTGACCTACGAGTGCCGCATCCTCGGCCGATTGGTGCATATGGTGCGGAATCGGCCCCATGTTGTCGAAGAACTTCGAATAAACCGGCCAGCGGTTGTACTTGCTAAAAATCGGAGCACCGACCAACTTGTTTCCTTGTTCTGCAATAGCATCCTTCAACAAGAACTTCTTGCCTTCAAACAAGCAGAAGCTGAGCCCCTCGTGCCAGACCCGGCCTTCGTTGGCAGCTTCAGTCGTGCTCGCAAACCATCGCTCATCGATCCCGCCACGATTGGCACCGAACGCATAAAGATCGTCCGGATGAAGCTTGATCCGACGTCCCGGGTGCAAAAAACTGCGAGGAACCCACGTTGGGGTCAGTCGCAGCAGGCCGTCACCCGCATCGAGGGCTTGCTCCAAAACGCGAGCGACATTGTCCTTCGAAATCAAACCTTGATCTAATGCGATGCCCGACATGAAAACTTCTCAAACGTGGATTGGGGTGGGATAAAGCGGAAGTTAAGGGAAATTGATATCACATTCCGCGGTTATTACGGGAGCTTTGTTGTATGGTCCCGGGGGCTCAATCGCAAGCCCCGAAACACCTGTTCCCGCCAAACGAAGGCTTGCGATTTTGCTCCCGTTCGGCGACGATGCGTGTCCGACTCTATGTTGGTGTTTTCGAGTTGTCTCTTCCGAATCCTTTACCGAACTCCTTTTCAGCCGTGAACACTCTCCCATCGATCCGCCGAGCCATCATCAGCGTCAGCGACAAAACCGGACTGGCCGAATTTGCCAAACGATTGCAAGCCTGCGGCGTGGAAATCTATAGTACCGGGGGAACTCGCAAGTTCCTTCTCGATCATGGAGTCGCAGCGGTTGAGGTGGCTCAGTACACGGGGTTTCCCGAAATGATGGACGGCCGCATCAAGACGCTCCACCCGAAGATATTCGGTGGCATCCTGGCCCGGCGTAATCTGCCGGAAGACCAAACCGCGTTGAGCGAGCACGGGATCCTGCCCTTCGATTTGGTTTGCGTGAATCTCTACCCCTTTGCCGCAACCATCGCCAAAGAGGGCGTCACGATCGAGGAAGCAATCGAGCAGATCGATATTGGCGGACCAAGCTTGATCCGCGCTGCGTCCAAGAATCACGCATTCGTAACCGTCGCCACCCACCCCACTCAATACGACCCCATCGCGAGCGAATTGGAGAGTCAAGGAGGCACCAGCGACTCCCTGCGCCGCCGGCTCGCCGCCGAGTGCTTCGCATCCACTGCCGCCTATGATGCGACGATTGCTGAATATCTCCAAGCATCCCTCAATAACGATGCATGGTCCTCAGCAACTGTACTTCCCACGAATATCTCAGTTCGCCTAACCAAGGAACTGGATCTGCGCTACGGTGAGAACCCGCACCAGAAAGCAGCCCTCTATGCTCGCCCGTACAGCGGCGGTTCTCTGGTCGGCGCGAAAAAACTGCACGGCAAAGAACTCTCGTACAACAACCTGCTCGACCTCGACAGCGCCTTTTCTATCGTTCGCTCGTTTGCGAAACCGTCCGCAGTGGTCATCAAGCATAACAATCCATGCGGTGCCGCTTCGGCGCACAAGCTTTCATTCGCGTGTCGTAAAGCCCTCGACGGCGACCCACAAAGCGCTTTCGGAGGTATTCTCGGTTTCAATCAAGTCGTCGAGGCGGACACGGCTGAGGTGCTATGCCAACCCGGCCTCTTCATCGAAGCGATCGTCGCTCCGGAGTTCACACCCGAAGCTCTCGAAATCCTTTCCACCAAGCCCAAGTGGCGAGACAACGTCCGATTGATGGCCATCGGACACCTCGGACCAGCCCAAACGCAACTCGACTATCGATTCATCAGCGGTGGCGTTTTGGTCCAAGAAGCCGACACCCTTCCCCCTGCGAATCTAACTTGGAAAACCGTCACCAGCGTACCAGTGGTCGACGAGCTTTGGGACGACATCGCCTTCGGATGGGAAATGGTGCGCCACGTAAAAAGCAACGCGATCGTGCTCGCCCGCGATGCGGCTCTAGTCGGAGTCGGCGCGGGCCAAATGAGCCGCGTAGACAGTGTCGAGATCGCGATCGATAAAGCGGGTGAGCGTTCTCAGGGAAGCATCCTCGCCTCGGATGCCTTCTTCCCATTCCCCGATTCGATCCACCGAGCATCCCAAGCAGGTATTATCGCCATCATCCAACCGGGCGGATCCCGCAAAGACGATGAAGTCATCGCCGCCTGCAACGAACATCGCATTCCGATGATCTTCACCGGTCAACGGCACTTCCGTCACTAACCGGCTGCCCCATTCGGGCCGCGTGTGTTAGCCAGTGGCAACGAGACGTTCGAAGCCGATACCCTCCATTGCTAGTCGCGCTCGAAACGTTGATGCGATCTCTTCGATGCACACCTGCGCCCGGCGCTAACGCTGAGGGTACTGTCTCGATGCGATTCGCGAATTATTCCCTCGCCGCCGGCTCAGGCTAGCAGTTCTTTGATCACACGCGCTGGCTCGACACCTGTTAGGCGTAGATCGAGCCCTTGGTTCTTGAACGTGAACCGCTCGTGATCGATTCCGAGCAAATGCAAGGTTGTGGCATGGAAGTCACGGATGTGGACGGGGTCTTTGACGATGTTGTACGAGAAATCATCCGTCTCACCGTACACCGTACCACCCTTGATCCCCCCACCTGCCATCCACATGGTGAAGCATCGCGGATGGTGATCCCGACCGTAATTCTCGCGCGACACGCCCCCTTGGGAATAGATTGTTCGACCGAACTCGCCACCCCAGATGATCAACGTCGAATCCAATAGGCCGCGGCTCTTGAGGTCCGTGATCAATCCATACGTCGCGCGATCGACGTCTTTGCACTGCGATGGCAATCGCACCGCGACGTTCCCATGGTGGTCCCAGTTATTAAGGTAGATCTGAACAAACCGGACGTCGCGCTCCACCATCCGGCGAGCCAACAACACCGAATTAGCGAATGTTCCAGGCTTCTTGGCGTCTTGGCCGTACAACTCCATCGTGCTCTCGGGTTCATCGGCGATATTGGTCAATTCGGGAACGCTCGACTGCATTCGGAATGCCAACTCGTATTGCTGAATCCGCGTGTGGATCTCAGGGTCTCCCACCGCACGGAAATTCATCTCGTTGAGGGACTTGAGCCCATCGAGCGTCTTTCGACGGACATCCATCGGTACCCCACTTGGATTATTGATGTACAGAATCGGATCCCCGGCGGATCGGAAACTGCAACCTGCGTGCTCACCAGGCAAGCAACCCGAAGACCAAAGCCGCGCCGAGATTGCTTGGATCTGCTCGGTGTTCGATGGTTGGGCCACCAACACCACAAAGGTCGGGAGGTTGCTGTTCATCGACCCGAGACCGTACGACAACCACGATCCTATGCACGGGCGTCCCGTGACCATATTGCCTGTTTGCATCAACGTAATCGCAGGCTCGTGGTTGATGGCTTCGGTATGCATCGAACGGACAAAGCAAAGATCGTCAGCAACCTTAGCCGTCTCTGGCAGCAACTCCGAGATCCACATCCCGGATTGTCCATACTGAGCGAACTTGAATTTTGATGGCGCAATCGGAAACCTCGATTGACCGCTGGTCATCGTGGTCAGTCGCTGGCCGTTCCGCACCGATTCCGGCAAATCCTTGTCATAGTACTCCTCCATCTGCGGCTTGTAATCGAACAAGTCCATCTGGGAGGGACCCCCGACCATATGCAGATAGATCACGCGTTTTGCCTTGGGAGCGAAGTGGGGCAATGTCCCCAACCCGGAAGCAGCTTCGGTGTCGCCTCCAACCGCATTCGCCAGGGGCATCCCCAGCGACGCGAGGGCTGCCATTCCCAATGCATTTCCGCCACGACGGAAGAACTGCCGGCGTGTTTCACTGCGCACATACTCCGCAAAGAGCGGATGAACCGATGGATCCCGAAACATATCGTTGCTCATTTCGTTAGCACCTCATCCAGATTCATCAATGTATTGGCAGCCATCGTCCACGCTGCCAATTCCGAAGCGTCGATTGCGATATCCGATCGGGTTACACCCATCATCAGCAATTCTTTGGCTTCTTCGGCATGGGCCCGATAGTGGGCCAACAGTTCATTCAACTCGACTTGAACGACCCCGAGCTCTTCGCCTCGCAAAGGTCGACCGAGCAATCGATTGGCAATCGATTGGAGGCGAGCCACCGGATCGTTGCCATCCGGATGCTGCTTGATGGTCTTCTCCGCCAAGATCCTCGCCGCTTCGACAAATTGAACATCGTTGAGGGTCACTAGCGCTTGGAGCGGCGTGTTGGTTCTCTCGCGACGGACCGTGCAAACCTCCCGGGCGGTCGCGTTGAACACCTCCATATTGGGTGGTGGAGCGGATCGCTTCAGGAACGTGTAGAGGCTGCGGCGGTATAGCCCTGCTCCGGTATCGGCCACGTAATCACGCGTGTTGCTGCCAGGCATCGCCACGGCTTCCCAAACACCACGAGGCATATAGGGCCGAACGCTTGGGCCACCGATCTTTTGAACCAACAATCCACTGATCGAAAGCGCGTAGTCTCGGATCATCTCTGCATCCATCCGGAACCGAGGCCCGCGGGCGAGGAATTTGTTTGTCGGGTCCAAGGCTAGCTTCTCCTGCGAAACGCTCGCCGATTGCCGATAGGTGGAACTGGTGACAATCGTTCGAAACATGTTCTTCATGTTCCATCCGTCCTCGCGAAACGAGATCGCAAGATAGTCGAGCAACTCTGGGTGGGTTGGCAACTGGCCCGTCACACCGAAATCGCCGGACGATGGAACGACTCCCAAACCGAATACTTCTTGCCAGAAACGATTGACCGCGACGCGGGCCGTGAGCGGATTGTC
>Ga0315899_10005372_pt1 | contig 13843 bp, 9 predicted proteins | sample LakEriMetagenome_2_FD_203518 | JGI IMG/M metagenome (GOLD analysis project Ga0315899, IMG submission 203518) | Freshwater fungal communities from buoy surface, Lake Erie, Ohio, United States - Buoy 4 MA112 | ecosystem: Environmental > Aquatic > Freshwater > Lake | place: USA: Lake Erie, Ohio...
TTGTTTCGATCCTGTACGTAGAGAGATTGCTCGTCTTTCTCTTCACCAATTGGTAACAGACGGACGTATTCACCCGGCGCGTATTGAAGAAGTTGTTGCAAAGGTTCGCAAGAACATCGAAGAAGAGATTGTTGAAGTTGGAAAGCGCACGTGTATTGAAATGGGTATTCACGGTCTTCATAGCGAATTGGTTCGCATGGTGGGACGTATGAAGTACCGTTCATCTTACGGACAAAACTTATTGCAACACAGCCGCGAAGTAGCCAACCTTTGCGCTACCATGGCTAGTGAATTGGGATTGAATCCGAAAGCTGCTCGCAGAGCAGGATTGCTTCACGATATTGGAAAAGTTCCAGACGACGAAAGCGAATTACCACACGCAGTGTTGGGTATGAAGTTGGCGGAAAAGTATGGCGAAAAACCAGACGTGTGTAACGCTATTGGCGCTCACCACGACGAGGTTGAAATGAAAACTTTACTTGCGCCAATCATTCAAGTTTGCGATGCTATTTCAGGAGCTCGTCCGGGTGCTCGTCGTGAAGTAGTTGAAGCTTACATTCAGCGTTTGCGCGATTTAGAGAACTTAGCTTTGGAATACCCAGGCGTTTCTAAATCATTCGCTATCCAAGCAGGACGTGAGTTGCGTGTAATGGTTGAAGCGGATCGCGTAACAGATGATCAAGCAGATGCATTGGCTATCTCATTGGCTTCACGTATTGAAACCGAAATGACTTATCCTGGCCAAGTGCGCGTAACGGTTATCCGTGAAAAGCGTGCTGTAGGTATTGCGAGATAATCTCGCAAGATAGGCGAACAAAAACGCCCGCGCATGCGGGCGTTTTTTATTTCAATTTAGACTTGCATTCTAACCGGTCTCTTCTTCCAAACTTCCGATTAAAATCTAATCGATAGTAAAGACCTGTACTTATTTGAAAATTCGCCTTTCCTTCAAATTGTGTTCTAATTCCGAGATCCGTTATCCAATTAATTCTTCTAATTCCAACTCTTAAACCAATTGTTCCATAATACTCCATTGGGTTTTTCCAATTTGTTTGAATCGCATTAAAATTCGAGTATTTAGCACCAAAAGAATAATGCAAAAATCTCGCAGACAAACCATCTATCCCTATTTGGCAAGCGTATTTCGATGGCACATAGGCCAAGGTTGAATCACCCACTCCAGTATAAAATGTTGAAGGATAATCTAGATAGGTAAATTTCAGACCAATGAAATCGGCGTATTTAACTTTCCTATCAGCATTATGATCGCTGTATTTATCCAAGCTATAGTATTTGTATAAACCTCCTGTGTATGCAAAACTCCAAGTTGACGCTTGAAAATAATTCAAGGAATCCAATGCTATTTCGTTAGAAAACATTTCTCCGCCCAACTGCAATGAATAAGTAAACGGTCTTTTCTTTTTCTCATCCTTAATCATCTGACGAACGATATGCCCTCCTACTTTCTTCTTAATATGCAGAATTTCAGCATCTGCTTTTCCGTATTTATCCTCAAGCGTCTTAATTAAATTATAAGCACCCTGATACTCCTTTTGATTGAACAAAGCTTCCGTCTGTTCTATTGACTTGCTTCGTTCATAGTCCGTGCATTTATTTTGAATCTCTATATACTTCTTGATATTTACGTCCTTTAGATTGTCGATTTGTAATTTAAATTTTTGAATTTCTGTTTCTAATCCCTTGGCGAGGGCATTTTCAAGTTGGACATAGACCTGATCAAAATACTCCATTTGAATATGTATTTTAACATCCTTGATTTCATTCTCACAAGAAAGCAAGGCACAATAATCATCTATTGCATTCAAAGCTGATTCGTATCTCGAGTTTGTTTCATATAGCAACACATCACGTTTGAGCTTGGATTTATAGTTTTCCTCTGCCGACGCCAATTCCTTTTGAATTAGTTCATCGCCCCTAAACTGCTTTTGAAGTCGGCGCAAGGTTTTTATAGCGTAATTGAATCTTTCCATTCCAAGAGAATCGCTTACAATACCCATTTCCTCCTCGTAATGCATCTGCACTTGGGTCTGATTCAATTTGGCAATACCATCCTGACACTCTTTATAATACCCATCAAATGCCGATACATCTATCTCCGGATCTAAATAAATAGACGTTTTCTTATGTGCATTTAAAAGGTCTAACCTCTTCTTATAAACGCCCGCATCTACATTGTTTGATGAATTATACACCGCATTAATCTCGCTACTCAAGCCCTTTATTGCACTCAAGCAATCTGCAAAATTCGCCTTGGCTAACTGCAACTTATTAATCGTAAATCTACCATGAACCTTTTTTTCTTCTTTGTCTTCACAAAAACTAAAGTTTCCATAGCTCAAATTTGATGAAGACTGAATATCCACGTGTGAATCAAAGTAGGACGAAAACTTGTTGTTTGTCTCTACCACGTCACTTGTTGTTTGAGATTTTACTGTACTCAATATTTTTTCGGACATTTCCGTCCGAAGTTTGAGCTTAAGATCCTCTTTGGCTTGATTAATAAATTCATCTCTGTTCTTTTCATACGACTGTTCCAAATGCACTTCAATGATATCCGACGAGAATCGTTCATTTACAAATCCAAAGCACTGACCGTAGGAATTATAATTCGACGTTAAGATGATAAAAGCTAAAATAAAATAACCGGGGTTTTTCACTTGTCAATATTTTCTTTAAAATTACAACGCCTGCGCCAAGTCTGCAATAATATCTTCCGAGTTTTCTATTCCAACACTCAAACGAATCATGCCTTCAGTTATGCCCATACCAATTTTATCTTCATCTGGAACATCCGCGTGAGTCATTGAAAAAGGGTGCTGAGCCAAGCTCTCGTTGCTTCCTAGGCTAACCGCCAACTTAATAAGCTTACAACTGTCCAGTACTTTAAAAGCCTCTTCTTCACCACCGCGAACCGTGAAGCCAATCATGGCACCCGGCGCTTTGCATTGCTCTTTATAAATAGCTATTTGCTGAGGTGAATTTGTTGAAAGTCCAGGAAAGAAAACTTGTTCAACTTTCGGGTGATTCAATAAAAACTGAACAACATCAACTGCATTTTTTGTCTGCTGATCCATGCGAATCTTCAAAGTCTCAATACTGCGTGTTAACAACCAAGCGGTATACGGAGCAATCATATTCCCTAAAAAAGTGCGCAAGGTTTTAATGGCTGCTATGTTCTCTTTCTTTCCAACGGTAACACCAGCAATCAAATCGCTATGACCGCTCAAATACTTTGTAGCGCTATAACAAACAACATCAGCTCCCCACTCCATTGGTTTCTGCCAAATTGGCCCCATGTAAGTATTGTCTACTGCGTACAACACTTTATTTCCTGAAGTTGCTTCAATTTTATTTCTGAATTCCTGAATTGCTTTCAAATCGAACAAATGATTCGTAGGATTGGCTGGGGTCTCCGTGAAAACCATTTTCACATTATTCAATTTATTTTCTGAATGAAGACGATCGTACAATTCATCCAACGAGTCATTCGGACCGAAAGATTCCCATTGAATTCCGAAATCAATGAGCACTTGATGAATGAAGTGATGTGTTCCTCCGTAGGTGGGATGGCTGCAAACCAAAATATCGCCAGGACGCAAATAGGCCAACATGGTGGTTGCAATAGCACTCATTCCACTTTCGAAAGTTGCTGCTTCATCCGCACCTTCCCATAAAGCTAAACGCTCCTCAAGAATCTGAAGGTTTGGATTATTTAATCGACTATAGATCAAACCCAACTGCTCCCCCTCATTCATGGTGTCTTTACCATAAGCCAAAGCAAAAAAACGTTTGCCTTCAGCGGCAGTATTGAATACAAATGTTGATGTTTGAAAAATTGGTGTTTTAACCGATCCTTCGCTCCATTTGGGATTGTAGCCATGGCTCATCATCCATGACTCGGGGTGTTTCTTTTCCATTTGCCGAAAATACAACATGTATTCGCTATCTTTGAGCTTCGAAATGCAATTCGTACACCCCGAAATACTTTGGGCCCTTACTGCTCTAGCCGTTCCGGTTCTTATTCACCTCTTTAATTTCCGTAGGTATAAAAAAATTGCATTCTCCAACATTTCCTTTCTCAAGGAAGTAAAGTCTGAAACAACCAAGTCTTCGAAAATCCGACATATCATTATTTTAATATGTCGTTTAATTACTCTTGCTTCAATTATTCTAGCTTTTGCCCAACCATTTTTTCCTACCGCACAAAGTGAAAAAATGAATGGTATTCGCTCTGTGAGCGTGTATATCGATAACAGCCTGAGCATGCAAGGCCAGCAAGACGGCGTTTCATTTCTTGAAATTTCTAAACAAAAAGCTACCGCATTAATAGGTTCATTTTCCAACAACGATCGCTTTCAAATCGTAACTAACAATTTCAGAGGAACAGACCAACGACTTTTATCGAAAGACGAGGCACTACAAACCATTCAAGGAATTACGTTGAATCCTGAGGCAAAACAAATCAGCAGTGTTTTCGACCGACAAAGAGACCTCCTCAACAAATCAGCGGCCGACATTCGCTTGTACTATTGGCTTTCAGATTTCCAACAAAACACTTGCGATATTCAAGAAATATCCAATAACGAAGAAGAGTTTATAACGGCGATTCCAGCTGCTCGTGTGGTGCAGAAAAACTTAAGCATTGATTCGGTTTACTTCTCTACACCTCAGCGTATACTCAATAATTCAGACACCCTCTTAATCGTAATTCAGAACCATAGTGCGGAAGAAATCGAAAATGTTCCAGTCAGCGTTGAACTTGATGGCGTTCAAAAAGCAGTGAGTAGCGTGAATATGAAATCCAAAGGCGTCGCTGTAGTGCCTGTTGCTTTTAGCACCACGCAGTCCGGATTTCATTACGGAAGCGTTCGAATCAATGACTTCCCTCTCGTTTTCGATGACGTACATTATTTTGCTTATTCAATTTCTGATAGAACAAACATTCTTAACATTGTAGGAAGTGAACAGCAAAATGTTTCGCAACTTTTCGATAACGATCCGCAATACAACTTCACCACAGCCAATGAGGCGAATGCCACAACAGAAGTCATTCAATCATCAAACTTCGTTCTTGTTCAAGGTGTTCAAACCTTATCTCCACAATTAATCGGGGATCTTTCAAGTTACATCGATCAAGGGGGAACGGTCTTTATCATACCTCATTCATTGTCTGATTTATTAAGCTACAACAACTTATTGGGAAGATGTAACAGTGTACAGTTGGGTTCAAAATCCAACAATCCTCTTTCGGCAATTGACGTAGATTTAAGCAACCCATTCTATAGCCCAGCGTTTGAAAAGCTACAAAACAATGCTTCTTTACCTTCAGCAACCATTCACTTCCCTTTGATGAACGGAAATTTAAAATCTGTTCCGTTAATCTCTTTTCAAGACAACAGCCCCTTGCTTGCATTGACAAATCATGGAAAAGGTAGATTGTTTATTTCGGCGGTATCTGGTATAAAAACGGAGAGTACATTTCTATCACACGCCCTATTTCCTGTAAGCTTACTGCGTGCAGCTGAAACAAGCGGGGCGTCACACCCACTGTATTACCAATTGGGAAAAGAGTCATACATTACTCTTAATCATACGCCAACAACTGCAGAAGGGCTTTTCGAAATAAGCAGTACAAACAATTCTCAAAGCTTTATAGGTCAGTCAAGAAGTATAGGCAGCGAAACAGAAATTTTCATCCCGGCAGAAATAGCTGATGCTGGGTTTTATTCTTTGAAAGAAAGCGGGGTAAGTCTCATGCCTTTGGCTATGAATTTCAACAACATTGAAAGCAATGTCGATATTATAAATTCCGAAGAGTTACTCAAACTTGCGGAACAAATTGGATTGAAAAATTTCTCAATTACGGATGCAAATCCGGAGATGCTGCAATCTTTGGCAACAGAACTGGGCGGAGGAATTTCGTTGTGGAAATACCTCATATACGCTGCACTTTTATTCCTTGCTTTTGAAATCCTACTCATTAAAATTTGGAAGTCGAAAATATGAAAATGCTTATTCAAAACGCCAAACTCTTCACACCACTTTCGAAGCACCATTTGAAAATAATGGATGTTGAAATTACAAATGGAGTTATTTCCGCAATTGGCAAAAACTTACCTGTGGGAAAATCAAAAGTAGTTAATGGTAAGGACCATTTGCTTTCAATTGGCTTCACAGATCTTCGCGCCAATTTTGGAGAACCAGGGTTTGAACAAAATGAATCTTTGCGATCAGGAATTGCTGCAGCTAAAAAAGGAGGATTCGCCCGAGTTTGTCTTATGCCATCGCTTATGCCTGTGACAGACAACCAAGGAGCGGTTCAATTTTTAACTAAGCATAATACTTCCACTTTTCAAATACTTCCTTTAGGTTCTCTTTCAAAAGAAATGAAAGGAAAACAACTCACCGAATTCGCGGAACTTCAGCGCGCTGGAGCCATTGGATTTACAGAGGATGAGCACGCTGTATCAACAGAACTCATGATGCGCGCACTCGAATATTCGAAACAAACAAACACACGTATTTTTGTCGCACCGAATGACTATTCGGTTCACCCAAAGGCACAAATGCACGAAGGGAAAACCAGTGTAAAAATGGGATTGAAAGGTGCCAGTGAATTAAGCGAAACGCTACGAATTCAGCGAGATTTGGCTTTATTGAAATACACAGGAGGAAGCCTTCACTTCTACAGCATATCAACTGCAAAAGGTTTAGACATGATTCGCAAAGCCAAGAAAGAGGAACTTGAAGTGACTTGTTCTATTGCAGCCCATCAACTTTCTTTCGCGCACGAAGACATGATTGATTACGACAGTAATAAAAAAGTTTGGCCTCCATTTAGAAGTAGTGCAGATCGCAAAGCCTTATTGAATGGCCTTATAGACGGCACTATTGACGCAATAGAGAGTCAGCACACTCCTTTAGCCATAGAGAACAAAGAACTCGAATTCGAGTACGCTAACTTCGGAATTAGTGGAATTGAAATAGCATTTCAAACTATATTCACCGCAGTCGGAAAAGAAGTTCCTTTAGAGACCCTGCTTGAAAAATTTACAATTGGAGCTGAATTCTCCGCCAATATTCCTCCCATTCAAATGGAAGTTGGGGAGCCCGCCCAGTTAATACTAATCTCCACTAAAGGAAAAACTAATGCATCGAACGCGACATGGATTTCTCGAGGTAAAAACACGCCATTCTTCAACACTGAATTGAACGGCGCAATCAACTCGCTAATCGATTAAGCTTGTCCTTGTGGGCCTCCGAAAGTCATTGGAAATTGAACGTCTGTTACACCTTCCTTAATGACTCCGTTTTGCACTTCAAACTTCGAGATATTCTCTTGCAACGCCTTCATTAAACGCTTCGCGTGTTGAGGGGTCATGATGATTCTCGACTGAACTTTCGCCTTTGGGACATTCGGCATAACGCGAATAAAGTCAAGAACAAATTCAGAAGTACTATGGGTAATTACCGCCAGATTTGAATAGGTTCCTTCAGCAATGTTTTCAGTTAACTCAATACTTATCGGCTGAGGTGTTTCGTTGTTATTTTCCATATTAAATAATGTTTTTCAATTCGTCTAATGTATCAATGGTAAAGGTAGGAACATAGTTATGACGAACAGATTTCCCGTTGTGTAATTCCGCCAAACGTTTCTCGGTTGCTGTAAAAAACACTTGGTCTATACCTGCATTTCGTGCACCCAAAATATCAGCGTCCCAATCATCACCAATCATCAATACCTCTTCTGCAGTGCAATTCGCACGGCTAAGAGCTAAATCAAAAATTGCCTGATGAGGCTTTCGTACTCCAGCTTCTTCACTATAAACCACTGAAGAGAAATAATCTTCAATCTCTGCCGCCGCCATTTTAAATCCCTGCACTTCTATGAAGCCGTTCGTTAAAATAACGTGAGTATACTTATGCCTGGTTAGTTCCAAGATTTCTCGAGCTCCTTCAATGAGATGAGGTAGTCTTGGACAAATTGCTAGAAACTCGGTGGCAAATAACTCCACGAAATCTAAATCATAAGATGCACTTATTTCATCGAATAAATCAATGAAGCGCTTATTCCTCAATTCTTCTTTCGCTATTTTACCTTCACGATAAAGCGCCCAAACACGTTCATTGTGTTTTGGATAACAATTCAAAAAATCTTCTAATGTGGTTTGTTGAAAATGTGCAGATTCAAAGCGCTGAAAGAGTTGGGTTAACGCAATTATTGTGTTCCCATTCAAATCCCAAAGGGTACCGTCTAAATCCCAAAAGATTGCTTTATACTTCTTCATTTAAAACCATTTGATGTAGTACGCGGCCGAAGATAGAATGAATGACCAAATCATGAATCCTACAATTAGCCAAAGTGGTGTGAATTTATTGTGCTTGAAAAACTTCGCCGCCAACAGTGATGTAATAGGCACTGAGATTACAACTGAAATAGCCATGAAGCCAACAAGACCAAATTTATGCTTGATAAAAACTATCCTTCTTCTTCCTTTTGTAAATACAGGCTTCTTCTTTTTCGTTTTCCAATGGCTGGTCCATTTGAAAAGATAAGTTCCTCCGTAGTAAAAGAGCAACACTCCGAAAGCCGCACCCGTGCTTGTGGTTAAAACAACCTCTCCAAATTGAATAGACTCCTTACCTGTTGCGTAAATTGTAAAAGGAGTAATGACAAATTTCACTACTGCAAGGAACCCATACAATATGAATTGATAGAACTCCATTTAGTGTTTTATTAATTTTTCGGCAGCATCTAAAAGTCGATTGCTGTATCCCATTTCGTTGTCATACCATCCTACAACTTTGATCATAAAACCGATTACAGAAGTTAGCTCTGCATCTATAATACAGCTGTGTCTATTTCCAACTATATCTTTCGATACAAGAGGTTCGTAGGAAACCTCCAATATATTTTGATTTGTATTTGCCCAATTCGCAAACAACTCGTTCACCTCTTTCGCATTTGTTGCCGTTCTTACCATGAATGTAAGATCGGATAGGGAACCATTCGGCACAGGAACGCGAATTCCGCACCCCCCTAATCTTTCGCCTAAATACGGAAATACTTTTGTCAAGGCCCGTGCAGCGCCAGTTGTCGTTGGAACAATAGATGTCGCCGCAGCTCTGGCTCTTCGCAAATCTTTATGCGGGGCATCGTGCAGCTTTTGATCTCCGGTATAAGAATGCACAGTAGAAATGTAACAACTCTCAACGCCAAACGCTTCATCAATGAGTTGAATCATTGGGGCTGCGTTGTTCGTTGTGCAAGAAGCACACGAAATTATTTTCTTATCTAAATCAATGTTGTGATCATTAACTCCTACTATCCACATGGGCATTTGATCTTCCGAAGGCGCCGACAAAAGAACACGCTTTGCGCCATTTTGAAGATGCCTTTCACATTGCGCCTCCGTCTTCATAGTACCGGTGCATTCAAACACTAAATCAATGTTCATTTCACCCCAAGGAAACTCAGAACTGTTTTGCAAAAATTTGATGTTATGTCCACCTATGTTGGCGGTGCATGAATCAACAACCTCTATGGGCATCTCAAATTTCCCTTGAGTCGAATCATACTTCAACAAATGCAAAAGTGTTTGCATGTCAGCAAGATCGTGAACTGCTATTACATCCAATTCATCTCGACGCAGCGCTTCTTTGAGTAAGGTTCTTCCTATACGGCCAAATCCATTTATTGCAGTTCTATACTTACTCATTTCCTTTTCTCTGTTGCTTCAAACGAAAGTAAGTCATTATGCAGAATTTCCACATAAAAAAAGAGGCCCTTCCGGGCCTCTTCTTCAATTATTAGGATTCGCTTATTGCTTGATAAACTTAGCTGTTCCGCTAGCGCTGCCTGCGAATGTTTTCACGACATATGTTCCTGTAGCCAAAGTTTCTACACCAAGGTCTATTTTGTGAGAACCCGGAGTCAATTGACCAACATTTACATTTTTCACTAACTGTCCGTTTACATTGTAAACCTGAACATAAGCTTGATTAACTGTTGAAGTTACATTCAAGTTAATAAACGCCGTGCTTGTTGTTGGGTTTGGATAAACCGACAAGCTAACATCGTTTCCATCTTGACTAGCACCGTTATTTTCAGCTACATCAACAGAGAAGAAATCATCGCTGCGGAAGATTCCACGTCCATGCGTACCTGCGTAAATAACACCGTAGTTCTCTGGGTTCATGTATGGACGTTGACCAACTTGTTGTTGACGAAGGTCGAACACTGGAACATAAGCCAATGAACCTACACTTGCACCTGCTGCCGGTTCTGCTGGAATTGATGTTGCAACACCTGAACTGTGCGTCCATGTTGTTCCGCCATCATTAGTAGCCCAAACTCCGTATTCTGTTCCGACAACAATTGTGTTTCCTGAAGGATCATTTACATCGATTACAGCAGAGTAAATTGGCATTCTGTTTAATGGTGATGTGTTAATCCAAATGTTCGGGAAGGTTGGGTTTGCCGATGTCGCATTGATTGACTCTCTTACTTTTCCTGCCGCTACACTTCCGTAACCCCCTACCGTAAATACAACGTGATCAGGGTTATTCGGATCACATGCGATACTTGTAATGGTACCACCCGCGTTGGTGATTAGCGTTTGGGTTGTTAAGTTCGAAATGTCATCTGCACTCCACACTTGATTAAATCCAGTTACACGGTAAAGCGAACCGCTCCAACTGCTATAATAAAGTGTATTTCCGTCTTTGGAGAATTCATAAGCCTTAACCCCAGAACCTGGAGCGTTACCTATTTTCCACCAATCTGGAGAAGTATTAAAGTTCAATGCCTGACGAGTCATCCACAATCCCTCTGTTCCAAAGAAACCAGTAACGAAGATTGATGTGAACTTGTCTTGCACCTGCCAACGTTCGCGAACGTTTTCCAATTGATCAGCAGCATAGTAGTACCAAGTTGTGGTGTTGCATTGAATGTCTAACACAGGCACTGTCATGAAGGTTGTGTCAACTCCAACGACTACTAGTGAGCTATCATTCACAATAATTTCTGCACCTGTAATCGGATTAATGATTGTGTCTGACCAATAGATTGTAACTGTCTGTTCGATAATTTGATCAATCACTTCATTGTATCCTACAATCGTAGTATCACAAATAGTAGAGTCTACCGTAGATGTGAGAGCTTGTGGCTCCAACCAAGGGTAGTTTGGATCAACTGTTAACGGAGTTGATGAATAAACTGCTGGACGATCTAACACATCCCAGAAGTGAAGCGTATCTCCAACAGGGAATCTGTATGGGAAAGGCAACGTCATATTCTGAGTGTACAATGTAGTATCTAACCAAGTAGTATCCGTTCCGTTTACTGAAGAGAATAAATCGTAATCTCTGTTGTTTACTAACCACACGAATTGTTGTGAGTTTTCGTCGTTCGTATTTTCAAATAAGCGAAGCGTCGTGTAGAAGGAACCAGCCTCACCATCCGTTCCTATAGCTGCAAGTACTTCATCATCGTAAAACTCTCCACCCGAACCTTGTGCATTGAAGCGGCTAATGGCTCCGAAATAAACTGATGAGAAAGCAACATTAACACCTGGTACTGTAACATTTGAAATTTCACAATCAAAACCATCTCCACCACCAACAGAAACTCCTTGCTGCCAAGAAATTGTGTTGAAGTTCGAATTGTCCATTCCAGGGATTAAGATGGTTCCATTATCTTGTGCTCCACCCATTGCTGCGTAGCCACCACCATGGGCAATTCCATAAAACTGAGTAACGTTGTAGCCTCTGTTAATAGCCATGAAAGTGTTTCCTCCATCGATAGACTTGAACAAACCGCCATCACATCCGATGTACCAATCTCCGTTAGGTGCAATTTCAAATGTTTGAATGTCACTGTGCACGTAGTACTGAGAGCTACCAAAATCAAAGTTTGCAGCTATTTGCTCAGGTTGCGTGTTTGCACCCGCCTTCCAAAGAGTAACACCACCAACCCAACAAACTCCTGGGTCACCTGGTTTAACAGCCAATGCTAAATCATAATACCCCTGTCCGTTATCACCGAAAACAGAATATACATTATCAATACCTGTTGGCCATTTAACAGACCAAGAATTTCCTTTATCTGATGTATAGAAAACACCACCCATAATTCCACCTTGTGCATACAATACATACGCAGAGTTTGAATCGTCGCGAGAGATTGCAATGCGAGTTCTTTGCTTGTTGCTCATTCCTGAAGAAGCACCCACTTGAGCAAAACTTACCCCTCCATCTAGAGAGCGGTAGATTCGACCGTTTGAAACTCCAACATAACAAACAGACCCATCAGTTGACCATTCTATATCGTGACCACCTGTATTCGGAATTCCTGAAACTGTCATATTCGGAGCAGTCATTCCTGGCTCCCAATAACCTACTCCGTCTGCACCTGCAATCCATATTCTTCCAGCTACATTGGCATCTGCGCAAATATCGTTGATGTATGCCCAGTTGTCGCCACTTGCAAATTCTGTAGGGTCTGTTCCTGGCACCAATTCCCATGATGCTCCTTGGTCAGTTGAACGATACATTCCGCAACCGATAGAGCCACTTGCACCACTTCCATCGAAACCAGATTCAAATTGACTTCCTGTTCCAACATAAATAGCACCGTCTTCTGTTGCATCGATTGTGCTAATGGACATCACCTTTCCAAAAGTGTCCAATGATTCAACACGAGACCAGTTATTACCACCGTTTGTTGATTTATACAACCCTCCAGTCACAGAACCTGCAAATATCACGTTGTCTGTGTAAGCAAGAATTGCGCGGGTGCGACCACCGATATTATCGGGTCCCATTTCCCACCAACTCATATTTAATTCACGGTTACCCTGTAATCGATCAATGTCGTTTACAGCTGCTGTCATTTCCACAACATCAGTCACCTCGAAGTTTCCTGTGATTAGATTACCACGAAGTTTCTTTAAAATGTCCACTGACTCGTTGTACCCTTCAGCCTGAACGTTACGAGGCGCAAAGGATGCACGTTGATTGTTGGAGTCTACCAACATAAACGTAGCTGCTGCTGCAACAATAAATCCAGAGGATAATAGTAGGTTTTTCACTTTCATAAATGCTAGGTTAAGCTAATTTGAATTCGGCGCAAGATAATTGAGAAATGTCTTATCAAAAAACGATTGACTGCTTTTTATTTGCTTTTTTTTCCTTCCAAACGAAAATTTTTTAAAAGAGGTGTTTTTCTGCGTGATATGAAGAACGAACCAACGGACCGCTTTCAACGAACCGAAAACCCATCTTCAATCCAATTTCCTCATACTCTTTGAATTGTTCGGGCGTCACAAAATCCTGAACTGGCAAGTGTTTCCGTGTGGGTTGAAGGTATTGGCCTAAAGTAAGGATGTCCACCTGAACCGAACGCAAATCTTCCATGGTCTCAAGAACTTCATCTCTCGTCTCCCCCAAGCCAAGCATCACCCCACTTTTGGTGCGCATTCCGCCCTTTTTCAGTCTGAACAACACCTCCAACGACCGATCATATTTCGCTTGAATACGCACTTGCTTTGTCAGTCGTCGCACCGTCTCAAGGTTGTGAGATACAATATCAGGAGCCACGTCAATAATTCTTTGAAGATTATCCCAATTGCCCGCAAAATCAGGAATTAAAGTCTCCATGGTCGTCCCAGGAGATTTTGCTCGAACCAATTCAACCGTCTTCACCCAAATTTCCGAACCACCATCGGAAAGATCGTCGCGATCCACCGAGGTAATTACCGCATGCTTTACTCCCATTAACTTCACTGAATTCGCAACACGCGCTGGCTCGAAAGGATCTGCT
>Ga0315899_10005375_pt1 | contig 13839 bp, 8 predicted proteins | sample LakEriMetagenome_2_FD_203518 | JGI IMG/M metagenome (GOLD analysis project Ga0315899, IMG submission 203518) | Freshwater fungal communities from buoy surface, Lake Erie, Ohio, United States - Buoy 4 MA112 | ecosystem: Environmental > Aquatic > Freshwater > Lake | place: USA: Lake Erie, Ohio...
CGCGATTGTCATTGGTCATACGGATAACGTAGGTGACGCGCAGTCGAATCTCAAACTATCGCAGCGAAGAGCAGAGACCGTACGCAACGTAATCATATCCATGGGAGTTGAATCCAATCGACTAACTGCAATTGGCAAGGGCGATAAAGAGCCGAAAACCGATAATAGTACCGAAGAAGGACGACTGATGAATCGTCGCGTTGAAGTGCAACTCGTGCAAACCGTCATTCAAGAAAACAAGACCACGCTCAAGCAGTGAAACCCGCCGGCACATATCTCCATTTTGAAGGCACCTACCGCGGCGTGTATCGCGGTGGTAAGGTGAGTAGCGCCGTCGGCACCCATACGTTCAAAGAGATGGACTGGGTGTGGCTTGAAGTAACTCCGATTACTCGACTGGATTCGCGCAATGTGGATCAAGAGCGCGTGCTTGATTTTTACTTCGCGCCACAACTGCCCAAGAAGTCGATGTTTCGACTGCCCGGAACCCAAGGAACGAATGTTATATTGATTGGTCCAGAAAAGAAAGCGTTTGCCCGGACCATCTACGACGTAGTGATGTGGCAGCACACCATTGGTTCGAGCGACGCCGAGATTACCATTAAGGACCCCAATGGCAAAGCAGTAGCCATGGACGCGCTGGAGATAAGCGGAACGATTCGCTTCTCCATACCCGATATGACTATAGTAGCACCACAGCCCACCCTGACTAATGCAGTGCCACCGACGCATGTTGCAGGTACACCGTTTCAAGCGCCGGTGGTCAACTACGCCCCACCTACTGCACCCGCATTCTCAAGTCCCGTGGCAGCATCACCTCTTACAACGGCGGCGCCTGCCTCGCCGGGAACGGCTTCCGGGTGCGGAGGGAATATTGCCGCATTCATTTTAGCACTGGCTATCATGAAATGGATGCCGGTGATTGGCATCCTACTCATCGTAGGTCTCATTGCCAATGCCGTGGGCACCAAAACACCCAATGGTGTCAATGCGAACGGGCAAAAAGAGAAAGTAGGATGCTTCACCATGGTGCTCATGCTAGTGGCGATTGCGACGTGTGTGCACTCGTTCATGTCTGCACCAAGGCCTATCTTCTATGGTGTGTTGTTTGCGACCTTATGCTTGTTTGTGTCGCGCATTCAGACGCGTCCCATATGGCGCGTGCTGATTGGACTATTCTTCGTGATTTGCATGATTGGTTATTGGGCGCAATACTTCCACTTCGACTGGCAGCGATTATTTCAGTCACGCAAAACAGAAGGTCGCACAACCATTGAGCCGCCCGTTCCAATCGAAGTGACCGACAAAGATGGTAACAAAAAAATCGACAGTCTCTTCCACCATGAAGTGCACTGGGACGATTTTTCGCAGCGCAGTTATATAGGCGAATACAGCACAACGCTCAGTCAATACGAACAATCGAACCGCATGCACAATGCCTTGGCAGGTGTGGAAGCCCGAGGCGATGTGCGCACCTATTGGACGAGCATTTATCAGTCGCTCGCACGCAACGACCAGGCGAAACTCGACAGCATCGTGGACTACTTCCAAACGCAGCGTGACAGTTTGCGGTTGAACCCGACAGAAACGGCAGAGGCCGTGGTTACGTTCATTCAAGAAATCCCCTATTACCTGTTGCATGATGGCACGTGCGAAGAAGCCATGTCGCAAGGCAATGATTTTATGAATGAATACCACGCCGAAGGAAGACCTTGCTTGGCAGGCGTCGTAGCCGGATTACAGAGCCCGTATGAGTTTGTACACAACCTCAAGGGCGACTGCGACACACGCAGTGTCTTGTGCCATACGATACTCACGAAGCTCGGCATACCCTCGTCGGTGTGGGTGAGCGAAGCCTATGGGCACTCCATCATCGGCATTGGCGTGGCCGGTGCGGGCAATAACTACAAGACTGTCGACGGTCAGCGCCATTTTGCAACAGAACTTACTGCCAAAGGATTCCGTGTGGGCATGATCAGCCCCGATCATACCGACATGGACAACTGGCTTATCACCATAACAAACCAATAGCACTATGCACCTCTTCATCTTTGTACAAGCAGCCATCGCATTCGTTATCGGCATTTCCTCGTTGTATGCCGTTTATTATATTCTGAATCGTTACCTCTCGCGCAACATGGGCATTACCGAGGCCAACACCTCGTTTGCCGCGTTGCAGGTAGGCGTGATTCTTTCAACCGCATTGATGATCTCCTCGGTGGTAGGTCCAGGGTTGAATGCCATACGCTTTGTGAACCAGAACAGTTTTGAGTTCATGAACATCCTTTACAGTCTGGGCTATGTGTCACTGTTCGTGTTCATAGGAGTGCTGTTCACGCTACTCGTGATTGCCGGCGGTGTGTTTACCTTCTTCCAGCTCACGCACGTGAACGAGTGGGAAGAAATCAAGAAGAACAACGTGGCCATCGCCATCATATCGGCTGCGCTCATCTTGGGCCTGGCCATGATCATGAAAGACCATGTGGCGGGGATATGTGAGGCGTTAATCCCGTATCCGGAGGTGGTGGGCGTTCGCTAGACGCATCACATATGCCCTGCAAAGATTGCCCCCCGACTGCCTGAAGGCAAGGACGCACTGCTGTGCGCCCATCTCGCCAAGGGCCGGCGGTGCGAGCAATACGGATTGCACTTTGCGGAAGGGATGGAGAATGGCGAGTGGCGAATGACGAGTGGCGAATGTAGCGGAGGACTCACTTTTGCTGCATTCGCCACTCGCCATTGGTCACTAGTCATTAATCACCGGTCATTTGTATGTTTGCTCCCTCATGATCACCTACAACCCCAAAGACTGGTTCACATTTATCTTCAGAATTCACAAGGCGGAGACATTTCGGCAATTGATGCCGCTCATGATTGGCGTTGCCATTTACGCCGGTGCCATTGGTTACTTTGAATTTCATACGTTCTACAGCGATGAAATGCGTGAGCTTACCAAAGCGATTTCAACTATCTATTCAATTCTCGGTTTCACTCTCTCACTGCTGCTTGTCTTCCGAACCAACAGTGCTTACGATCGCTGGTGGGAAGGACGCAAGTTGTGGGGCGACCTCACCAACAATACGCGTGCCTTCGCGAGCCACATGAACGCTGTATTGCCCAAAGAAGACAAAGAACCACGTGATATTCTCGGTCTGCTTCTTTCGACCTTTTCCTATGCTTTGCAGGCTCATTTGAAAAACGAAAAAATCGATGATGCTTTTTATACAAAGCAATGGTCAACACACAAAGCGCATGCGTATTACACGCGCATCACCCAAGCAACGCATCAACCTCTGGAGGTCTTCCGCTGCCTGATGGAATATGTCGCGCAGCTCTCGAAAGAAGGTAAACTCAACGGACAATCGGTCTACCATTTCAAAACTGAACTCAACAAACTCATCGATGTGTGCGGCGCATGCGAACGCATTAAGAACACCCCCATACCCTTTTCATACTCGGTGTTCTTAAAGAAATTCATTTTCTTTTATGTAATGCTATTCCCGCTGATATACAGCCCCCAAATGCTCTTCTTCATTGCTCCTGTAACTGTCTTTGTTCTCTATGTCCTAACCAGCATTGAGCTCATTGCCGAAGAAATCGAAAACCCTTTCAACGGCGACCCGAACGATTTGCCTACGCTGGAAATGGCCGTGGCGATTGGGGGAAACGCGCGAAGCGCGTTGATTACAGATTACGGATTACGAATTACGGATTAGCTGTAACTTCGGAGGCTCACTTCTAAAATCCGTACTCCGTAATCCGTACTCCGTAATCCGTAATCCGTAATCCGTAATCCGTAATCCGTAATCCGTAATCCGTAATCCGTAATCCGTAATCCGTAATCCTCACCGCGTGCTATTACTATGCCCGCCCTGATAGTTCTTCCCGTACTTCGCTTTCATCTTGTCGGCGCGGCTTACTTTGATGGGGACTTTCTTGTTTTTGTCGAGTTTTTCGTGGTAGGCTCCTCCACCATCGAGCTTGGGAGCTTTTACTTTTATCGGCATCGGTCCTCGATCGATTTCTTCCGGTAGAATTTCCTTGCTGAGTTCAACTTGTGCAGGCCATTCCATGCGCGGTATGCGACTTCCGATAAGTAATTCAATTTCTTGTAGTGACTCCGACTCATACGGTGCGGCCATTGAAATAGCAACACCGGCTCGTTGCGCTCTTCCTGTTCGACCAATGCGATGCACATAGTCTTCGGGTGCGCCGGGCAATACGAAATTCACAACATGCGTCACACCTTCTACATCGATACCGCGAGCAAGTAAGTCGCTTGCAACCAAAATGCGGCACTTACCTTCAGCAAACTCATCGACGGTACGCAAACGCTTGTTCGCATTCTTATTGGCGTGTATAACGGCCATCTGCGAACCGAAGTCGTCTTCGAGCATAAACTCCAAACGGTCAGCCATACGTTTGCCACCTGCGAACACCAACACGCGTTGCATTGTCTCATCCCTGTGCAACAAGTACTTCAGCAGATTGAGTTTCGAATAAAAGTTCGGAGCTTCAAATAATCGCTGCTCAATGCCTTCTGCGGTCGCACCAGCTGCTGCAGAGTCAATGCGCACCACGCGTTGCATATAGCGAGCGATGACACCCTCCACATCGGCAGTCATGGTTGCCGAAAACATGAGTGTCTGTCGCTTCTCCGGCAATACATCGAGCAAGTGCATAAGGTCATTTCGAAAACCTAAATTGAGTAGCTGGTCGACCTCGTCAATAACCAACTTTTTTACTTGTCGTGGATTGATGGTGCCGTGCAACAACAGGTCATTGATGCGTCCGGGCGTTCCCACAACCACATCAGTACCCTTTGCAATTTCAGCGGCTTGTGTTTTCAAGCTAGGACCACCATATACACCGACGATTCGAAGACTTGCGTACTTAGCGATGCTCGCAAAGGCCTCTTCGACCTGCACTACCAGTTCCTTGGTCGGAACTATAATAAGCATACCTACGGTTTTCTTTTGCTGAAATTGCCACTGGCGTATGAGCGGCATGAGGTACGCAAATGTCTTACCCGTCCCGGTTTGGGCTATACCCAAAACATCGTTACCGGCCATGATGGGCGCAAAGGCTTGCACCTGAATAGCGGTTGGTTCCGTGTAACCCAAGTCATCGAGGGCATTGCGGAGTGCATTGTTGAGGTTGAGATCGGAGAATGACATAGCGCTGAGCAAAGGTAAGGATAACCCCAAGGTTTATCGGCTGCCGGGCCTATAACCTCTCGCGAAGCAGGGCTGTAAGCTGAATTATGTTGATTTGATTGGTGCTCGCACTTAAGCAATCGAACAGTTGACCGGCAGTTTCCTTTGGATACATATAGGACGCACAGCGCATAAATTTTCGTTGAATTTGTTCGTTCGTAGCCGGCAACTTCCAGTGACCGGGCCATCGATCGCTAACCGATGCTCTTCCATCGGACAACTTCACGCGCACTTCCATTTTGGTGAAATCCGCCGGGATGTCATGAACCATATCCAACCGTGTTTTAGCAAGTAACTGTTGAATGTCGGGGCGGTTTAATTGTGCTTCAGAATAACTCTCGGGTGTAACTTTTCCATCTACAATTGCCTGAACCACATTGAACTGAATGCTAAAACGACATTCATCCGTGCTTTTGGGCTGAGGCCGATCACAATACTTGAAAACCGGAGCTTCAATATGCACAGAACCTTCGAATGGTGCGCCGGGCGTATGCAGAGGCAGTGCCGCATGAATGGACACCTGCATGGCGGTGTGCGCGGGCCAATGCTTAAAAGCAAAGCCGGGTGTACTAAAACAACGCAAGCTTCGCATTCCTTCAACCAATTGCTTTCTATCAAAAAAATCCCCACCGAACACGTCACCCCAACCCCCGGGTTCTTCAAGCGTAGCAGCAGAGGCTGTAAATCCTCGTTTGGCAAGCATGGCACATTCAACACCCGAGCGAGCAGCATTCCCGCTGTGGGCAGCCTTGGTCATTGTGCCGATATTACCGGCAATACCTCCTGCCCTGCTTGCGGCCATCCCCAATGCCATACATGCTTGGTCAATTGATAGACCTAGCCATATAGATGACGCCAAGGCAGCTCCCATCACTCCAACAGTTCCGGGTGGATGAAAACCTTGTTTCTGAAACGGGAAGAAATTCTCATGCACGCGCGCATCATTATCAGCTATGAGCGCTGCTGTGCGCAAATCAGCCTGCAATTCAATGCCTGCCGTAAATGCCTTTAGAAAGAGTTCGCCATGAGGATCTCTTTTTGCGCAGGAAGATTTGCCATCACACATCATGAGCGCGACGAGCGCGCCCAGCACTGGAGATACCACATGCGTTGGCGGATCGAACATCGGCTCGAAATCCATAACATGAATAGCAATTCCATGCACGAAGGCAGCATCAGGAATAGATGTAGCGTAGTCATGACCCGGTAAGAAGCTTGTTGAACTTCCGCCGACATCACGCAAGTGGTCGACAACAATACCTACATTGTGATGACCAAGACCTTCTATGAGAACTCCCATTCCGTCAATGATAAGATTGCGGATTTTATCTTGGGTAGGCTCAGGAAGACTTGGATAATGAATAGCATAGGCGGCATCAACTACCTGACGGGTTATCGGTTGTTCTCTCATGAAGATTCTATCTCACGACAATAGTTGTCGGTAGAGCTCGCAATATACGTTCTTGCCGGGGCCCTCGACGCATGACGCTCACTGTGTTTCGATCAAATGAAAAAATGGGATAGGAACCCGATTCATCGGATTTTTCGGTAGAATTAGAAATGACCAACGAAATGTTGCGCTCGTCTGCAAATCGAAGGGCTCGCTCCATATCGACAATTGAACCCAAAGGATCTCCGCTCACATTTGCACTGGTGCAAATCGGTGCGTAATAGGATCCGCCGGCGAATAGCGCATTGGGAGCATTCAAAGCAAATGCTTCTTCAATCGCACGGAATAGCATTCGTTCAGGACCTTCCGATACTAACAAGCCCTGATGTGTGCCGTTTGTGACGCAAGCAGTATCATCCATACCATTGGTCACCTTTAGCCGAATAAACGCTCCCTCCATTACCCGCATGCTTTGAAGGTCGTTACGAAAATGATCAGGCACATGTTGCTGCAGTGCCATAGCAACAAACGCTGAGAGTTCACCAATCGCAGAACCATAGTACTTACCGACTATTCTATTCTTCGCTTTGTTCAAGGCCTCAACACCTGCTTCGGTGGGCGGTGCAATCAAAGCGAAAACGGTTGGCAATTGCAACATCGCTACCGGAAAAGCGGAACGCATCACACGCAACAATTGATCACGGGCTTGCGCATCGGTAATATCTAACTGCAGAAACGGCATCCGGTCAAATATACTTGAATGAAAAGCGTCATCAATAGACAAAAAGAAAACCCGGCCAAAAGACCGGGCTTCCTCGCATTAACCTGTATAATCAAAACACTTAATTGACCTTAACCAATCGTGTTGTTCGAGAACCTGTTGAAGTTGTTACAACAACCTGATACATTCCTTCCGCCCATGTTGAAGAATCAATCATATAAGCACTATTCGGTGTAATATTTACACTCTCAAGAACTTTACGACCGGCCTGATCGACTACAACCAGAACACCCTTCACTGAGGAAACTACGAATGCCTTCTCGCCTGCCGGGTTTGGATAAACCTGCAGTGCAAATCCCGCTGCAAACTCTTCAACACCCACAGTGGCGTTTACTTGCGTCTCATAAGTAGAAGAGCATCCCAATGCAGAGATAGCGGTGAGCGAAACGGTGTAGGTACCCGCTGAAGCGTAGGTATAGGATGGGTCAGCTTCCGTTGACGTATTGTTATCGCCAAAACTCCAATTGTAGTTCGAGATATTACCACTGCTGATGGTTGATGTGTTATCAAACGTAACCAATGAAGAGTTCGCATCGAATGTGTACGTGAATGAAGCAACCGGGGATGTTGAAACGAATACTTCTCCCGCAACCTGATACGTACAACCATTTGCAGCTGTCATCGAAAGCGTAATTGGCGTAGCACCCGGAGCCGTGATGCTAACTGATACATCCTGACCAGTAGCAGAAGATCCGTCACCGAACTGCCAGTTGTAAGTCTCAATTACATTACCATCAATCACATCTGAATAACTGAATTCAACCGGAGATCCCACGCAATAAGGTGCAGCAGAAACAATTTGAATCGGATCAGGCAATGTCGCACCATCGATAAAACGATAGCCTGAAACCTCTCCATTCAACCAAGTGGTGATAGAATTGAAATCGGTACTGAATACTGCAGAACACTCGTCGAGAATTTCAAATTTCACATGAGCAATCACAGCGCCATCAGAAAGTGCATCGATTGTATTGCGAGTGGCAATCAAACGTGCAAACTCATCACCTGTATTAAATGCTGCAACCAATTCTATATCGGATGCGATAGCACTAGCAGAATTGTAGGCGAGCTTATTTTGATTAAACTTAAACGCTGCATCCAGTGAACGTATATCGCTTCCGGCAAACTGAGCAATCATAGGAACTTCAATAAAATTAGAAGCACCTTCAGTCGTATAAACAGCCTGGCTCAAATCGAAGAGAATACTATCTTGTGTATTGGTCAAGTTCAATCCATAGCTGGCACTCACATCACCTAACAAAATAGCCTTGTAGTTTTCCAAATCCCATTGCTGACAAGTAGCACTATTTGGGTTAAAATCAGACGCATCCGAAGGCAACACAAAAGGAACAGAGGGAACACGAAGAGCAGAGAAACCAACTCCGTCATCATCCGGGAAGGTGGAAGAAATCGCAAATGAGGGTTGAGCCAATCGCGCCTCGTCCACGAAGATCCAATCTTTCGAAGGCTGCCCTCCTGTATTCCATGCTTGCTGGTATTCACCAATCATGAGAGCCGCACGCTGATTCATTTGTGAAATATCTCCGGCTGTGATAGAACCATCCATATTCACGTCCATGGACAATATTTCAAAAATGGTTGGAGTATAGCTACCATTCAACAATGCTTTCGCAAGCAATACATCCGCACCATTCACCGTCTTCTGAATAGAGGCAGTATTGTCAATATCACGCTCAATTGCCAATTCAAGACCATTATTCAAGTCGTGATTGAAAATTCCTATCGCATCTACATCTGCAGGATTGCCCGCATTATTGATAACTCCATTGGTTGAGCCATACACAGCGGTTTGCGGTGCTACTGTAGAAGAAGACTCGTTCTCATTCAATGCAATGCCGCTTGCACCCACTGATAGACTGCCCTGATAGAATGTATTGGGATTTGAATACAAATAAGCTGAATTCGCTGTAGCTGCGATAGGTCCGCTTACATAACTCTCAATCACAGATGAAATAGACACCTCTGTTGAGTCGCTGGCACCAAAGCCAGACAATCGATTGAAGCGTACACATATCAAATCACCATAACCCAAAAACTGGGTGCCTGATGGGGCGCTGCCATTCAATGTTATCATGACTTGAGCGACGCCTGCTGAAGTAACGTTTACAGTAGCTGATACCAAGTCTCCATCTATAAGATCAGAGAAAATTTCAGACTCACCTGTTGGCTCAAGGTCGGCCGGGTTGTAATTCATCGTGATATCATAACCGATAACTCCTGTAACCGGGAATGCAGCAGACACCGTGATAGGCACACAGAACTCTGTTAGATTACATGTTTGAGTGATGGAACCAACCGCATATGGTTCAGTAGATGGATCAAGCACTTCAAGGTTCACAGACACCGAAGTTGTTTGAGCGCCATTGCTATCGGTAGCTACAGCCACGATTTCAGCAGGACCGGCAACACTAATCCAATTCACAATGAAAGGTGATGAAGTAGCTGTACCCACCGATTCACCATTGATGAAAAACTCAACACTTACTACAGTGCCATCAATATCCGTGGCCTCCGCTGTAAGAGCAACCTCTTCGGGGGCTGTAAAATCGCTCGTGGAAAATGGGAAAGTAACTGCCACAATTGGAGGGATGTTCGAAGTAACGGTAATCAACACAACATCGGAGGTTGTGGTAAGTCCGCTATTATCCGTTGCCACCGCCGTAATCGCTTGATTATCGCCCAAGGTAGCCGTCCAGATAAATGAGTAGGGAGCTGTGGCATCTGTGCCAACTAGCACACCATCTACAAAAAATTGCACTTGTGTAATGTTACCATCCGAATCCGACGCTGTTGAGTTCAATGTAATTTGTGAACCTGCTACTGCGGCAGTAGGAGCATCCAGTGTTACGCTGGGGGCAGCGTTACTCGACACTGTTACATTCACCGTTTGCGACTGACCGGTAAGACAATCTCCATCGGTAGCAATTGCAGTGATAGCATGGGCTCCAACAGTTGCATTGTAAACTGCTTCATAGGGCGCCGAGTTATCAACTCCAACAGAATTTCCATCTACAAAAAACTCTACACCCGTCACATAGCCTTGCTCATCGTTTGCGTTTGCAGTGAGAGTGTAATCACCAAATCCAATGGTAGCTCCATTGCTAGGTGAAGTAAGTGAAATTGTGGGAGCAATATTGCTATTGTAAGTCAGTGTTGGGTGTGTAAGTTCACCTGCAATCGGGTTGGAAGAAACATAGTTCTCAGCCGCACCGGTCAGGGCATTCACCAACTGAACATTAAGTGCAAATGTGATATCACCATTCACGGTGAACTGGGCAATCATAACACGATTGGAAGCTGTAGGACCAACTATTCCACCGAGAGCTGCAATTGCTCCACCATCAATAAGAATGGAATTGCCCGGGGACTGATCAAGCGCCTCCAATGCACCTCCAACTCCGAGTGAGTTAGGAACGAGGTACGTAGTTGGAGAATTCGCAGTCATTCCATCCTGCGCATCAGTTCCATTAATTGGGACTCCGTAACAGCCACCGGGATTATTGGCGAGCACGTTGTGCTGATTGCCCACCGAACCATCGGTATCTTCTATTTTCAAAACACCAACCTTTCCATTCGAAGCACCACCGGTTGTGAACCATGAGTCGATCAAAGCTGTATGCTTGCGAATGTTGCTAGCGCTTATTGTACCTGGGTTTACAGTAACACCGTATGACGGGTCGTTATAAAAATTCGCTGTTGCGTTTACAGTCAACGGATGCTCTGCAGTTCCGAATATTTGAGAGAACTTGTAGCCGTCCGCCATATCGACGAAAACGCGATACACAACGCTTCCCGCAGGTAGAGGAACTTCAGAAACATTATCCACCGCATTTGCCTCATCGGCAGCATCGGTCTCATAGTAACGTTCAACGATTATACCTTCCAAGCCTTGAGCTGAAACCGTAAGACTTGTCAATAAAAACAGCGCACTGAAAAGAGAAAGGAATTTCATAGGTAGATAGTTTGAAGCGACAAAACTCTAACATCAACCCATTGATATTTTGAACTATGGTTTATGATTGTATTAAGTAAAACTTGTTGCAAAACGAACTTCAGTAACACTCTCGTAACAAGAGAATTTGGGGCAAAAAAAGAAGCGCCTCCCGTTGGAGGCGCTTCCTGCAAAAGATCGTTCAAACACCTTAATTTTTCACGATCATTCTTTCAGAAACTACATGAGATCCGTCGGTCATTTCAACCATGTACATACCTGCGGCCAAATTCTGGTCGAAGGTGATGATTTGGTTCAATGAACCTTCCACGCTATACGCTGAGCGGAATACTTCACGACCCATTGCATCCAACACACGAACCTGAACTTGATTCGAAGTCAAGTCAGTGAAGTTGATAGCAATCATATCTCCGTTTGATGGGTTAGGATAGATTGAAGCAGAAGCATTCAATTCCAATGATTTCGCATCAAGCTGAGCTACTTCCTCTTCAGCAAGCATACCGCTGGCAGCTGTGCCTGAAACAAGGATGCGCTGAGTTGGACCATAGGTACCGTTGCCATATGCGAAGTTTGGACGAACACGAACATTCCAAGCACCTGGAGCAACACCGGCAGGAAGAACACCCAACTGAAGGTACGGTGAAGAACCTGCTGTTGTGAACTCTGTAGCCAAACCGGCAGACGTGCCATCAGCGCAGCTTACTACCGGAGTGAACTCATACGTGTAGTTAAGAACACCACAGATAGAAGTTGCACCAGTTACACGTGTCGCATTCAAGAAAGCACTGCGCAACAATGTTGCAGGGCAACGCTGTGAGCTGCGTACTTCAACACCAGGCTGAGCAGCGATTGTAACGTCGTTGCAGTTTCCTGTTGCTGCACCATTCACTGTTACAACTTCTGCAGTAGATACAGAGTTCTGCAATGCATACGATACATCAATGGTTACATCGTAAACACCTGCATAACGAAGACCAAGCGTAGAATTTGACAATGTAATCAAACCATTTGTACCGCTAACACTAGTTGTACCGGTTGCACCACCGCCTACACCTGCGAAGTTGAAGGCATAAGTTACACCTTGGCTAGGTGATCCACGGAAGATTGACTTGAACGCTGAGCACAGGTTGAAACCTGAAGCCGGCTGTGCATATGCACATGCGCCAGGCATAAGATGCTGAATGCACAGGGTGAAAGCACCAGTGGCAGAACCAGAAGCTGCTCCAACTGAAACATAATAAGTTGCACCAGGAGTCAAACTTGAGTAGTTCAAACGCTCGAAATCACCGGCACCTGAAGCAGCGTTCTCAGTACCACCTGACATCAACACGTAGTTCGCACCTACTTTCTCATACAACTCGATAATATCGTCGTTGCCAGCACTGTTCAAGGTGATTGAAACACCGTTTGACAGAGCTACGAAACGATACCAACGGTCTGGACCTGTACCACCTGCAGACTCAGGAGAATCTGTAGTACCAACGGTTGTTCCGTTGATTGGGTAGCAATTAGGGTAGTAAGAATTGGTACTTGCATAAACCAGTGTAGCACCATTTGGGCTGTCATTGGTTGAAGATACCACCGGACAAGTTGGTTCAATAGTCTGTGTAAGTGAAGCGCTAGTAAGCTCACCACCCACAGGGCTAGAAGCAACGTAGTTTTCTGCGACACCTGTAGAGATGTTGATCAACTGTACGTTCAACGCGAAGCTCAAGCTACCGGTTGTTGTGAACTGACCGATCAACACGAGGTTATCAGCAGTAGCACCTACCACACCACCAAGAGCAGCGATAGCACCGTCCGTGATTGTGATTGAGCTACCTGCAGTTTGATCCAACACATCGAGAGCAGAACCAAGACCAAGAACGTTAGGCTCGAGGTAAGAGTTTGCAACTGCGGCAACCATACCGTCAGCGGCACCTGAACCGTTGATAGGAGCACCGAAGCAATCGCCAGGGTTGTTAGCAAGGATAGATTGAGCGTTACCCAATGAACCATCGGTATCATCGGCCTTACGAACACCAACCTTACCAACTGCAGTACCACCGGTAGTAAACCATGAATCAATCATACCAGTATTCTTGCGAATGTTGGTCGTTGTAACGGTTCCTGGATCGATAGAAACACCCCAGTTAGGATCGTTATAGAAGTTAGCAGTAGAGCTAAGTGTCAAAGAGTGAGTTGGGCTACCATAGATCTGTGAGAACTTGTAACCTGCCGCCATATCAACATATACGCGGTACGTAACTGAGCTGGTAGTAAGTGGAACGATAGCACCTTGTGCAGTAGCATCACTTACGTCGGCTGCATTCGCTTGATAGTAGCGTTCAACAACGATACCTTGCAAGCCTTGTGCTTGTGCTGCTGCGAAACTGCAAGCAAACAAAGCAACGAAGATGTACTTTAATGTATTCATATTTCTTTTAGTATTAGAAACCCATGCGGGATTCAATTAAATATTAGTTACAAGTAGTACCGA
>Ga0315899_10005378_pt1 | contig 13832 bp, 10 predicted proteins | sample LakEriMetagenome_2_FD_203518 | JGI IMG/M metagenome (GOLD analysis project Ga0315899, IMG submission 203518) | Freshwater fungal communities from buoy surface, Lake Erie, Ohio, United States - Buoy 4 MA112 | ecosystem: Environmental > Aquatic > Freshwater > Lake | place: USA: Lake Erie, Ohio...
TGCTGTATTGTCTTGTCTACTATCTTCCAAGGGTTTTAGTTCTGCTTTTCTTGCTTCATCTAAACCAGTCTTTTGATTATCTAAAGATGCCTGAATATCATTATTTTGAATTTCTATTGCTGCTCTTGCTGCTGCAGCGATGTCTCCTTTATTTAATGCTTCTGCTAAGGTTAACTGTCCTTGCTGTGATTTTGCAATTTGGTCATTTAGCGTTTTAATTTTATCAAGTTGGTCAATACGTTTATCGTATTTATCATTAATTTTTCCTTCAAGATTTGCAATGTCTTGGGTAGAATTTTCAACTGCTTTTAACTGAGCCTTTGTTTTGTCTATTTTAGAATCTAGTGCTACTCGTTTTTTATATGCTTCGTTATATAGTTCAACTTGTGCTTTTACTTGTGAGTCTGTTCCATATTCAAAAACTTTTGCAGACTCTGCTGTAGGAGTAACGCCAGCATTGATTGCTTTTGAAACAATTCCAAATTGAAGTTCGTCAAGTTTAAATAGTGTGTTTCCTATTTCACTATTTAATTGTGCAAAAGCCATTTGTAAAGTATATAGTCCCATACCGTCAGGCACTTTTTGACTTAGGGCTAGAAATTTTTCATATTGAGTGTTATAATCTTCGGCACTAATTGCTCCACTTTCAAACTGTCCGCTCAAAGAACTCATATAAGATGCTGCTTGGGCTTGAGTGGCTTTTATCATTGCATTATCTTGTGGACTCATATACTCACCTGGTTCGTAACGTTCAAAAATTTCACCAGCAGTGTTAAGAACCTGTTCAATATTTTTATTCATTAATGCTCTAGTTTGTTCATTGTCTAATGAAAATAGTTCTGGAGCAATACTTACTCTGCTTTTTTTAGCCTCTAGTGCTATAGCGTCTACAATTGCTGTAACAGCCTCTGCCTCGTAGCCCTGACCGAATAGGTCTGCAGCCATAAATTGCATTGCTGAACTAAATTCTTTATCTGAAAGACCTTCCATCTTTTTTGCTGATTCCTGATAAGTATCTTTAAAATCTTGACTTTCTTGAAATTGTTTTGCAATGCTTGCTTGTCTTGCTGATTGCGTTCCACCAGCGGTTTTCATTGCTCTAATTCCAGTAAGTTGAACATCTGTGCCAAAGAAGTTATTTATTCCCTGAAGTTTTTCTTGAGTAATAGATAAAGTATCTGTTATAGCCTTATATGCGTCAGCATTCTTTTTTACCATTGGCACAATAAAAGTATCGAAGACTTCAAATGCCACTACCGCTGCACCAACATATGGCACAAGTCTTAGAAGTGGTTTTCCAAATTTGAATAGTGCTTCTCCTAGTTTTGGTCCAGCATCCTTAAACATACCTGCAACACCAGTTGCCATAGAACCAGCCTGAGCAATAGCACCTAATTCTGGTGGAAGGAACATAGATGCCATACCAAGACCCATAGATGTTCCGAACATCTTTCCTTGAAAACCTTGACCATACTTTAGTCTAAGTCCTTGTTTTTCAATAAGATTCATGTTTGTTGTGTCGTATGGAGCAGGAATTACAGATTTTTTGAAATTTTGATTTGCTGGAATAATTGTTGGTGATGAAGAAGTATTTACTGCAGGAACAACATCCTTTGGATTAACAATAATCATGCTTCCTGGAACGAAACTTTCTCCCTGTGACGCTACCCTATTCCCCCTAGTTCTTTGAACCTGCTGTGCCTGTGATTCTCCTGGGGTGATAATACCGCCACTTGTTACTCTTCTATTACGTCTGGTCGCAGACTTGGCTTCTTCTTGTGCTATTGCATTTGTACGAGCCTGACTATACGCTACCCCATCATCCTTACCGTCAATAGGTGCTTGTTGGTGTGGGCTATTCCTTTTACCTGCATCTCTTGAAAGCATTGCAGGGTCATTTGCTGGTTTGCTCAGTACAACTTTTTGAGCATCTAAGAATGCGTTTGCAGCAACATTTCCATCTTTTTTAAATCTATCTGCAATTATTTTTGCAGTAAAAATATCAGCCCTTTGATGAGCATTATCTAGTAGTGGAATACTTCTGTATGGCATTACACCTGTTCCTATAGTAGTAATTCCATTTGCAGACCTTCCTCTTCCAGATGTTGGAACATTCATTCTTGCTGTTGGTGTACCAGGAATAGTGTATTGCATAGTACTAGTTTTTCTTGCTTCAGCAAATACTTTTCTAACTCCCTGATTTACATTTTTACCTACCGCATCAATTTCTTGATTAATTGCTATAGAAACAATCTCTGCAAATTCGGAGTCGCCAATAACTTTTGCTCCTGCTCTTTCCATTTGTTGAGCAACATTATTTGCGAATGCCCTGGATGCTGGGTCATTAGTATCTAGTCCTTGTGCAGCAAGTTGAGACATGAAGTCATCTTGGAATTCTTTAATAAATTTTGAACCTTCTAGCCCAGTTAGTTGTCCTTTATTAAATGATGCTGGCATACCAAAAGTAAGGTTGTTCATAGCATTTATTTTAGACGCTTGGCTTAAAAGTGCATTTTGTCCAGGGTCCATAAATGGAGCAACGTCTTGTGCCGAAACTTCTCGTGTTAAGGTTCCATGTGCCTTAACCATTCCCTGACTACCAGTACTTCTTCCCTGTTTAGCAGCAGTCATAGAACTTAAAAGTTCGAACTCTGGGGAGTAAAGAACTTCATCAATATTCTTTTGTGTAAACTTTGTAATATTATTTAAAGACTGAGTTAGTCCACCAAGAACATCTTCGCTAACTGCTTTAGCGGCATCTAAAGCCTCTCTAACTCTTTTTGCATTTTTTTGAGTAATTCTATCTGGCATTTCAAAACCAAACAATTCAGAATTGTCTTCTGCGTATCCAGGAATGTTAATCTTCTTGCCAGCAAATAATGCACCAATAATTCTAGGATTTTTTCTGGTTGTTTCAGCATCAATAACTGCCTCACCATTAGAAAGATTTGCTGGAACTAGGTCATCTTTTGGACCACCAGGACCACGAACCATACCACCAAAAGCAAATTTTTTACCCTTACCAGCAGCAAAAAGAGTTTTAAAAATTTCATCCTTTGTTGATTTAGACATTCCAGATGCAAGCAGTGGCTCAAGCATTCCGAAGTTTCCGCTTGCAGCGGCTGCTCGTGCCATAGTTCCAGATGTAGAACCTAATGGTCTAGGAATGCCAGTCTTTGTAATAGTAATACCGAATTCTTTTGCTGCTGCTTCCCAAACTGGAGACTTCATTCTATCTTCACCAAGAAGAATATTTACATTTTTAATTCCAGCCTTAGATAGGATAGCCATCAACTCAAATGGATTTTTAGCAAATTCAGGGTTTCTACCGATAGCCTCAGAAATCATCCTAGACTTAAGGTCATCTCCTAGAACCGAACGCTTTGCTTTACCCTGATTAGATGTGAACTGGAAGAATGGCATTCCAGATTCTTCTGCCATAGACATTCCTCTTTGGGCAATACCCTGATGAGCAGAAGTGAAGGGTTGATGTGCTCCATAAGCGATAACTGCACTAGTTCCTTTTACCTGTTGCATTAATGTTTCTGAAGGAGTCCCAATAATACCACCAGAAGCAAATCTAGGAATGCTGTCGTTAATGAGAGACTGAACAAGGTCTCTGTTTTGTGACACAGATTTTGCTGGAATAACTGCTTCGCCATTTGAAAGCATAGCAGGTATCGAATCACTAGTGCCAGTTCCAGCACCAGTAATAAATCCACCTGTAGCATATTTTCTAACAGGTCCTGTGGCTACAGGTCCTCTAGGTGTAATAGGAACACCAAATGCTCTCTGTGCTGCTACAGAACGCTGATAGGCTGCTGTGAGGGCATCTACTGCCGCTGCTTCTGATGTAAATGTTTGTTTTAGTTTTGAGTGAACTTGGTCAAGCGATGAAGCAATTGCTGCTGCCTGAATCTGTTCATTAGTCATGTAGTTAACTTGGTCTCCAAGACTCATGGAGGACTTCCCAGTTTTGTTAAAGATATCCTTCATCAGGGCAAAGCCCTTAATTACGTTTGCGACAGCGTTAGCGATAAGACCAAAGGACATCAAAAGTACTGGACCTACAACACCAGCGACAGCAACAAACTTAACAATAAAACCTTTTACACCTTCACCAAGGTTGTTAAAGTTTTTAAGAACATCTGTTCCAAAGTTAATGATTGGAGTAAGAGCCTTCATAAACTGTTCTCCAACAGGGGCTAGTTGTGCTTGGAAGTCAGCAATAGCCTTTTGGAACTTGTATAGTGGTGATTGCTGAATCTTGTTTAATTCTTTTTGTGCCAGCATAGATAGTTCTAGGCTACTTGTAGATGCTAGTTTTAATACTTCTGATGCTTGGCTACCCTGCTCAATTACGTTCTTGAAAAGAGTTGACATACGAGCAAACTGGAACTTACCGAACAATTGTTCTATTGCTTTTGCTCTGTTTAGTGGGTCTAGTTTATCTAGGGCTTGTGCAAAGTCTATAACTGTTTTCTTTACGTCACCTTTATTACCTTGAACGATTCCACGAAGGTTGATGCCGAATCCCTGAAGCATTTTACTTGCAGTGTTTGTTGGATTAATCAAAGATGCTAAACCAGACTTTAGTGCGTTAGCACTTTCAGATGCATTAATTCCACCTTCCTTCATTGCTGTTAGGAAGAACGCTAGGTCTTTAACATCTCCACCCAGTTGCTGAATAACAGGAGCAGCCTTTGGAATGGCTACAGTCATATCCTCAATGCTTAGAACTGTTTGGTTTTCTACAGCGTTTAGGAAGTTGATGTCTTTAGAAAGTTGCTTGGCAGAAACACCAAAAGCATCTGTTAGAGAGATTGTTGTCTTTAGAGCCATTTGTTGGTCTACACCACCAAGGACAGCAAGTCTTGCAGAAGATGAAACCTGTGCTAGAAGGTCTGCTCCCTTTTTACCAGTTGCTGCTGCTGTTGCAGCCATCTCCATACTATCCTTAACAGCAACACCATACTTAGTATACTCTTGTGCAAGCATCTGAACCTGCTTGACCATCTTTTCGGTTTCCATGTTTGTGGTCCCAAGGTCTCCGTATACACGCTTTAATCTGATTCCTGCTTCTTCAATTTCTTTATATGACTTCATGGCTGCACTACCCATGATGGAAAGTGGAATAGTGAAACCAACCATCAACTGGCGACCAGCCCACTGAGTGTTCTTACCAAAGTTTAGAAGGTTTGTAGAACCTTGCTTAAGTAGTTGATTTAGAAGTTGCTGTCTTTGAGCAGCAATCTGTGTTTTTGTTGCAAGATTGTCCATGTCAAGCACAAGTGGTCTAACTCTGATTGCTTGCATAGCACCATTAGCGTCACGTCCAAGTTTAATGTATTGGCTTTGTAGGTCTTTTACTCTTTCACGAGCAACCTTGTTTATTGTTTCAAATTCAGCCTTAAACATTCTTCCGAACGATTTAGACGCTCCACCAGCATATCTGAAATACTCTCCCATTGAGAGTTTGTTTCTTTCAAGTGATAGAGAAAATTGTTCTGCAGTTGTTCTGACCTTAGTCATATTTGCAGCAAATGCACCTGTGGCATTAATAGAATTTACGAGATTTTGTTGTAAGTTTCTGGAGTCAGCAGCACTGGCTGCCCCCATTTTGGACATTTGTGTATGGAAGGCTGAGATTTGATTCTGAAGTAATCTGATGCTGTCCATTGCGGAAGCAGTATCAACATTAATTCTAATATTGGACTGAATATCGTCAGCCATCCATAAACACCTCTTTAGTTATTTTTTGTTACTAGAGTAGACCACCAAGGGCGGAATCTCCTAGTTTAATGCCAGATGCTTCTTCCACAATCTTGTAAACAGTTGGAAGGTCTAGAAGGTCTTCTAGTGCTTTCAGGTCTGTTGCAATTTCTGGCTTGTACTGCTTAAGTGCAATCTGCACACATTCCATCAACAAGTTCATTGACTTGTCGTTGTCTTCTGCAACCTTTGAAATCTCGTCAAACTTCTTCATAAAATCACGAAGCAATGAAATTTTCAATGGTCTAATGGTAACTGTAGTTCCATCAATAAGAGTAATATTCTTCTCTTCATTAATAGTTGTTGTCATTTGTCCTCCTTATAAGGTCATAGATAAATTATAGCATAATTACTGGGATTCATTTAGGACTTCATAATCTAGTCCATGTCCGATACCAAATCCTGCTTGTTGTGCTTTTATTCCTTGTAGTGATGTAACATCGTTAGGATTTCCATTTCCAATACCGCTTGACTTAGCCGCTACTCTGGCTTTCATTGCTTCCCAAGGGTCTTCCTCTTTTTGTCCTGTAGCATCGTCTAGGTCAATACCCTTCAGAGATGCTGTAAACTTTTTGTCTTGATAGTCCATCTCTCTTTTTTGTTCTAGGATAGCCATAAGTTCTGCCAAACAAATAGAAGACTCTAGTTCTTCGTAATTTTTCCAGATACCCAAAAGAAATGCTTCTGATTCTAATTTATTTAAATCTAAATCTTCCCATCCAGATTTTGAAGAAACTTCCGCTTGTTCTGGCTGTTCTTCTATATCTTCCAAATCTTCTGGCTCTTCGTTATCCATCTTAATTCCACCAGCATACTCTACAACCTTATACATAGTCTTTAAGTCGAAATTGTCCTCAAACTTTTCTACTGTGTCCACTTCTGGATAAAACTGTTTCATTGCGATAGTTGCACATTCAGTTAAGATTTGTATAATTTCATCCTCATCCTGTGCTGTTTTTACTGAATCAAACTTATGCATAAACTCTCTCATGTACTTAATCTTTAATGGAGATACCTCTATGCTTTTACCATAGATTGTCTTGATGTAGGATATGTCATATATTTTTGTAGGCATACTCTATTATAGCAAAAGAAACTGCCCCAGGAATCCCCAGGGCAGCCTCAACGATATTCAGTTATTATTTAGTTTTTAGTAAGTGCGGTCAATAATCTTACCGTATGCACCCTGAGCATCAGGGAGTAGACGGAATTCGACATCGAACATAGTTGCAGCGTCACGCTTTGCGGATACTGTTACGTTCTGAATTGATACTGCACGGTATGCAACGTAAACACGCTCTTCATCATCTGCACTGTTGTTAGTGCTTGCACCAACAGCAATCAGTCCACGCTCTACTGGGTAGTCGCCTAGTTCACCAGATAGAATGTCTACATAACCACTTGAAGCGTTAGTTGCTGTAGTTCCAACGCCGCTTGAGTTAGAAGGAGTTGTTACTCCTGTGTCCAACCAAGATGCAATTGAAGTTCCAAGAACTCCTGCAGGTGTTACTGTTGCGTTTGACTGTGTGATTGCCATAAGAAGGTTTTCCAGAGTTGCCTCTGCAAGACTTGTTCTTAGGGTAACTGTCATTGCAGATTTGAACAGACGTGCTGTATCTAGAAGTTGGTCAACCTGAACGTCTCCAAATGTTGGAGTGAATGTCAAGTCGATACCATTGCTAGTATATCCAACGTTTCTAACTACTGTTGAGTAGCGGTCTGACAGGGTTGTCTTGTAAGACTCTCCTGTAACTGTCTTAGGAAGTGTACCTACTGCAGATGTTGAATCTCCAATAGTCTGTCCAGCCTTTGTTACGAATAGTGCCGCTGCACCAACTACGATATTGGTTGCGGTTCCTCTTGTATATGCCATATTTTTTTCACCATCTTTCATTTATGAATTAATGGGCTTGTGTTTCCTCTATATAAGTATAACATCCTTTTAGGACTGTTGCATAATATAGTCATAATAGATAATTATCTTGTTTCCAGCATAGGTTCTTGCTGTACCAAAGTTTACAATATCTCTGGTTTCTTGCAACTGAAATACCTTGAAATTTACAAATCTAAAATTAGGTTCGATAGTTTCTCCCTCTACGATAATAGAACCTTTAGCATTACACCACTGATTTAATTCTTCTGCTGTTTCGTCTTCACGGTCCATTAGTCTTAGGGTCTGTTCGGTTATTTTAACCATATTTAATACTGAGTTTTCTGCTGTAGCATAGAAATAGTAGAGTAGTTGCTCACACTTTATGTGTGGGAATGGACTTCTACGCATTCTAATCATTCTATCGTATGTTGCCATTACCCCACTTGATGGAAAAGATTCCGTTAAGTCGTTCAGGGTTGATGGTACTGATGGGAAGAATGGCATTGTCTCAAAGCCTAGGCTCTCTAGTTTTTCCTGAAGATATGCATTAACCCACAATACTGGGGTATTTAAAATTGATGTTTTAGACACTTAAGTCACCTGCCTTCGTAATCCAATTATACCCTACTTCTACTCCTCTTGCTTTACCTCCAGTTTTGCCAGACTTTAAATTATCTTTATATGCTTTTGCATTGCTTAAGTATTTAGTTATACCTGTCATATCTAAAACTGATTGTCTAAAGTGTTGTTTAAAGAATAAGTCAAAGATTCTTTCAAAAGAACCCATGACGTGACTTCCTCCTGGATTTTCTACTGTAACTTGATTTGGAGTAAAAACCTGTTCTCCATCTATGTTGAAAGCAAGAACGCTTGCGTTCATTGGTCTAATTGTCACTGGAATTCCTCTTTCCATAATCTCTGCCTTATTATAGAATGGAGTTGTAGAGTTTTTACTGACGCTTCTTGATTGTGAGAATGTTCCATTAAAGGATATGCCACCATCTCTAGTTGTATAGTTTATGTCAAATAATCTCGCTTCTGGATTACCTACTTGATACCATTCATAGATGTGATGATATAGTTGATTATCTACCCTGGCGTTTTGGTCAACAAAATCTTTAAATATTTCGATTGCGTTCCTACCAATACTTTGTGCAAGTTTTCCTTTGCCAAGTTCTGCTCCTAAAAGAAATCCTTCCGAATACCCTAGGATATTTGAAAGGTCTTTATAAAAAATCCTATCATCGAATTTTACTGCTATCATAGGTCAGCCGCCTGATTCTCAGACCTTCTCATCAAAACCTTAAAGTATTCTGTTTTTCCAAATGGTCCAACTATTGGATTGAGTGATGCTATTTCAAAAATTGTGGGATTATTTTTTCTGATTCCAGCAGGTTCATTGTATATAGACTGACCAGAATTATCTCTAACATTTGTAACAATAATGTTTGTAAATGAGTAGGAGTCATTTGAACCCTTTGCCAAATCGTTTCTAACCCTACCAATAAGCAATGAATCTATTTCAATCTTGTTTTCAGAATTAATATCTTCTTTTGTTAGTCTTCCTGCTGGATTAAAGAAACAAGAAATTGTTCTATCTAGAACCCAAGTCTTTTTTGTATTTCCATAAGCACCTGTATCTACAATCGGATAATAGACATCAGCAAGTAGTGGGTATGTAAAGTCTGTTGTTTCGCATATCATTATAGTATTGCTGGCTTGAAGACATTGCCCTTATAGTTGTTAAGAATCTTATCAACAAGCATGTTTCCAGTTCCTTCCAAAAATTGTGGGGCAAACTTGATATTAAACTGGTCTGTGCTATATTGAGCAACAAATCGTTTGTAATAGTCATTTGAGCCACACTTTAGTTCTTCAACAAGAATAGTTGCAGCCCTTTCTACATCTGGTGGAATTGTTTTATATCCTGCATCTAAAACAAAAGTAAAATCGCTTCCTTCTGCAAACGCTACATATCCAGTTCTTTGTCCAGCGTGTACCGCTAGGTCTCCAGAACCTGCTGGAAGTCTTAGAGGAGTTGATTCGTTTCTGTTGTATACCCCATTTGCTTCTACTCTAGCAATAGCAGAATTGTCTAGCAATGTTTTGTATTCGTATTCCCAAGTTCTAAGAACTGTTCCAGCAGTGGTAATATTTCCTGTGGTTGAGTTTGCAAAACTAAAAGACGTAGTTGTTGGAACTGCTGTAACCACAAATCTTCCTTGATACCCTGTTGGCACAACTGTAGAGATAGTTACTACTTCTCCAACTTCAAATCCATGGGCAGTAGCGGTTGTTAAGGTTACTGTTCCAGATGATATTGTTGGAGTCTGTGTTGCAATAGTGATGGCAACATCTTCGCCATTAAAAATAAGAACATTGTTTTCGTATACCTTTAGGACCTTATTGACGTTGTGCCAGATTGGGAAATAGTCTCCGCCCTGCCCTTCTTTAACAATAACAAGTTTATGATTGTAGAAATCACTTTTGTCAAGGTAGTTGTCCATGATAGACCTAGCAATGATTTCCCATTTCTTGTATTCGGCAATTTCATTTGCTGTTGTTGCTAAAGTATTTGGATTCACATATGGTCTATAGATTGTTAGATTTTCATCTACAACGATTTCACCTGCAGAATCCTTTACTTGAAACAAAAAGTCACGGTCGTACTGGACCTTTGACCTTGGCAAAATATATGAAATTTGTTTATTTGCATCTGATGTGAGGGTTGTTGTTTCGGATGAGTGGTCCACCAAATCCTGTACATAAACAGAATATGCAGTGTTAGCCGCTGGTACATCCCATTTAGTTGTAATTGGATAAGGTGGAACTCTCAAGACCTCCATTTAGGCAAATGCCTCCGCTACTTCTTCTGGAGTACATAGGCGAATGCCTCTTTGTGTTGTCCAGAAGTCTGCATATCTTTTTGGAATAATGTTGTAACCAACATTAATCTTTCCAAAACCATCTGCATATACGTTGCGTGTTGAGAATACTGCAACCTTTGTGGTTACTGATACTTCTTCAACCTCTTTCTTTTCTACCTTTGCTTTTCCAGCATTTGTGGTTGTTGAACCAATTACGCCATCTGCATTGAATCCCAATGTAGGAACGTCTTTTGTTGGTTCTGGTGCTACGATAACCTTTTCCTCAACTACTTCTGCTACTGCTTCTACAACTGTTTCTACAACTGCGTCTTCAACAACAGGCTTTGGGGTAGGTGTCTTTTTTTCTTCAGCCATGATAAATCCTCCTTAGATTTATTTTAATTATACCAGATAAATGTAGAAAGGGGGTAGAGAAATTAATCCCTACCCCCAATCAAAGGGTAACACTAGACAGAGATTAGTCTGTTGTTGTGTCTGCGAATGCTACTGCATCCAGTTCTTCCCATGCGATACCGAAACGAACGAATACTGTATATTCTACAGTGTCCTTCTTTGGTACATAGAAACGGTTTACAGTGATATCTCTCTGGAAGCCCCAAATACGGTTCTGTGGGAACGTTAGGTCAACGAATCCTGCAGGGTAGTAAGGAACTTCAAGAACAGGTACACCTAGAACACGAGTCTGACGTGCTTCACCGAAAGTCTGGTTTGCACCACCTAGGAACTCTCCACGAGAACCTTCAGTAGAACCGATGTTAGCAATAACAGTACCATTGTTCTTAACGATGTTGGCAAATGTGTCTGTACCAGCATAGAACTTTAGACCGTTAGTGATAGCACGGTATCTGCGAGGCATAGCCAAGATAAGTGCTTGCATTCTTTCAGTTGTCCAATCAGTGAACGCAGCATTTGACCCAACTAGTGTTGTGTTAATTACTTCGTGTGCACTTCCAGGGTTGTTACCAGAACTAACGCTAGGGTTAGTCTTTTCCAAGTTAATGAATCCATTCATAATGCTTAGGAACGAACCTGTTGAACCGTCACCGTTAATGGCTAGGTCTTCGATGTCGTTACCGAAAGCATTAGTCATTAGACGAACTAGGTGGTCCTCTAGAGCAGCACCCTCGATGTTATCTTCGAGTGTCTCCGCAGAAACTTCCCAGTCTAGACGAATCTTCTTGGTAGTTAGTTCAACCTTTGAGAAAGTTGCACCTGTGTTGGTGTATGTTGAAACACCCTGGTTTGCAGCACGAATAACACGGTCTCCCACGTTAATCTTCTCCAATTCCATTGTGTTTGCTCTCATTGTAACTCTGCGTCCGTCCTTTGCAAGTGTGGTTGCGTCCCAAACATAGTCGATGAAACGACGTGCCTGTTCAGGGCGTAGGATACCAGTACCTGGATAATTTGGACTTGCAGTGCTAGATGGGTTTACACCATTTGCACCTGTTGTTACACCAAAGTTAGCAGTCGGGCTGTTGCCTAGGAAAGTTCCGTTTTCTGAGAACGCTCCTGTGCCGCTTGACACGCTGTCTGATGTACCGAAAGCACCTTCAGCGTTAGGGTATCCAGAAACTGGAGACGCACCTGAAGGCATATTTTTGATAATTTCTTCTGACATTTTATTTTTCACCTCCTAGTGAATTATTTTAGTAAATCGGATGTTGTGAGGAAACTTCCGCCCCATACTGATTTTTCCACCAGTACTGGTTCCTGAATGACCTCACCGAGGTCACCAGACTTGCGGAAAGCGGTGTCTGCTTCTACAGCATCGATACGCTTTCCAAGATTGTTAAAGTCTGACTCTGCATCTGTAACCGCTGAGGCTACATATCCGAGGGACTTCTTTAGTTCAGCAACTTCAGCCACTAGAGATGCATTTGCATCTGCTATTGACTTTACGATTGCTGTAATGTCGCTAAAGGCTGTTGTAACTGTTGAGCCTAGTTCTGAAACTGCCTTAGCAATTTCTTCCTCTGAACTTGGAACAACTTCTTCTACAACTTCTTCTACATGTGTTGGCTCTGCTACTGGAGCATCCTCAACAACTTCTTCTGTAGCAGGAGCGTCAACTACAACTTCTGCCTCTGGAGCGACATCTACTGATTCAACGTTTACGTTTTCATCGGTCATGTTATCATTCTCCTTTTTAATAATCTTAGAAGTATTAATGCCTTTAGCACTATCAACTAAGAACTTTATCATGTCAAGTTTGTCATCATCTGACTTCTCGACAAAACCTATGTTTTGCATACTTGCACCAGTGACTGGGCTTAATGCTGTTTCTTCTTCTGAAATTGTTACTAATCCAGATTCCTTGTCCCAGAAAACATTCTCTAGAATTGTTTCTGTACCTTCGCCTGTGATAATGTCAACACCATCTACCTTTTCAACAGATAAGATATTTGCAAACTGATTTGCTGGGCTATCGACAAGGGATAACTCAACCAAATCGTAGTCTTTAATAATTCTAATAGCGGAATCGCTCTTCTCGTCATATCCATCATCCCACTTGTTCATCTTCCCACCAATTGAGAAGCCTGTGTATGTTCCATCAATAACTTTTTCCCATGCATCCTGAGCACCCTTTGAAACGTATGCTGATACATAAATACCCTGATAGAACTTCTTTGTCTCTGGGTCAAAGTATTTATCTTCTTTGAATGCTACCATTTTACCAATTGCTTTTGGTTGGTGCATTTCACGAATGTTACCACGGAACTTTGAGAAGGCTGATAGAGATGCTTCTGGGGTAACGATATCGTTCTGCTTGTCAATGTTATCAAGCGTAGCAAAACCAGATACAATTCTACGTTCTGCGTCTACCTTAGTAAGAGGCATAGAGATACGGACATTATTTCCGTCAATGTCAAAATGTGCTTTTTGAATACTCATAGTATTAATTATAGCCCCTTTTTATGAAAGTGTTATACAAATGTTATTATACCACTTTTTTAAGAGGAGCGTCTCCCCTCGCCTTGAGCGTTTCTTCCTGCAGTGGTGGCTGGGCTGTCTGCCTGAGCCTGTTGTCTTTGAGCATCACGTTCTCTGTTACCTGCATTGTTTGCATTTGAGTCTGCTGCTTGGCGAGCGGTAGGCTGAATCATAGAGTCACTTTCAGAACGTTCTGGTAGGTTAAGAAGTTCACGAGCCTCATTAGGAACCATAATCTGGTTTTTAACATAGTTGGTAAGAATCTGTGACTGAGCCAACTCATCTGTAAGTGTGAGTTCGTTAAACTTGAATTCTAGAACATCTGTCTTTTCACGAATAATCTTATTAAGAATCTTTTCAAGATT
>Ga0315899_10005380_pt1 | contig 13829 bp, 10 predicted proteins | sample LakEriMetagenome_2_FD_203518 | JGI IMG/M metagenome (GOLD analysis project Ga0315899, IMG submission 203518) | Freshwater fungal communities from buoy surface, Lake Erie, Ohio, United States - Buoy 4 MA112 | ecosystem: Environmental > Aquatic > Freshwater > Lake | place: USA: Lake Erie, Ohio...
CGCTGCGCGGTATCGGCCCGGGGGCCAGCACCGTGGTGGAGACGAGCAACCCACCGTTGCTGTCGCTGTACGGCAGTGGCAACACGATGTTCGCCGTGGGATTCGGCGGGACGGTCCTGCGCCGCCAGGGCGAGCAATGGATTACGGAGAAGGTGCCGTCGGCCAATGACCTCTACAGCATCAACGGCAATGGGCTTGCCGACATCGTGGCGGTGGGCGACACGGGGAGCATCCTGCGCTACGACGGCACCACGTGGCGCCGCGATGCGTCGCCAGTGACCGGGGTGCTGCGGTACGTGTGGAGCGGCGGCGGCCAACACGTGATCGTGGGCGAGCGCGGTACCATTCTGCGCTCGAACGGGACGGCGTGGACGCCGCAGCAGAGCGGCACACAGCGGTTTCTCCGCGCGGCATGGGGCGCCGACGCGCAGAACGTGTGGGCGGTGGGCGACAGCGGTACCGTGCTGCGCTTCGACGGGGGCCAGTGGCGCAGCATGGCCGTGCCCACGCAGAGCCGCCTGCGCGCCATCTGGGGCACCGGCGCCAACGACGTGTTCGCCGTTGGGGATACCGGCACGGTGTTGCGCTACGACGGCATCAGCTGGCGAGCGTTTCCCCGCCCTACGGCCCGCGACCTGCGCGCGCTGTGGGGGCGCGGACCCACGGAAGTGTACGCGGTGGGCGACAGCGGGACGGTGCTGCGCTTCAACGGGGTGGCGTGGAAGACTCTGAACGCGCCCTGGAAGAGCACCGTGTACACGCTGTTCGGGGTGCCGGGGACGGGGCGAGTGGCGGGAGCGGGAGAGGGCGGCCGGATCTTCGAGTCCAACTGATCGCAGCGCCCTGCCGTCTCACCTCGGCGTGCGGTAGCGCTCCCGGAAGTTGCCGATGTGCGCGATGTGATGGTCTCCATGCCACGCATACATCGCCGCGACGTCGCCGAGACTCATCCACCCGTGCTCCGGGTGGACGATGCGGCGCGCGAACTGTTCCGGGCTCATCGACACCAGCACGGTATGCAACCGGATGTGCGTCGCGGCGAACAGCGCCACACTCACGTGCGGTGACAGGGTGCTGGCATCGGCGAGGGCCACCCATGCGTCCTGATCATACGGCTTGATCGTGGGCTCGTGCTCGGTGAGGCCGAGCTTCACGCGGATGTAGGCATTCACGTGGCTGTCGGCCATGTGATGCACCAGCTGCCCCACGGTCCAGCCGCCCGGGCGGTAGGGGGCGGCGAAATCCCCCGCTTCGAGCCCGTCAAGTGCGTCGGCCAGGCGCGCGGGCTGCGCGCCGATGCGCTCGATGTGCGCGGCCCGGTCGGCCGCGGTGTACTGCGCCGGACGGACGAAACGGCCGATAGGAAAACTCGGATCGAAGGCGGGGGCGTCGGGAGCGTCGGTCATGCGCGAAAGCTAGCAGCGATGCCGAGGAGAGAAACGACTGGGTGGGCATGTCAGGTTGGCCGGGACGCCTTCCGTCATTCGTGCCCGGGCCATAGCATTGCCGCATCCACCCTGCTCACTCCGCTGACGGAGCCGCCATGTCGCGTACGATCCGGGGCCCCGTGAGGCCCCGCGCCCACCGGAACCACCTGCCCTTTCCCCTTGCGGTCGTCCTGGCCGCCATGGTCGTTGCCGCGCCCGATGCGTCGGCGCAAAAGGCGGCGGCCGCGCGCACGGGTGGCTGGACCGCACTCTTCGACGGGACGTCGCTCACGGGCTGGCACAACTACGACACGCCGGGTAAATCGGTCACCGGGTGGAGCGCTGAAAACGGCCTGCTCGTGCGTACGGGCGAAGGCGGCGACCTCACCACCGACAGGCAATACGCCAACTTCGAACTCGAACTCGAGTGGAAGGTGGAGAAGGGCGGCAACAGCGGCATCATCTACCGCATCGACCACGCGGCCGAGAAGACGTACATCAGCGGCCCCGAAATGCAGATCCTCGACGACGCGGCGCACACCGACGGCAAGAACCCGCTCACGGCGGCCGGCGCGAACTTCGCGCTCCACCCGACGGTGCCGGGGCTCAACAAGGGGGCCGGCCAGTGGAACGCCGTACGTCTCGTCGTAACCGGCGCGCATGTGGAGCACTGGCTCAACGGCAAGCAGGTGGTGGCATACGAGCTGGGCTCGGCGGACTGGGAGGCTCGCCGCAAGGCGAGCAAGTTCGCGAACGCCGAGCGGTACGGGCGCGCGAGGCGCGGCCACATTGCGCTGCAGGACCACGGTGACCGCGTCTCTTTCCGCAACGTTCGCATCCGGGAGCTGCCGTAAATGGGTACGAAGGCACGGTTGTCGGCGATGATGTTCCTGCAGTACTTCGTGTGGGGCGCCTGGTACGTCACCATGGGCACGTACCTCGGGCAGACGCTGCACTTCACCGACACGCAGATCGGCAGCGCGTACGGCGCCACCGCCATCGCGGCCATCGTGTCGCCGTTCTTCATGGGGATCGTGGCCGATCGGTTCTTCGCGAGCGAGAAACTGCTCGCGATTCTGCATGCCGTTGGCGCCGTGCTCATGTACTTCATGTCCACGCAGACGTCGTTCGGTACGTTCTATCCGCTCCTGCTGGCGTACGCGTTCTGCTACATGCCCACGCTATCGCTCACGAACTCGATTTCCCTGCACAACGTCAACGACTCCACGCGCGACTTTCCGGTCATTCGCGTGTTCGGTACCGTGGGGTGGATCGTGGCATCGGGCATTCTGGTGGGTTTTGTGCTGCACGCCGACAAGCTCGCACTGCCCATGCAGATCTCGGCGGCCGGTTCCGCCGTGCTCGCGCTCTTCGCCCTGATGCTGCCGCACACGCCACCGCGTGCCGCCGGCGCGCCGTTCAGCGCGCGGGATGCGCTTGGCCTCGATGCCCTGCAACTGCTCAAGCGCCCCGAGTTCGTGATCTTCACGCTCGGATCGTTCCTGCTGTGCATCCCACTCCAGTTCTACTACGCATTTGCCAATCCGTTCATGAACGAGATCGGCGTGCCGAATGCCGCCGGGATCATGTCGTTCGGCCAGGCGTCGGAGGTGGGCTTCATGCTGTTGCTTCCCTTCGCGCTGCGGAAGCTCGGCATCAAGTGGATCATGCTCGTGGGTATGCTGGCGTGGGGGTTGCGCTACTTCGCCTTCAGCCGCGGCGACGCGAGCGGTGGCATGGCGCTGATCTACGCCGGCATCCTGCTGCACGGCATCTGCTACGATTTCTTCTTCGTCGCCGGTCAGATCTACACGGATGAAGTGGCGGGCCCCAAGGTGCGCGCGGCGGCGCAGGGATTTCTCAATCTCGTCACCAATGGCGTCGGCTATTTCGTCGGAGCGTCGGTGTCGGGCTCGGTGGTGAGCCGTTACGCCTCGACCACTGCCGCCGGTGGCGCCGCGCATGATTGGCTGCAGGTATGGCAGACGGCCGCCCTCGGCGCGTTGGTGGTCTTTACCGTGTTCTTCTTCCTGTTCCGCCCCTCGGCGTCGGCCAACACCGCCGCTCCGGCCGCGCATTGACCGGGTCGCCGCTCATGCCAGACGCCACCACCGACACGATCACCGCGTCCGCATCGCACGCCAGGCCGGTACTGGTGGAGGCGTGTTGCGATTCGGTGTACACCGCGATCGCGGCGCAGGACTCCGGCGCGGGACGCATCGAGCTGTGCGGCCCGGGCGACGGTGGCACCACCCCGTCACTCGGGCTGATCGCGCGCTGTCGCGATCTCCTCCAGGTGCCGCTGCACGTGATGATCCGCCCGCACAGCCGTGACTTCGTGTATCACGATGACGAACTCGACGTGATGGCCAACGACATCGTGACGGCGCGGACGATGGGGGCGGATGGCGTCGTGCTCGGACCGCTGCAACGCGACGATACGGTGCACATGCAGCAGCTCGCGACGCTGGTACAGATCGCGCATCCCATGCCCGTGGTATTTCACCGCGCCTTCGACCGCACCCCCGATCCGTTCGCGGCGCTGCACACGCTCATGCTCACCGGCGTGCGCACGGTGCTCACCAGCGGACAGGCCGCCACGGCCCTCGAGGGTGCGGCCACCCTGCAAGCCTTGCGCCAGCGTGCCGGCGACCGTCTGACGATCCTGGCCGGCGGCGGCGTGCGCGGGAGCAACGTGCGCGACCTGGTGCAGCGCAGTGAGGTGCACCAGGTGCATGCACGCGGCACCGATCCCACGATCATCCGGGACGTGGTCCGGTCGCTACGCTCGACGCCCTGAAGGGGCGGTCCCCCCGAACTCCTCCGAGTACTCCCATCGTGCGTGCACTTTCTCTTTCCTGCGGCGCGGCGTTCGTCGTGGGCGTGGCGTTGCTGGCGGTGACCGCTTCAAAGCTGCCGGCGCAGGGAGCGACAGCTGGCGGGACCAACCTCGAGGCCACCTACGCGGTGATCCCCCGCCCCAGTGTGCTGACGCCGGCCAGCGGCCGGTTCGTCATCACCGCCACCACCCCCGTGTACACCGCGTCCGAGTTCCGCCGCGTGGCCCGCCGCTTCGTGCGCGACATCGGGGGCGCGATGGGCTTCGACCTGCCGATCGCGGACCGGCGCCGCGGGGGCGGTGGCATCACGCTGCGACGGGTCCCGGGCATTCCCCGCGAGGGCTATCGTCTCGATGTGACGGCTACGGGCATCGTGGTCCAGGCGAGCGACTCGGCCGGCGCCTTCTATGCGCTCGAAACGGTGAAGCAACTGCTGCCCCCCGCGATCTACCGTGAAGCCGAAGTGCGCGGCGTGGCGTGGAGCGTTCCGGCGGTGCACATCGAAGACGCCCCCCGCTTCCCGTGGCGCGGGTCGCACATGGATGTAGGCCGCCATTTCCAGCCCAAGGCATTCGTCAAGAAGTACATCGACCTGCTCGCGCGGCACAAACTCAATCGCTTTCACTGGCATCTCACCGAAGACCAGGGCTGGCGCATCGATATCCGCAAATATCCGCGCCTCACGGAAGTGGGTTCGTGCCGCGACAACACGCTCGTGGGTTCGCACACCGATGATCCTGCGAAGCAGGTGTTCGACGGCCGCAAGCACTGCGGCTTCTACACGCAGGACGATATCCGCGAGGTGGTGGCGTACGCCGCCGAACGCATGGTCACCGTGGTGCCGGAGATCGAGATGCCCGGCCATGCGCAGGCAGCCGTGTACGCGTATCCGTTCCTCGCCAGTACCACCGACAGCATCCCCGGCCTGCGTCGCATGTGGGGCGTGAGCCCGTACATCCTCAATCCATCGGACCGTAGCGTGTCGTTCATGCAGGACGTGCTGACGGAGGTGATGGCGCTGTTCCCGTCCCCGTGGATCCACATCGGCGGCGACGAAGCGGTGAAGGATCAGTGGAAGGCGAACCCGGAGATCCAAGCGCGCATCCGGTCGCTCGGTCTCAAGGACGAACACGAGATGCAGAGCTGGTTCATCCGGCAGATGGATACGTTCCTCACGAAGCACGGCCGCCGGCTCATCGGCTGGGATGAGATTCTCGAGGGGGGACTCGCTGAGGGCGCCACCGTGATGAGCTGGCGCGGCATGGCCGGCGGCATCGATGCCGCGAAGCAGGGCCACGACGTGGTGATGGCGCCGGGCAGCCACACCTACTTCGACCACTACCAGTCGCAGAACCAGGCCAGCGAACCGCTGGCCATCGGTGGCTTCACCAACGTGGAGAAGGTGTACGGATTCGAGCCGGTGCCGGAGGCGCTCACGCCGGCGCAGGCCAAGCATATTCTCGGCGCACAGTCGCAGCTGTGGACGGAGTACATCCCCACCCCCCGTCAGCTGGAGTACATGGCGTACCCACGACTCACGGCGCTGTCGGAAGTGGTGTGGAGCGCACGGTCACGGCGCGACTACGGCAACTTCATGCAGCGCTTGCCGGTACATCTGCAGCGATTGGATGCACTGGATGTCAACTATCGGCGGCTGGACGGGGCGGCGATTGTGCCGTAGCCCGGCTTGAGTACTGGGGCTCAACGGCAGCCGTCAGGCCACAGCCACGCCCCTCACGGCCTCCACGTCCCCTGCCCCACTTTCGGCACGAACTTGTCCACGCCGTTCTCCTTGTAGTCCAGCGTCCGTCCCAGCTCCGCACTCTTGTACGCGTGCATGAGAATGCGCACCACGTCGAGCCCGTCATGCCACGTGAGCAGCGGTGTTTCCTTGCCGAGGAAGGCGCGCACGAAGTGCTTGTTCTCGGCCTCGTAGCCGTAGGCGATGTCCTCATTCACGACGACCGGCATCTGGCCCTGTTCGGCCATCTGCTTTTCCACGATGTCCTCGCCGCTCTTGCCTCTCACGGCGCGCGAAAAGAAGAGATCGAGTCCGCTGTCGAGCGAGCTCCACTTCATCGAATACTCCGGGCCGAGCAGCTCGGCGCTAAGACGTAAACCGGGACCGACGAAGCTCCAGCTCGTGGTGGCCTCCCCGATGGCGATGCGCCCCTCGGGTGTTTCGAACTCGATGTTCACGCTGGCGAAGTCTTCCGACGGCGCCTTGAGATAATCCACCTGCATGTCGCGCTTGAGCTGCGCCGCGTATTCCTTGCGCGTCCACTTGAGCGACGCGATGTGGCCCGTGATGCGCTTCACCTTGAGGTCACCGAGCGGCTTGCCCGGCTCGGAGAGCAGCTGGCGCACCACGAGGGCGGAGTGGCACATCATGTCGTTGAGCACACCACCGCCCTGCTGGACGCCGTTCCAGAACCACGGGCCGTGCGGACCACTGTGCTCTTCGGCGGCGCGAGCGAGGTACGGGCGGCCGGTAGTCGCGGCTCCGCGCTTCCAGATGAGATGGTGCCCGACGTGCACCTGCGGCGAGAAGAACTGATTTTCGAGATAGCCATGCATGATGCCGGCCTTCTCGACGAGCTTGAGAATGTGCTTCGCCTCGGCCACGGTGCGCCCAAGCGGCTTCTCGCAGGCGATGCCCTTGAGCGTGCCCTTGCCGCTCGTCACGGCATGGACGATCTCCTCCACGTTGTCGATGCGCGCGTGGTTCGGGCCGTTGAGCCAGATCGCATCGATGGCCGGATCGGCGACCATGTCGGTGATCGACTTGTAGGCCTTCGCGCTGCCCACGTCGAGATCACGTGCGTATTTGGCGGCCGACGCCGCGTTCTTCGCGTTCGGGCTCCACACGCCCAACACGTCGGCATCGCGCACGTGGCGGAAGCTCTGGATGTGGAAGCGGGCGTTGAAGCCCGATCCGATGAAACCGATACCGAGACGATTACCTGACATGCGTCGTGAATGGCGGGTAAGAGGTATTCCTGCAGTGCTGTATCGATGCTGAAGTTATCACCGCGGGTTCGCCGTCGCCTGACGGCCGCGGCTCAACCGCTCTGATTGGCGCGCTCTCGGTCGCGGAGCAGCCGGCGGAGGATCTTTCCCGAGGGACTCTTGGGAATTGCCTCCACGAACTCCACCTGGCGCACCTTCTTGTACGGTGACACCCGCTCCGCCACGTAGGCCATGACCTGCTCAGCGTCGATCTCGCCGCGCTTCACGATGTACGCCTTGGGAATCTCACCAGCCTCCGCGTCGGGCACGGGGATGACCGCGGCATCGGCGATGAGCGGGTTGGAGAGCAGCACCGCCTCGAGTTCGGCGGGCGCCACCTGCAGCCCCTTGTACTTGATGAGCTCTTTCACGCGATCGACGATACGATACCACCCATCCGTTTCGATGGCGACGTCGCCGGTCTTGAACCACCCATCTTCGGTCATGCATGCCGCGGTGGCCTCAGGCTTGTTGAAGTAGCCCTTCATCACCTGCGGCCCGCGAATCCAGAGCTCTCCGCGCTCGCCGGGCGACACGTCGGCACCGGTGTCGGCGTCGACGAGGCGGCACTCGGTGTTGGGCACGCTCGGGCCCACGGAACCGGCATCCACCCGATCCCCCGTGAACGGATGGAAGTGCGACACGGGGCTCGTTTCGGTGAGGCCGTAGCCCTGACGCACGAGGCATCCGAGACGGGCCGCGCACGCATCGGCCAGGTCGGCACTCAGCGGCGCCGCGCCGCTCATGATGGTGCGTACCGATCTCACGTCGTAGTTGCCCACCACCGGATGCTTGGCGAGGGCGAGGATGATGGGCGGCACAAGGTTCATGTAGGTCACCCGGTGCGTCTGGATAGCGCCGAGGAACTGTTCCAGATCGAAGCGCGGCATGCTCACGATAGTGGCACCCTCGCGCAACGCCCCACCCATCACGACCACCATCCCGTAGATGTGAAAGAACGGCAGGACACCGATCACCACGTCGTCATGCGAGATCCCCACGCCGGCCGCTTCACACTGCACGAGATTCGCGACGAGGTTACGATGCGTGAGCATCACGCCCTTGGGGATGCCCGACGTACCGCTGGAATATGGCAAGGCGCAGACGTCGGTGGCCGGATCGATCTCCACCGCCGGTGGCACATCACCGTACGCGAACAGGCTCGCGTACGGCGTGGCACCGTCGGCCTCACCGAACACCACGATCTCCCGCACCGTACTCGCGAGTCGCGCGGCCGCGGAACACTTCTCGTGCAGATCGGGGATGGTGAAGAGCATCACTGCTTCGCTATCGGCAAACTGCGCCCCGATCTCCTCGGCAGTCGCGATGGGATTCACCGTACTGCACACGGCGCCGAGCACCGTGACGGCATAGAACACCACGGCGAAGTCAGGGATGTTGGGGCTCACGAGGCCCACGACATCTCCCTTGCGAATCCCGCGCGCGTGCAGTCCGGCGGCGACTTGCCGGATCGCCTGCTGCAGTTCGCCGTAGGTGAGCCGGCGACCAGAAGCGGCACACATGATGGCGATCTTGTCAGGGTGCTGCGCTGCACGCTCGAAGACGAACGGCACCAGCAGCGAATCGGGAATGTTCGCGTGCGGTAGCGGACTGGCGATGATACGAGGCGGGATCAATGACCACTCCGGTAGGTGAGCGGGGGATGCCAACGCCGATACCATACCGTCCCGCCATGCGGGGGTCCAGCCATGCCACGACCACGGTACCCTCGCGCCCCGTAATCCGCGCCCCGGACGTACGTTTCTCCCAATGCTGCCCCTGCCTCGTTCCGCCGGTCGTACCGCCCCCCGCGGACTCCGCCTCCGGGTACTCATCCTGCTGTCGGGCGTTGGCGCTTCTGCCTGCTCGCCCACTGACGCGCCCGGCAATCATGCCGACCTGATTCTTCACAACGGGCACGTGTACACCTTGACGTGGCCGGAGCCCTCACGGGACGGCCGCCCGGCGTCCACGGCCCCCTACGCCAGCATCACCGGGTGGCACCACGACGCGTCGGCCGTCGCTATTCGCGGTGGACGTATCGTGTACGTGGGCAGTGATTCCGGCGCGTTCGCACTGGCCGGCGCCACGACGTCGATCAAGAATCTCGATGGTCGCGTCGTGGTCCCCGGGCTCGTCGATGCCCACACCCACGTGGCCGAATTGGGTGAATCACTCGACCGGGTGAATCTCACCGGCGTCGCCACCGAGGCCGAGGCCGTGGAGCGCATCGTGCAACGCGCCGCCACCACGCCGAAGGGGGAATGGATCCTCGGGTACGGGTGGGACGAAGGCGCCTGGGCCAACCGGTTCCCGGACAAGCGCCTGTTGTCGCAGCGTGTGCCCGATCACCCGGTCGTCCTGCGCAGCCTGCACGGATTTGCCTCGTGGGCGAACGAGCGGGCGCTCTCGCTCGCGGGCATCACCCGCGACACCCCGGTGCCGAACGGCGGAGAAATCCGCCGGGATGCGAACGGCAATCCGACCGGCCTCGTGCTCAATCGTGCCGTACCGCTGCTCGACAACGCCGTCCCGCGCCCGACACCCGCACAGCGCGATGCCCAACTGCTGCGTGCACTGCGCGTGATGGCGCAGGCCGGGTATACCGGTGTGCACGAGGCGGGGGTCGCCCCCGACGTGATGGACAGCTTCGAGCGGTTGGCGGCGCGCGATTCGTTGCCGCTGCGCGTTCACGCCATGCTCAGCGCGCGTGACTCCGTACTGATTCGCCGCTGGATCGCGCGCGGCCCGTACACGTCGGCCAACGGCATGCTGAGCGTGCGGGCCGTGAAGGCCTACTACGACGGCGCGCTCGGCTCGCGCGGGGCCCAGCTGCTGGACGACTACACCGATCGCCCTGGCCATCGTGGCGTGAGCGGTGGCAGCTACGGGTTCGACCGAACGCTCGTGGCAGATGCCATGAGCGCCGGATTTCAGGTGGGGATTCACGCCATCGGTGACGCCGGCAACCGTGCCACGCTCGACTTCATCGACTCGGTGACCCGTGCTGCGCCCAAGGCGCGCGCGCTCCGTCATCGCGTGGAGCACGCGCAGGTCGTCTCGCCTGCGGATTTCGCACGCTTCGCGGCGCTGGGCGTGGTGGCGTCGGTGCAACCGCCGCACGCGGTGGAGGACAAGGGCTGGGCGGAGACGCGGGTGGGAGCCGATCGCATCGCGGGCGCCTACGCGTGGCGTACTCTGCGTCTGGCTGGCGCCCCACTTGTATTTTCGTCGGACTTGCCCGGTTCGGATTGGAACCCATTTTACGGGCTGCATTCAGCCATCACGCGACAGGACACCAGCGGTGCACCGCCAGGTGGCTGGCACCCTGGCCAGCGCATGTCGGCGGAGGAGGCGCTGCGCGGTTACACGGTGTGGAGTGCCTGGGCTGCGTTCGACGAACTCGACGGTGGCACGATTTCGGTCGGGAAACGGGCCGACCTCTCCGTGCTCTCCGTCGACCCGTTGCGCGATGCCCCGCGCGCCCTGCTCCACGGTGAGGCCGTGCTGACGATGTCGCGCGGCCGGATCATCTGGCAGCGATGATCCGGTAGCCACAACAACGCCATCGCCTACTCATGTCACTCGACCTGCAGAACGCCCAACTTCTGGCTGTCACCGCCATCTTCGCGCTCTTCGCGGTCGCCGAGTTGGCCATGGGGCACTTCTTCCCCGGCAGCGCCTCAGCCGAAGACAACCGGCTCGACGTGGCAGTGGGGGTCACGTTCCCACTCATCTCCGGATCGGTGTTCGCCGCGTCGAAGGCGCTCTGCGGCTGGGTGATTCCCCAGCTGCGTGATGCATGGGCCGACTGGCCCTGGTGGCAGATGGTGGTCGTGCTGCTGCTTGCTGACGATCTGACGCAGTACTGGTGGCACCGTCTGTCGCATACGTCGGTTATGTGGCCACTGCACCGGGCGCATCACTCGGCCGCGTACATGAGCGTGCGCGTGGTGTATCGCAACAATGCGTTCTACTACGCGCTGATGCCTGGCCTTTGGTTCAGCGGAGCACTGTTGTACCTCGGTTTCGGGTGGGTGTTCGTGGGCTACAGCGTGGTGAAGCTCGCGGTCATCATCGGCGCCCATTCGGCGATCCGGTGGGACCGCTGGCTGTACCGCCATCGTGCACTGCGTCCGGTGGCCTGGCTGCTCGAGCGTATCATCTCCACCCCGGCCACCCACTTCGCCCATCATGCGCTCACGCAGGATGACGGCATCGGGCATTACATGGGGAACTACGGCAACCTGCTGTTCCTGTGGGATGTGTTGTTCGGCACCGCGCGCATCACGCGCCAGTATCCGCCCGCGTTCGGCCTCAAGGACGACCGGCGGCACGGCCCCGAACGATGGTATCACCAGATGTTCTTTCCGTTGTTCCGCTCGCGTCGCGCCGAAACGGTGCTGGGGCGCGAGTCGCATATTCCGATCGACTGACGTCGCCTTCCGCCTCCCACCGCCCTCTCCACCATGCAACGCCGCACCTTTCTCCACGCCATGAGCGCACCGCTCGGCCTCGCCGCACTCGACCGGGCCGGACTTGTCCCGGCGTCGGTACGTCCCGTGTCCGCGCCGGCCATTCGCACGAACCAGCGCTCGTCGGTCGTCGTCATCGGCGCCGGTGCCTTCGGCGGGTGGACGGCGCTGCACCTGCGCGAGATGGGGCACGACGTCACGCTCGTCGACGCGTACGGCCCCGGCAATTCGCGCGCGACGTCGGGCGACGAGACACGGCAAATCCGCTGTGGCTACGGCGACCGTCTGCTGTACGCACGGTCGGCCCTTCGGGCCATGACGGCATGGCGCGAGCGAGAGCAGCAATTCGGTGTGGCCCTGCTCAATCCGACCGGCCGCCTGCAGCTCGCGCCCGACTGGACGCCCTCGCTCAAGGCGACCCAGAGTACCCTCACCACACTTGGCGTGCCGTTTGAAGCCCTGACCGACGGTGAGATGCGGAAGCGCTATCCGCAGATGAATCCGGATGGGATGGGCGTGGGACTCCTCGAGCCTGGTGCGATGGTAATTCGCGCCAAACAGGCCATGCTCGCGGTTTCGCAGGCGTTCGTGAAAGCGGGCGGCACACTGCGCGTGGCACGTGTGCAGCCCAGCACGGTGACTGGCGGTCGGCTCGTGGACCTCAGGGTGGACGATGGGTCACGGCTCACCGCCGACGCCTTCGTGTTCGCGTGTGGTCCATGGCTTCCCAAGCTCTTCCCGGGAGTGCTGGGGGCGCGCATCCAGGTCCCGGGGCGTGATGTCCTGTACTTCGGCTTGCCCGCCGGAGATCAGCACCTCGCGTTCCCCAACTTCCCCAACTTCTCGGAAGAACGCTACTACGGGTTCGCCAGCATCGACGGCCGTGGATTCAAGGTGTGCCCCACGAGCGGGACGACGAGTTTTGATCCCGATGTGGACGAGCGCGTCATCAGTGCCACCGAAGTCCGCCGCGCGCGGGCGTATCTCGCGCAGCGCTTTCCCTCGTTGGCGAATCAGCCGATCACCGAGTCACGGGTGTGCCAGCTCGAGAACACCGCCGACGAACACTTCATCATCGACCGGCATCCGGAGATGGCGAACGTGCTTCTGGCCGGCGGCGGATCGGGACACGGCTTCAAGCACGGCCCCGTCATCGGCGGCTACATCGCGAAGCGGGCGCTGGGCGAGCAGACCGAATCGGACTTCGATCACATGGTGCGGCTCGCGCGCTGAGCGCCGAGCCACGTGCGCAACTCGGCGAGTTGCGCCTGCACCGCTTCCGGGTTGGTGGACTGGGGCGAACGTTTCGCGCGCACCGAGGCCTGCGCCGTCACGACACGCATCACGTCGGCACCAAACTGCGGGTGGAACGCGCGCCATTCGGCCGGGCTGAGATCCTCGAAGGTCCTCTGCTTGCGCAGCAGATCGCGCACCATCCCTCCCACCGTTTCATGCGCGGTGCGGAAGGGCACACCCTTCGTCACCAGATAGTCGGCGACGTCGGTGGCCAGCAGGAATCCCGACGCTCCGCGTGCCGTACGAGCCCGATCGAGCGTGAGGGTGCGGACAACCGTCGCGGCCGCACTGGCGGAGCCCATCACGGTGTCTTCGGCATCGAACAGGGCTTCCTTGTCTTCCTGCAGGTCCTTGTTGTATCCACTCGGCAATCCCTTCATGATGCTGAGCATCGCCGTGAGATGGCCGATGGTGCGCCCCGCCTTGCCCCGTACCAACTCCATGGGATCGGGATTTTTCTTCTGCGGCATCAGGCTGCTCCCGGTGGCGACGGCATCGGACAGACCGAAGAAGCCGAACTCCTCGCCCGTGAAGAGCACTACGTCTTCGGCGAGTCGGCTGAGGTGCACCATCGTGAGTGCCGATGCGTGCAGAAAGCTGCTCACGTAGTCCCGGTCGGACGTGGCGTCGATGCTGTTCGCTACGACGCGGGAGAACCCCAACTGCTGCGCGATGAACTGCACGTCCACCGCATAATTGGTACCGGCGATGGCGCCCGACCCGAGAGGCAGCGCATCGGCCTCGGCGCGCACGGCGTCGAAGCGTTCGACGTCACGTCGGAG
>Ga0315899_10005381_pt1 | contig 13827 bp, 12 predicted proteins | sample LakEriMetagenome_2_FD_203518 | JGI IMG/M metagenome (GOLD analysis project Ga0315899, IMG submission 203518) | Freshwater fungal communities from buoy surface, Lake Erie, Ohio, United States - Buoy 4 MA112 | ecosystem: Environmental > Aquatic > Freshwater > Lake | place: USA: Lake Erie, Ohio...
CAATTATTTTCACGCTGGTATTCAGCAGAATGGCCGGAATCAGCACAGAAGGGGTTCCTCCTGCACTTTTCTACCTTTGTGGAACTGTAGCATGGAACTATTTTGCTGAATGCATTACAAAGACCAGCACTGTTTTCAGGGACAATGCCAACCTTTTTGGAAAAGTGTATTTTCCCCGTCTTATTCTCCCGCTGAGTATTATCCTTTCCAATCTCGTAAAATTCTCCGTTCAATTCCTCCTGTTCATATTGATGTTGCTTTGGTATATGATCAAAGGAGAGGATGTGGGTCCTAACATGTATATCTTATTATTTCCGGTCATCATTCTCCTGATGGCCATACAAGGGCTCGGCCTTGGATTGTTGATTACCGCAATGACTACCAAATACAGGGATCTTGCGTTCCTTGTTACTTTTGGTGTGCAACTTCTTATGTATGCCACACCTATCATCTATCCGCTTTCTGCCGCACCGGAGAAGTTCAGGTTCCTAATTTCCCTGAATCCGTTGAGTGGGCTGGTAGAAACATTCAGGTATGGTTTTTTGGGAAAGGGCGTTTTTTATGGTCCTGCATTTCTCTATAGCGTCGGCTTCTCCATTGCCTTCTTTTTATTGGGGCTCATCGTATTTAACAAGGTAGAGAAAAATTTTGTGGACACTATTTAATAGAAATGTCGGTAGCAATAAGAGCAGAGAAAATTTCAAAGGCTTACCAACTGGGGGAGTTCAGTACGGGCACCATAAGTCGTGATGTCGAGCGTTTTTGGTATAAGTTGAGAGGAAAAGAGGATCCTTTCCTGAAGATTGGAGAGGCTAATGACAGAACTATGGTGGGTTCATCTGATGTGGTATGGAGCCTTCGGGATATCAATTTCGAGATCAACCAGGGTGAAGCCGTAGGGATCATTGGAAGGAACGGTGCCGGCAAGAGTACTTTGCTCAAGGTTCTGAGTAGGGTTACTTCCCCGACTGAGGGTGTGATCAAAGTGAAAGGTAGGATCGCCAGCCTGCTGGAAGTGGGTACTGGCTTCCACCCTGAACTTACAGGAAGGGAAAATATTTTCCTCAATGGTGCAATACTTGGAATGAGAAAGCACGAGATCAGAAAGAAGTTTGATGAAGTGGTACAGTTTTCGGGAGTGGAGCGCTACATCGATACTCCGGTGAAAAGATATTCTTCGGGAATGTATGTAAGGCTTGCATTTGCAGTAGCCGCACATCTTGAGTCAGAGATTCTTGTGGTTGATGAGGTATTGGCTGTCGGCGATGCTGAGTTTCAGGAAAAGTGTGTAAATAAAATGAATGATGTAAGTAAGGGGGAAGGAAGGACAATACTTTTTGTCAGCCATAATATGGATGCTGTTCGTGAACTGACATCGAGATCTATCATGTTGCGAAATGGACAATTGCAGGAATTTGGTGGCACACGTGATGTTGTAATGAACTATCTGCTCACGGGTAACGAGCATTTCGGGGTGCGGAAATATACTAAGGCAAACTGGGAACAGGTTAAGCTTCCACACCTGCTTAATGAAGTTCGGTTTAAGGAACTTGAGATTCTAGAGAAAGACAATACGATTTTTGAGGAAGGGAGCTCCTTTGCCTTCAAGGCTGTTATAATTGGGAGCGTAGATAAAGATTTTAGGGGGGTGAGTTTTGGCATGAGGGTAATGACCCTAGATGATAAGCCGGTGGGCACCTGGTTCTCTCCGGCAAATATTGTATTGCCTAAGGGTAGGGAAGCGGAGCTTACTTTCAAAATACCTGAACTTGACCTTGCTCCCGGGGACTACTATTTTACCGTTTGGATAGGGGAAGGAGACTACACCTGCTATGGTAAGGATTTTGACTCAGTGAATAAGGTATTCCAAATGAAGGTGGTCCCGCGTTCAGGAAAGAATGTGACACCAGTATGGTACAGCGAAGCCTGGGGCAACGTTGTTTTTAAAAATCTGATCCAAATATGAAAGTAGTCATTCTGGCCGGAGGGCTTGGAACAAGACTGAGTGAAGAGACTGCACTAAGGCCAAAACCTATGGTTGATATTGGTGATAAGCCCATACTCTGGCATATCATGAAGATATATTCTCATTTTGGCTTCAATGATTTCGTTATCTGCCTGGGGTATAAGGGATATATTATCAAGGAGTACTTTGCGAACTATTTCCTGCACCAGAGTGATGTGGTCATAGACATGAAAAATAATTCAACGTCTTTCCACCAATCTCTGGCAGAACCCTGGACAATTACCCTTGCTGATACGGGGAAGGACAGTATGACTGGCGGACGGATCAAACGTATCAAAGATTATGTGGGTGATGAAACTTTCCTGCTCACGTATGGAGATGGTGTAGGGAATGTAGATATCCCACGGCTTTTAGCGTTTCATCGGGAGCAAGGTAAATTACTCACGGTGACAGCTGTTCAACCTACCGGAAGGTTTGGATCCCTGTCCATTGATGCCGATATGTCTGTAACCTCTTTCCTCGAGAAGCCTAAAGGGGACGGTTCCTGGATCAATGGGGGTTTCTTCGTATGCGAGCCGGGCATCTTCGATTATATCAAAGGTGACTACACAGTGTTTGAAAAAGAGCCAATGGAGCAGATCGCTCATGACAAAAAAATGATTGCTTACAAGCACACAGGTTATTGGAAGCCCATGGATACCCTCAGGGATAAGCATGAACTCGAGGCTGAATGGAATTCGGGTCATGCACCATGGAAACTATGGTAAGTAAATCTTCATTATGCTGATGGGACTTGCTTCATTTTATAAAGGGAAAAAAGTATTCCTTACCGGGCATACGGGTTTTAAGGGATCCTGGATGTTGTACTGGCTGAAGTTGCTCGGGGCTGAAGTCAGGGGTTATGCACTTGCTCCACTGTCTGATGAGGAGCTTTTCGTTAAGATCAGGGGAGAAGAACTTTGTGATTCTGTGTATGCGGATATCCGCGACAAAGCAACATTAGCAGAGCAGATCGGGTCCTTTAAGCCTGATATTGTTTTTCATTTCGCGGCACAACCTCTTGTAAGATTATCCTATAATATTCCACTTGAAACATTTGATGTAAATGCCCAGGGAACGGCCAACCTGTTGGATGTGATGCGTGAAACGAAGGGTGAATGTACAGTAGTGTTGATCACTACAGACAAGGTATATGAAAATAAGGAATGGGTGTATCCCTATCGGGAGTCAGACAGGCTTGGCGGCCTGGATCCATATAGTGCTAGTAAAGCATGTGCAGAGATCGTTATTCACTCTTATGTTCATTCTTTTTTTCATAAAGACAGGCTTGTTGAACACGGGAAGCGTGTATGCTCTGCCAGGGCAGGTAATGTGATAGGTGGCGGTGATTGGGCAAAAGACAGGATCATACCGGATATTGTAAGGGCCTGCAGCAAGAATGAGCCAGTCATCGTCAGGAACCCGGAAGCCGTTCGCCCTTGGCAACATGTTCTTGAGCCACTTGGAGGATATCTCCTGCTGGCAATGCGTATGTCTGAATACCATGCTATCACAGGTGAAAGCTGGAACTTCGGGCCTCTTTTACAAGATAATCTCAGTGTAAAGGAAGTGGTAAGAAGGGCACTGGATATCTGGGGCAGTGGAACTTTCAACACACCTGCTTTGGGAAAACAGCCGCATGAAGCTGGTCTGTTGAAACTGGATATCAGCAAGGCAGTTAATCAGTTGCAATGGACGCCTAAATGGGATGCCACCAGTGCAATCACCAGGACTATGGTCTGGTACAAACAATGTGCTGCAAACAATGCAAGAGATCTGATGCAGTCTGATATTGAGGCTTATTGTTCCTGATGTAATGAGAAAAAGCAGGATTCTTATCACTGGCGCAACTGGTTTCCTGGGTAGTCGGTTGGTGATTGCCATGGTCCAGTCAGGGTATGATATTACAATCCTCAAGAGGCCGGGTTCTGACATTTCCAGACTGGCGAAAATTATAAGTGTCTGCCGGGTGGAAGAAGTGGATGGCGGTCTTTTCGATAGAATTCTGTCATGCCCCCCCGAGATCATCTTGCATACTGCAACCTCCTACGGACGGAAAGGTGAATCTGAACATGAGATCATCAGGGCTAACGTTGATTTTCCCTTGCAACTGCTTGAATGTGCATCTCATGGGGGACTCAAAACATTCATCAATACACATACCTCGCTTCCCGCAACTACAAACGTATACGCTTCCAGCAAACATCAGTTCAGGGAAAAACTGATTTCATACGATCAGAAGCTGGAAGTGATCAATGTCATACCGGAATACTTTTTCGGACCTGGTGATGACCAGTGGAAGTTCATTACGATGGTATTCTCAGAGATCGCTAAAGGGTCACCGGGCATACCCTTGTCTTCTGGTGAGCAATTGCGAGACTTCATCTATATAGATGATGTGGTAGCTGCATACAATACCCTGGCGGATCTCAGTGGAAGCTATTCGGGATGCTTTGATTATCCCCTTGGGTCAGGTGAGAGCATCAGCATCAGGGATCTGGTGGAAACCTGCGGCAGTGTATCAGAAAATCATCACACCCGGTTTCTGTTCGGCGCCTTGCCTTCACGCCAGGCGGATGCAAATATGAAAAGGTGTGACACGTCTGCCCTCCAGGCATTGGGGTGGACATGCAGGACATCTCTCCGGGAGGGACTGGAGAAGACCTGGTATCAAATTAAGAAAGATATATTCAAGCATGGAAGTTAATAATGAGTACAGGAACATGAATGGAGCGGTGTTGGATGCACTCAAGGAGATAGCAACCCGAAATACATCCAAAAACTATATCCCTGGAAAGGATTATATTCCCGTCACCGGAAAGGTGTTGGATGCGGACGATCTGCTTCATGCAGTAGATGCCAGCCTTGATGGGTGGCTGACCACTGGGCGGTTTGGAGCCGGCTTTGAAAGGGAACTGGCCCGATACATGGGCAGCAGGTTCTCGTTGTTGGTCAACTCCGGGTCTTCAGCAAATCTTGTTGCTTTTTATGCATTGACATCACCAAAGCTGGGTGATAAGGCAATCAAGCCCGGGGATGAAGTGATTACGGTGGCTGCAGGATTTCCCACAACGATCAATCCACTGATACAGTTTGGGTGCGTTCCTGTTTTTGTTGATGTGGACATCCCAACTTATAATATCAAGGTGGATGATCTTGAGGCTGCGATTAGCCCCAAAACTAAAGCTATAATGCTTGCCCATACTTTGGGTAATCCTTTCAACCTTTCTGTTGTCACCGAGATCGCTAAGAAATATGGTCTTTGGCTTGTGGAAGATGACTGCGATAGCTTGGGAGCCACTTACAATGGCAAGAAAACAGGAACATTCGGTGACCTGGCAACCCTTAGCTTCTATCCCGCTCATCATATAACCATGGGTGAAGGTGGTGCGGTCCTTATCAATAACGCCTCTCTTAAAAAGATCGCCGAAAGTTTCCGCGACTGGGGTAGGGATTGCTGGTGTGAACCCGGGAAAGACAATACTTGCGGCAAGCGCTATGACCAATGCCTGGGAGAACTTCCGTGTGGATATGACCATAAGTATACATACAGTCATATCGGATTCAATCTTAAGGTCACCGATATGCAGGCCGCAATCGGATTAAGCCAGTTGAAGAAAGCGGATGGGTTTGTTGTCAAAAGAAGGGAAAATCACGCTAAACTGTACAGCCAAATGAAAGCATTTGAGGAATACTTTATCCTCCCCGAAGCTACCGAGAACAGCGAGCCAAGCTGGTTCGGATTTATGCTAACGATAAGGGAAGGTGCTGGCTTAGACAGAAATGATTTAGTAAGACATCTCGAAGAAAAGAAGATCGGCACCAGGCTCCTTTTTGCAGGGAATCTGACCAAACAGCCAGCATATGCTGGTATCAGAAAACGTATTGCAGGCAAGCTTGATAATACGGATAAGATCATGAATGACTCTTTCTGGATGGGTGTATGGCCCGGGCTAAATGATAGTCATTTTGAGTATATGTCAGAAGTCATCGATACATATATCAAAAATCAATAAGAATTTTTTCGACAATGAAGTATTTGGTAACGGGGGGGTGCGGTTTCATAGGCAGTAATCTCAGTGCTGAAGTACTCAGGCGGGGAGAAGAACTTGTGGTATTTGACAACCTGTTCAGGGCTGGTAGCAGCGATAATCTGGCATGGCTAAAAAAGCGGGGAAAATTTACCTATTACCCATGGGATATTCGCAATGCCAATGATGTGGAGACGGTGATCAGGACAGAAAAGCCTGACTATGTTTTTCATCTTGCAGGGCAAGTGGCCATGACGACGTCTATCTTGAACCCAAGACTTGATTTTGAGATCAACGCCTTAGGAACATTCAACATCATAGACTCTGTACGGAAGTATGCCCCACATGCCGTTATTCTCTATTCTTCAAGTAACAAGGTCTATGGTGATTTTGCAGACCTACATTTCGATGAGATGGAAACGCGATACGTTTGTCGGGAATTTCCGGAAGGATTCAATGAGCAAACTCCACTGGATTTCCAATCACCTTATGGTTGTTCAAAAGGCACGGCAGACCAGTATTTAAGGGACGCCAACAGGATCTTCGGTATCAAAACCGTAGTATTCAGGCATTCGTCCATGTACGGTGTGAATCAACATGCCACGGTGGATCAGGGCTGGGTGGGTTGGTTCTGCCAGAAGGCGCTTGAGATCAGGAATGCAGGTGGTCATGGGCGGGTGCAGATTTCTGGCAGCGGAAAACAGGTAAGGGACCTGCTGAATGAAAAAGACGTTGTATCCCTGTACTTCCGAGCAAAAGATTGTAGCGCGGCCTATGGAAAGGCATTTAACATCGGAGGGGGCTATGAAAACAGTCTTTCTCTGATTGAGCTTTTCATGTTGTTTGAACGTATGCTTGATATCAGGATAGATGTGGATTATCTGCCTTGGCGGGAAAGCGACCAGAAGGTATTCATTGCGGACAATGCCTTTGCACAGCAAACGATCGGTTGGAATTATCAGGTAGACAAAGAGACTGGTATCCGCGAGATGTTAACCTGGCTGGACAATGGCAAGTAAGGACCTGTTGCTGTCACTTGTGGTCCCCACTTATAATCGGGAGCGTTTTCTCTACGAACAGTTGTGCTGGCTATTGAAGGAGTCCTTGCCGTTCATGGACAGGACGGAGATCATTGTGTTGGACAATGCGTCTTCTGATGGTACCGCTAGTATCCTGCAAAAATTTTCACGCGATGATGCCAGACGTTTAAACGTTCATGTGAATGAAGTAAATGTTGGACTGGTAAGGAATTGTATAAATGGGATATACTCGGCAAAGGGAAAGTTTGTTTGGCTCATCGGCGACGATGACCCCTTAGATAGTGGGCTCTTGTTTAAGATTATGTCTATATTAGATATTAATCAAGACAACCTTAAGCTTCTTCATCTCAATCATAGATGCACGAACGGGTACAAAGGGGAGGTGTTAATTAATTCATTTTACCCTTTGAGTAAGGATGTATTTCAGGAAGATAAAGGTTATCAGTTGGTAAACTTGCTATTGACAGATTCTCACACAGGTGGATTTATGTTTATTACTGCTAATGTTGTCAATAGAGTTGCAGCAATTGATATACTCAAGAAAACTTCAAATAAATTACAAAGTCAGTTAGCATTCCCCATGTATTTAAACGCAAAACTAGCGTGCGAGGGCGGCTTCTATTATTTTGCAGATAATTATGTCAGTTGCGTATATAATCAATCGAGTTGGATAAATGACTTGAATATTGTATACCGTGTGCAACTGCCTCATTTTTGGTTCAAACTTAGGAAAAATGGTTTAGGTAGGAAGCAGATAGCTTCAATGATCCAATCTGTGGGATATTCCTCGGAGAGACGGAATTTATTTTTTTTATTTAGAACTATTAAGTACAAGGTTGTCTTTGGCTATTGGAGAATCCGGGGATGGATTTAATCCTATCATTTCTGCTCAGATATTAGTGCTTCATGCCTATCGCAACGAATTTACGGTTCTTAAAACATATTGATGCTTGACGATGATAGAAGTTTTAAACATTGAATTTTACAGTTTGTTGAGTCAGTGAATTTCGAAGGCAATAAATGTAGTATCAATTTGACTTGTAAGGTTTTTAATTTATTTTAAAAAGCATTTTTTTGTTCATGAGAGTTTCGGTAATTGTCTGCACGCATAATCCCTATGAAATGTTTTTTAGAAAAACGCTGGAATTTCTAAAGAATCAATCTGTTTCAAAACACGAATGGGAGTTGATTATTATTGACAATAATTCGAGTTATCTCCTCAAGTCCGTATATAATCTATCCTGGCATCCAAATTCCCGAATCATAAGGGAGGACAATATTGGACTGACTAACGCTAGGTTAAGAGGTATTTCTGAATCGAGAGGCGATTTGCTGCTATTCGTTGATGATGATAATTTTTTGAGATATGACTATATTGAGAAAGCAATAATAATTGCTGATACCTGGCAACATATTGGCGCTTTTGGAGGAAGTCAGATTGGAGAGTTTGAAATAGCTCCTGAACATTGGGCTGTTCCGCTCTTGACAAATTTAGCGGTAAGGAAGGTTGATTCGCCTAAGTGGACGAATGTGAAAGGCATATTTGATGCAACTCCTTTCGGAGCAGGACTTTGCGTTAGAGCATTTATTGCAAAAGCTTATGCTGAGAGATGTGAAAATAGTATATACTCAAGATCGTTGGACAGGAGTGGCGGCATTCTTCTATCGGGAGGAGATTTAGATATGGTTTGGGGTGCATGTGATATGGGATATGGCATGATGATTACTCCAGAACTTGAACTCACTCATGGAATTAAGGCGGGGCGTGTTGAAAAAAGCCATTTGATTAGGCAGATTGAGGCAAACACTATGTCTGCAGTAATTTTGCATTACATACACAACCTAAAGATTCCGAAACGTAGTTTTTTAAGAAATCTGTTTGACAAACTAAATACATTTAGGTTGAGTGGAATTCATCGTCTCGTCAAAGTTGCAGAATTAAATGGAGCTATAAATGGGCATAGATTCATTGAAGAGTTAAGAGAAAGGAATAGGCCATGACACGATAGGTGCTAATAGAAGCAATTGAAAGATTTTTTTAGTTCGAAAAGGGTAAAGGTTCAACGTGCATTTTTCCAATAGGTAAAACATTCTTTAACAGAGTGTGAATAGCGAATAAATCTGTTATCATTATTCCCAATTGATTACTAAAGTAGGTGGTTTATTGTATTGTTTACAAGTCTACAAGAATATCTACTAGTATTGTCTAGTCTTGTAGCGAAACAGTTTTCACTAATCAAGAAATTAAAAGCAGCCTTTGGTAGAAATGGCTGAACAAAAAGTTAGAACAGGTAAATTAGGCTGTATTGTGGATGGAAGTTACTATTCGAGCTAATACGGGTTCTGTTCAATAAAAATCACTTAAGAGATTCAGTATTGTTTTTGGATATTGTTCCAGGTTTTCCCTTTATAAGTAATAAGGATTTAGTTTGTAAGTTAAGTCGTTCTTTAGAGTTGCGATCGAAGGAAAATCGAGCGTTTGTTTGGCTTTTCTCCTGGTGTCGCTTGGCCATTAATAATAGCACGTATATGGAAGCGTAAACATTATTAAGCCTACTATTTCCGAGGTGGTTTAATGAGTGTAAGGATAGCAAAGTTCGTGCTTTAGAGGCTACTCTCGTCTAGATGAATTCCTGCAAATAGATTTGTTAGGTGTCGGGCTAGGTACTTTAATCAGGGTCGTTAGGATAACCGTACATTAACAGAAGCATGGAAACAAAATCAAAAGTACCGGTATCGGTCATCATACCTAATTTCAACAGGGCTGATCTGGTGGGTCAAACTATATCTTGTATCCTGCGGCAGACTGTTGAGCCACTTGAACTCATCGTAGTAGATGATGGCTCTACTGATTCTTCACGTGAAGTGATCAGTGCATTCGGCAACAGGGTCAAACTGATCACGCAAGCCAATCAGGGTCCAGGCGCTGCAAGAAACGCTGGGTTCAGGGCATCCAGTGGAGAGTTTATCTGGTTTATGGATAGCGATGACCTGGCGAGCGAAAACAAAATTGAAGCGCAGTATCGGGTTCTGGCAGGATCAAAATATGATTTCGCTTACTGTCCTTGGATAAGGTGCAGGATAAGTGATGATACGATGCGCTTCTGCAGTCAGGTTTTGCAGGCAGAGCCTTTGCCGGACAAGAAACCGATGCTTGAGTGGTTTCTTTCAGGTTGGAGTCTTGTATTTCAGAATTGTTTGTTTAGGCGAAGCGCCATAGAAAAGGCGGGTCCTTACCGAACAGACCTCATGCCTTCAGAAGACAGCGAACTATTTATCAGGATACTGAGGAGTGGGGCCGAGGGGATATTCACGCCTGATTGTATGGTTTTTTATAGAGAACACAATTCCAATAAAATTACCGGAGCCGGCACAACTGGCAATGCAAGACTCAGGGATTGGACGAATTTTCTGGCCATTACCGGTGAGACATTGGCGGCTCAACTGCCATCCATGAAGTTTTCAACCAAACTCGCGCTTTCGTCATCTGTCCGCAGTCACCTAAGGGCCTGCCGAGAGAACGGCCTTGTTCAATTAGAAAGTAATCACCCCTATTTAGATCTTATTCAGCGTTACCCCGCCATGTTCCTGTTTGCTCATGACTTGATGAACAGGGTTGAACGAAAGATCAAAGGCTACCCCGACTTCCTCACCGCATTCAGATCACGCAGGCCTGGTCCTGCAGAAGCTGCCCTCGCTGAGGGCATAGGCTACAAGACCGTATTTTGACACATAAATAGAAATGAAATTGGATGTACAGCCTCTTAATATCAAGGATGCGTACTTGTTGACTGAACAACCTTTCCGCGACATCCGCGGAAGCTTCGAGGTTTTCTGGGAGGATAAACTTCTCAGAGAGGCAGGCATTGCCTTCAATCCTGTTAATGCGCATCATAGCTACAATGTCAGCATGTTCACAATGAGGGGAATGCACTACCAGTCACCGCCATTTGGACAAGACAAACTGGTTTCATGTGTGAATGGATCCGTATTTGACGTGATCGTAGATATGCGGGCGGATTCTCCTACATATCTCGCATGGCAATCGGTTACACTGAATGCCGGAAGCGGGGTAGCTGTTTACATTCCAAAGGGATGTGCACACGGATTCCTGACAATGACCCCACAATCCACGATCGCTTACCTTATAGGCGGTACCTATGTTCCCTCCGCAGCGGCATTGGTTCGCTGGGATGAACCTAAAGTAGGCATACAATGGCCTTGTCCTTCAGATGAAATGACCATGTCTGATAAAGACAGGAACGCTCTTTTTCTTTGAATTCGATGGAAAGAATACTGGTTACAGGATCAACCGGGTTTATTGGCAGGGCAATTGCCAAAGAGCTGGTTGATAAAGGTTATGAAGTACATTCATGTTCCAGGTCCGGAGAGGCCAAGACAGAAGAAGTATATATGCATAAGGCAGACCTTCTGGACAGGTCTGATGTAGCCAGACTGATCAAAACTGTTAAGCCGGCTTTACTGATCCATACAGCCTGGTGTTCAGGACATAGCACGTATTGGACAGATCCGGCAAATATGGACTGGGTGGGTGCAAATGCATTGTTGGCTCGCTATTTCATTGAAGAGGGAGGTCAATATGCGCTTTTCACTGGAACCAGTGCGGAGTACGACTGGTCTGGCAACCGGCCACTCAAAGAAACGGATCTGGCATCACCCGGTTCAGTGTACGGCGGCGCAAAATACGGAAGCCATGTTTCTCTGGAACAGTTCTTCAGTCATAACAAAGTTGAACTTGGGTGGGTCAGGCTCTTTAACCCCTTCGGGCCCTTTGAAGACGAGAGAAGGCTTATCCCTAAGTTGTGCAACAGATTGATCAGGGGGGAAACTATAGAATTTGATGCCGGACTGGAAAAAAGGGATTTTCTTCATGTGGAAGACGTTGCAGTTGCCTACCGAAGGATACTTGAAGAGAATGTTACCGGCGTAATTAATGTGGGAAGTGGAGTGACTGTTGCTGTGAGGGATGTGGTATCTTTGATCGCTGAAGCAGCCGGATGTCCTGATGCAGTTCATTTTGCAGCACCAGATGAACAACGATCAGTGAGTGTTGTGGTAGCCGATGTGTCAAAATTAAAACAATCTACAAGCTGGGAACCATCCCAGTCATTTTATAAACGTATCTGCCAAACAGTGGAATGGTGGAGAAGTAAACAAAAAAGCAAATAGCGCAATTATGAAGAATTCCAGTTGCATGAACTGTGGTTCCACCGAACTAAAACAATTTATTGACCTGGGCGACCAACCCAATGGAAACCATTTCCCCTCAGAATCTGAAAAGGAAAGGGAACTGAAGTTTCCTTTTGCGATGGACGTTTGTACTGACTGCTGGCAGGTGCAGCTTGAGGAATTCCCATCCATGGAGTTCATGTTTTCCAACCACCCATACATTACAGGTGTAAATATGCCCGTGGTTTCTCACTTCAAGACCATGGTGGAGAGGACAGTATTCCGTTACGGATTAGAAAAGAATTCCCTGGTTATTGATATCGGTGCAAATGACGGTACCCTGCTCAGTATTTTCAGGGATAAAGGTATGCGTGTCCTGGGTGTTGATCCCGGTGCCAGAACCGGCAAACTTTGCCGGGCGAACGGCATCACTGTGTGCGAGACATTCTGGAACAGTGGCACGGCGGAATCCATAAAAAAATTGAATATCCAGCCTGACCTGATCACCGCAACAGCTGTATTCTATCATGTTCCTGACCTGCACGATTTCATCAGGGGCCTCAGGACCGTGATGACCAACAAGACCGTATTCCTCACCCAATGTGTGTATATGAAGGACGTTCTTGAGAAATTCGAGTTCGATCACTTCTACCACGAGCATACTATGATGCACAGTATCACTCCTCTGAAAAGGGCATTTGAGCAACATGGTATGCGATTACTGGATGTTGATTATTACGATGTACATGGCGGTTCCTTTGTATTGGGCGTGGGCCTTGAGGATTGCATACATCCCACATCCCCTACAGTTGCGGATGCCCTTAAGGCAGAAGAGGATTTCGGGATGAGCAGACTTCAGACATACCTTGATTTCACAAAGCAGGTGGAGCATAACAGGGATGACCTGTTTAACCTCCTGCGGGAACTCAAGACACAGGGTAAAAAAGTCTTTGCCCTTGGGGCACCCCTGAAGGGAAGTACCCTGCTCAATTATTGCAAGATCGGTCCCGAACTGATTGATCTTGCTACGGAAGTGAACCAGTTCAAGATAGGTAAACTTACGCCTGGCACCCACTTACCGATCGTGGATGAGAGTACGTTAACGGTGAAACCCGATTATTACCTCCTCCTCTCATGGAACTTCCTGGATTTCTTCAAGCAGAAATATGCGGATTATCTCAAGGCGGGTGGGAAGTTCATTGTGCCGCATCCAAGGGTTCGGATCATCGAGTATTGACCCCGTCATGGACCTGAAAGGCAAGAAACTACTCATCTGTGAAGAGGCATTAACCGGCTTTAAAGGGCATTATTATACCTGGATCAAGGCAATCCGCCATATCCATGCATCTGCAGGTGCCGAAGTGATGGTAGCGGGAAATATCCTGATGGACGAGTCCATCAGGGATGAGTTCAAGGCGAACCCCGCATACAGTACCAACAGCTGGTCCGGAATCTACAACCATCCCAAGGCATGGAGGAGGTATGCCAATGTATTCCGTCATAACCTGAAGCTCTTCATGGAGAACAGGAAGCTCTTCCGTCAGACAGGTAAAGTTGACTG
>Ga0315899_10005385_pt1 | contig 13820 bp, 13 predicted proteins | sample LakEriMetagenome_2_FD_203518 | JGI IMG/M metagenome (GOLD analysis project Ga0315899, IMG submission 203518) | Freshwater fungal communities from buoy surface, Lake Erie, Ohio, United States - Buoy 4 MA112 | ecosystem: Environmental > Aquatic > Freshwater > Lake | place: USA: Lake Erie, Ohio...
GTGTATGCAGAACCAATTTGTTTGTCTTGTGCTTGTTCAGCGAGGTATACCAGTTGGCTGTGAATTTGATTTTGTAATATTCCACCCAATCCACCTTCTCTTGGTCGGTCATGCTCTCGTAGTCGTAATTCTTTCCAAGAATGTTCTCACCGATTGTAGTGTAGGGTAGCGTAAATTTCGAACTCAATGTAATCTTCGATCCCCAAGTTGGATAAATGGTCTCAGACAAAGAACTTCGTTCTATGGTGAAGTTCGCCGCTAAGTTGTTTGAATATCCGTTGTTGAATGAGAAGAATGAACCGTAATTATTTAAGTCGAAGTGCTGGTATGAAAGCCCCCCAAAGAATAGGAACCAGTCATCGGGCTTCTGCCAGCGCTGTCCGAATGTAACTGAAGCTCCAGTGATGATTAATGACTGACGAAGAGGATTCAGAATATCGCCATTGTATTTCTTTTGTCCATTCGATTGAACACTGTGATAAGCGGAAACTGAAAGTGAGTTCGGTCTTTTTCCGCCCAACCAAGGTTCTGTGAAACTCAAGTTGTACGATTGGAAAAAGGCTCCGTTGCTCATTGCGCGAATTGAAAGACGCTGACCATCTCCCGTTGGAAGTGGACTCCAAGCTTCTTTCTTGAAGAAATTCCGCATGCTGAAATTGTTGAAACTTAATCCAAGCGAGCCCACTACACGTCCACCACCCCAACCGCCAGACAATTCAATCTGATCAGAAGGTTTTTCTTCCACCACATATTCAAGATCCACCAAACCTTCATCGGCTCGTGGATTCGTGCGAATATCAAATGCCTCTTGACTGAAATAATTCAAGTTTGCTAATTCACGCTGAGAACGAATTAAGTCTGAGCGATTGAACAAATCTCCTGGACGTGTTCGAATTTCTCGGTAGATTACGTGGTCATTTGTTTTGGTATTTCCAGACACACTCACAACACCAATTCGGTATTGACGACCTTCACCCATTCGGACTTCAATATCTATACTGTCGGGCGGAACCAATGACTCTACTGGATAGGCATAGAAATTCAAATAACCATCGTCTGTGTACAAGGAAGCGACATCGCGACCGGTCTGATTCATGTTCAAACGCGTTTGCAACACTTCCATGTTGTATACGTCACCCTTCTTTATGTTTAGAATTGAATCAAGCGTATTGCTTCTGTATTTTGTATTTCCAATGAACGAAATATTTCTGAAGTAGAATTTATTTCCTTCATCCAAAGTGATTCTAATTTTCAAACGCTCTGGTCCGACAGCATAAATGGAATCCTTCACGATTCGCATGTTTCGGAAACCCTCTTTATTGTAACGAGCTACAATAGCAGCCTTGTCTTCTTCATATTCTTCCTCCAAGAATTTCGAAGATTTGAAAACATGGTAAAACGCAGCCTTCTTTGTATTCTTCATGGTGCGATTCAACGCCGCAACGGACATTTTCTCTGCACCTACCCATTCAATCTCTTCGATCTTAATTCTATTTCCGCGCTCAATGTCGAATGTCAATTCTACAGCATTTGGCAAATTCGGATAAGGCTTTTCAATGATATTCACCTTCGCATTGAAGTAACCCTTTTCTACATAAAAATCTTTGATAATGTTTGTGGCTGTTGCCTTCAAATTTTCGTTCACGATATTTCCAGAACGAATCTTCATCTTCTCGCGAATATTGTCGGCATCACCCTTTTTAATTCCATCAAACTTAAAGACTCCCAACTTTGGAAGTTCTTTCACCACGATAACTAAAAAGGCATCATCGCCGCGTGCCTCAGCAAGACGGATATCAATTGATGAGAACAATTGATTCTTCCAAAGTTTGCGAAGCGCATCTGCGATTTCATCGCCGGGAATCATAATCTCTTGACCAACCTTCAATCCGCAAAAAAGTAAGATGGCTTGCGCGTCTGTATATTCCGCTCCCATGACCGTAATACCGGCAACTTTCATTTTGCGAGGCTCGGCGTAATCGATGGCCGAACCCAATTCCACTTGAGCTTTAAGCGTTGGTGTAACCACTAATGACGCGATGAACGCCAAGACAAAAGCAATGGTTCTTGAATTTGGGAATGTATGTTTCAGCGTCTTTCTCAACTTTTCTATTTCGTTTGTTCTGTTTGCTCTGATGTCATTCCGAATCTACGCTCACGTCCTTGGTAACTGACCAATGCTTCGAAGAAGTGCTCCTCTCTGAATTCTGGCCACATGATGGGTGTGAAATGGAGTTCGGTGTATGCGATTTGCCAAAGTAAAAAATTACTAATGCGATGCTCACCGCTCGTGCGAATAAGTAATTCCGGATCGGGAATTTCAGCAGTGGATAGGTTTTGGGCAATCACGTCAGCCGTAACGTTTTCAGCAGGAATTTGTTGTGCTACGATAGATCTTACTGCATTAACCAATTCCCAACGCGCACTGTAATTCAAGGCCAAAACCAAAGAAATGTCTTTGTTATCGGCCGTTTTAGCAATGGCGGCTTTCAGTTCATCGCGACACTTACTCGGAAGTTGCTCGATATCTCCAATGGCCAACAATCGAACACCATTTTCCATGAGCTCTGCCACTTCATTAATGATGGTGGTAACAAGTAAATCCATGAGAGCATCTACCTCCTCTTTCGGACGATTCCAGTTTTCCGTTGAAAATGCATAAAGCGTTAGAAACTCAACTTCTGCTCTGCGCGCTGCTTTAATGGTTGCGCGCACAGATTCAACTCCGTTAAAGTGTCCGAAAATTCGGTCTTTCCCTTGATTTTTCGCCCAACGACCATTGCCATCCATGATAACAGCAACATGGCGCGGAGTCTTGCTTAAGTCTATTTGGTCGAAGGCACTTTTCATCGAAGTGCGAAGATACGGAAAGCCTGAGTATTGACAAGCACTTAGTCCCAGGTTGCGCAGCTATTTCCCTTTTTATCTATTCTGAAATTTAAAGAGGCCATGCAAAAGAAGTAAAGATCTTTTCTTCCTGGGTCTCCACGCTGTATGAAAGCGTTGTTGGAATTCTCTTGAAGCACGCTTTGATCGGCCAAGTTGGTTGCCAATTGTCCTCGTGCTGCAGCTAACATGGTTGGATTGACATAAGTCCCCGAAATATCATCGAAATAATCTGTATACAGTTTACGCATTCCCCATTCAATCGAGAAACCAAGCAAGCCCTTGATGTTGCACTTCAACCCCGCACCCATGGGCATTGTGAATCCGGTAGTCTTATACAAAGGATCTTTACCCGCCATACCTTGTCCTTCCGTTCCGGCTGGCTGAAGGGGATGCCAATAGCCGTTGTACATTCCTTCGGGGTTCATTCTGAAAACAGCAGCGCCCAAAAATAAATAGGGAGAAATATTATGTTTTGAATTAAGCTGATAATTGAAGAAATTCAATTCAGCAATCACACTTCCTTCAAAAAAACGATTTCTAAAATTTAGATTTCTGTTTTGCTGCCAAGCATCTTTGCTATCAGAGTCAAACGCTTCAATATTCCCGTAATTCAATCCTGTACGAATAGACCAACGCTTATTTAGGTTGTTGCGAATAGCAATACCAAGCGCTAGTTTCTCTTTGGTCCCGAAATGCTTAGAAGGATTTATTTCCCCAATGTAATAAGACGTTCCAGCCGAGATTGAAAGCTCTTTGCTCTTTTCTTTGTTATGGCCTTGAGCATTCGCCGAGATTGTTCCCGCAAAGAGTAAGACCAAAAGAAGTAAACGGTTATTCATACCTGCACAATGCTTTTTTCAATTAATTATTGTCAATCCATTCGAATGTCCAATCCCCAGCCCATTTTCTTGCGAATGGTTCTGAAGAAATTTCTTCCTTCCAACAAAATCATTTGCAATTCGAAAGGAGCTCGACAAAGTGTTATTTCAGCTCCACTATCTAAAACATATTGCGTGCTGTCCAATGTAATTTGAATTTGTCCTGAACGACATTCTGCCTTTAGTCGAACCGTGGACGCATCCCCAATAACCAAGGGTCGAGCCGTAAGGTTATGTGCTGAAATTGGAGTAATAATGAAATTGTTCGAGTTCGGTGTAACAATAGGACCACCGCAGGAAAGCGAATAAGCCGTTGATCCAGTTGGAGTCGCCACAATCAACCCATCTGCCCAGTAACTACTCAAAAAGGCTTTGTTTACCGACGCGTTAATCTTAATCATTTCATTTCGAGTAGCGTTGTTGATCGTAATCTCATTTAACGCGTAAGGAAAATCTCCAAAATCGAATTGCTCCGATTTTATTTGAATGAATGAACGCGGGTCGATTGTGTATTCAGAATTGACAAATTGCTCGAGCGCCTCATCAACTTCAGAAACACTGACATGTGAGAGGAAACCAAGTCTTCCTGTATTGATTCCCAAGATTGGAATTCGTTTAGAACCTACTAGTCGCGCTGCATCCAAGAATGTACCATCTCCACCGAAACTGAACAACGCTGCAGCATTTTCAAATTCTGAATTTTCCTCGAAGGTCGTGTGAGCAGGAATTTGAATGTGCGATTGTAGAAATTTTTCGAAACCCGAGTATACACAAATGGAAATACCGCGACGCACCATTTTCTCGAGAAACTGTTGCACAGCTGGAGCCAAATCGGCTTCGAATTTTTTTCCAAAAACGTATACTAACATATTTCGTAAAAAACAAAGGTAGCGCTTTTCAGTAAACGCTACATATTCAAGTATCGCATGAGTTCGTCGTAACGATCCTTTAACTCATTATCGAATTGCGCAGCTTGAAACTTACTGAGAACAGTATAATTGAAACGCTCCAAACTTTGAAGAATAGGATTCAAATCGGGAGAGTCGATTTTAATGTGCATCTCTATATTTCCTTCAAAGGCCGGAAGAACAGTCAAGCTTAAAATTTTCGCATTGTTTTCTTCAATGATTCGCGCAATTTGCTGAATACTGTGGTCACGTTCCAACATCTGCAAAACAATAATACCCCCGTCGCGATGAACACCGAGCATTTCTGCTAAATAATCAAGCAAATCCGCCGAGGTGATACTTCCAAGGTAATTGTTTCCCTCATCAACAACAGGAACGACTGTGATGTCGTTTTCACTAACCACCTTCAATACATCTAGCACATGTGTTTCTGGCAAAACCGATACCTTCAATAAATCCAATTCGGCTTGAACTTCCCCTTGATAGACTTCAGCGTTCAGAAAATCGCTTTCATTGGCTAATCCCACAAACATTCCATTTTCAACCACCGGCAAATCATTCACGCGCAATTCATCCATTAAATTCAATACGTGCATGGCAGACTCACCTCTGTTAATGGCGGGAAGACTTTTCGATATTAAACTTAATGCTTTGTTCATGGTTTAATCAAATAACCGGTCAAACGTACATTCATTTTTCGTTCCACAACGTGAATTTGAATTCGAATATTGCCGAGTTTTGCACAACCAATTTTGAATACATGATCGCACTAAGCGTAAACATCAATAAAATCGCCACCATTCGCAATGCACGCGGCGGCAACACACCAGATGTCATTGTGGCAGCACAGAACATCGAGCGCTTCGGCGCCGATGGCATTACTGTTCATCCAAGACCCGATGAACGCCATATTCGTTATGCCGATGTCCCTGCATTGAAAAAAGTAGTGAGAACTGAATTCAATGTGGAAGGGTATCCAACACCCGACTTCATGGAGTTGGTAATTGCTTCAAAGCCGCATCAGGTTACCCTCGTGCCCGATGCACCCGATGCTATAACTTCCAATGCAGGTTGGGATGTTGAAACACATTTCGATTTTTTAGCTGGAATTGTAAAAGAATTGAAATCCCACGGAATCCGTGTCAGCATATTCATGGAAGCCAATCCAGCCCTCATGGCGAAGGCAGCAGCCACAGGCACCGATCGCATTGAGCTTTATACTGAAAGCTATGCTGTGGGATACGCCGCTAACAAAGAAGCTGCAGTGAAGCCTTTTATTGAAGCGGCATTGGCAGCGCATGAAGCTGGACTGGGTATAAATGCTGGTCACGATTTGAATCTCGAAAATTTAAAATACTTCGCACAACAGGTACCGCATCTCGATGAGGTTTCGATTGGCCATGCGCTAATTTCAGATGCCTTGTATTTCGGATTGGAGAACACCGTTCAGATGTACAAAAACGAATTGCTTTAAAATGAAATTGCATTTCAATAAATACGGAGAAGGAAAACCTATGCTCATTTTTCATGGGCTTTTCGGGACTGGAGATAACTGGACAACCCATGCGAAAAAATGGGCAGAACATGGATTTTGCGTGTATACCATAGATCAACGTAATCACGGTAGATCTTTTCATTCCGATGAAATGAACTACAAACTCATGTGCGAAGATGCTATTGATTTCATTGCATCAGAAAATTTACGCGATGTCATTCTCTTGGGGCACAGCATGGGTGGGAAAACTGTGATGCATGCCGCTCAAGAAATTGAGTTTTTAATCGACAAGCTCATTGTGGTTGATATGGGTATGAAACGCTATCCGCGCCACCACGACAGTGTATTTCAGGCCCTGCGTTCCGTGCCATTGGATCAAATTCAATCACGCTCTGAAGCGGAAGAAATTTTCGCAAAAACTTCTGTCGACAAGGCTACACAACTATTCCTACTGAAGAATCTTTATTGGAAAGAACCAGGGAAATTGGATTGGCGATTCAACCTAGATGCACTTGAAACGCATATCGATGAAATTCTTACCGAAGTGCCAGCAGGAAATCCTATTCAAGTGCCTACCCTTTTCATCAAAGGAGAATTATCGAATTACATTTTGAACGAAGATCTTCCGCAACTAGCGTCTTACTTCCCGAAAGTGAAACTCACCGAAGTAAAGAATTCAGGTCATTGGCCACACGCCGAATCACCCGATTTCTTTTTCCAAGAAGTACTGAATTTTAGTCTGAATGGATAGGGCCTAAATCCTTTACCTTTGCAAAAATTACTTTTATGGGATTTTCTAAGAAAATATTAGTGCCAATCGATTTCACGAAGGTGAGCGATATTGCTATTGAGCATGCACTTTTGATGGGCAAAACAATCCTTGCCGACATTCATTTAATTCATATTGTAGAGAATAAGAAACAAGTTTCTGAAGCACGTTTGAAATTGGACGCAATGAAAGATCGCGTTCGTGTAGAAAACGGTGTGGAAATTCATACCCATGTTCGCATCGGAAACATCTTCGAAGACATTGATAAAGCGGCTACAGAAATGGATGCTGCGCTTATTATTATGGGAAGTCATGGCGCACGCGGAATGCAATTCTTAACTGGAAGCCGTGCTTTGAAAATTGTAACCGAAAGCTCAATTCCTTTCATTGTGGTTCAAGAGAGAACTATTCGTCCACACGGATATCACCGCTTGGTTGTTCCGTTGGACTTGCATAAAGAGACGAAGCAAAAGTTAAGTGCAGTGCGCGATGTAGCTAAGTACTTCAACTCGAAAGTATTTTTGATTTCTCCGAATGAAACCGATGAATTCTTGAAGAATCAATTGGATCGTAACATGAACTACGCAATTGATTACTTAACTTCTTTGGACATTCCGGTTGAAGTTGAAATCACAGAAACAAAATCTGAAGGCTCATTCGTAAAATCATTGTTGAAGTACTCTGCAGCAGTTGAAGCAGATTTGATTTGCATTATGAATTTCTATGAAAGTTCAATTTTAAATGTCTTCAATTCAAGTTACGAGCAGCAGGTCATTACGAACGATGCACAGATTCCTGTGTTGTGTGTTAATCCAGTTGACACTTACATTGCAGATAGACCAAGCTTCGCGCCTTGATCATTTAAATACGAATACCGATAACCAAAAGGTCATCGGTTTGCTCCATTGAACCCTTCCAAGCGTCAAACGTTTCGTGAAGGGTTTTTTCTTGCGCATCTATATCCATTGCTGAAATAGATGTAAGGATTTCCTTGAAGCGCTTGCGCATAAATTTCTTGTTATTTACTTCACCGAATTGATCTGCGTATCCATCGCTACAAGCATACACCATATCATCTTTTTCCAATTGAAATTTTTGCGTAGCAAAAGATTCACCGCGTTCCCCAAAAGTTCCAATGCTTCGCTTGGTCGGAGCCAACTCAATCAATTCATTATTTCTAACGACGTATAATGGAATGTTCGCACCGCAATATTCCAATTGCAACTCCTTTTCATCAATGGCGCAAAGCGCTATGTCCATGCCGTCACGAACACCTGTGTTGTTGTTTCGAAGGACTTCAGTTCCCAAACGATTCACGTTGTTTAGAATTTGCGAAGGATCGACAAAGACCTTGGTCACGTGATTTAAAAAATTGTGACCTACCAAACTCATAAAGGCACCGGGAACTCCATGCCCCGTGCAATCAGCGGCAGCGAAGAGTTTCTTTCCCCCAACATTCTTGAACCAATAGAAATCACCGCTAACAACTGCCTTCGGAACATAAAAAACAAAACTCTTATTGAAGATTTGTCGCACCGCACCAATATTCGGTAAGATGGTATTTTGAAGTCGCTGCGCGTAATTGATGCTATCTGTTAAGTCTCGATAAAGCAAATTCAATTGCTCCTTTTGCACATCTGACTCTTCTTTTTGCTTTCGCAATTTGGTGGTGAAATAAGCAATAGCAATTCCAGCAAATAAAACAAACAATGACACGACGACAAGCACGCCTGTTAGTCGAGAGAACTGGACGTTCATCTCTTCAATTTCGGCGTTCATTCGTTCCGTTTGCTTGGTGCGCAATTCATTCAAAATAGTTTCTGACTGTTCGACCACCAATGGAATTCCACTTCCTTCAATAAAATATGATTCGGCTTCCATTAACGCAATGGGATTGCTATAACTATCGAACGTTGGAAGAAGATCTTGAACAGCCTTAAACTGAACCAACATTTCAACAATCTTAACTTCCAAAGAATCTAACTTCTTCTGTTCTTCGGGGTTGAAATTGCTTTTTACCTCCTTAAGTCGGATCAACGAATTCATGAGCGAACTGTCACTAATTGCCTTCATTTCTTTCCGATGCAAATCCTCCTCAACACGCTGAACAAACGCCCACTCTTTGATTAAATCTTTGGAGCGCAGGGTATAGCTTTCGAGTTCCTGCAATCTTCCAATTGAGGGAACATATTTATCGTTAATCTTTCGATTGATATCATAACTGCGCTGAAGCGTTATCATAGTCATGACGAGCGTTCCCGCAACAATAAAGATGATGGCTCCGAAACCAAATCCAAGTCGATACTTCTTGTTGAAGAACCAATTCATGGATCTTGAATTAATTGATTTTGAATTTTTTCTCAGACTCTTTCTTCAACCGAAGAAATTCCTCTTCCCTGCCTAAAGCTCTGTTCACAAACATAAGAACCTTATAGTTTGTGGGGGAAGGTGAGCATGATGCAAACGCCTGCTGTGCATATGGTATAGCGGCTTTGAATTTCTTTACACTTTCATCCTGAATGGAAATAAGATCCATCATATCGGTTTGAGCACCGATTTTTCGAATCATGTACACCCCTTGGTTATAGTTCACAATGGCCAAATTCAAGTTGGCCGTGCAATTCCTATTATCTAGCGCCAACACTTTCGCGTAATACTCAAGGCAAAGAATGTAATGATGATCATCTTCTGTGTTTTTAATCCAATTACGGTAATGACCTTCAGCCATTTTACTGTTGAATTCTAACTTTAATTCTTTCAGTTCAGCATCCGTTCCTTGATACAATTCCTCAAATTTCTTAAACAAATCCAGTGGTTCATTTTCCGATTCCCCATCCATTTCCGCTGTTCTCAAAATGGCATCATTGAAGTATGTAAAGGCAATAAATTGAAGTGCCGCGTCTATGTTGGTCGCATACTCCATGTTTGAATCGAATTCGCGCGCCTTCTTCAAAGCAACAATACTTCGGAATCTGTAATTGCTTTGGCGTTGATTAGACTCTTTTTGCTTGTAAAGTTCTTTTAGAATATAACCTTTAACATACCAAGCATTCGGATCTGCATTCAGATTTGCCGACTTAAAACCTTCGTCAATTTGCGCCAAAGCTTCATCGAACTTCTTTTCCTCACACAACTCTGCAGCCTTCGCCACAAAAGGATTCACTTGACTATTGCTTATTTCAGCAATGCCGAGCAAAAACAAAAAAAGTAAGAATGTATGCTTCATACTATTGAACTTTCCATTGTAAAATTTTATTCCCCGGAGTGATTTTCTTTTCCGACAATGCCGCTTCGCTCAATTCATAACGAATAGAATTGTCGACAGTCTTGAAATTAATTGCTGCACCACTCCCAAGGGCACCTTCCCAATTGGTGACAACCAAAGTGCTCTTTCCTTTTACCTCTTTCATAATTTTCGGCAAGTCGTTTTTTCGCGATTTATCCACGAAAACAATATGGCTACTCACGCCGGGAGTATATGCAGTCCAGGCTAAAACTTCAATGGTCTGAGCACCCACGGGTTTCATACCGTATTTCTCCACGACATGTTTATATACCGCATCGTTTCCGTATACCACAATCTGGAATTTACCTTTCTTCATCTCAGCGGGCCAATTGCTGTTTACAGCGAACTGGTAAATGAAGTTGGCCTGTATCATGGCGCGCGAATCTCCCTCATCTAACTGCTGGGCAGATAGCCATTGGCTGGAAGCCAAAATAAAGAGTAATAGACAGATTCGTTTCATTGTTCGCACAATTCAGGTGCATAACAAATCTATTCGAACAATTCAATCAAATGAACTTCGAATACAAAGGTTCTTCACCTTGAATTGTTAGAATCGCGACGCATCCACTTCCTTCGGAATAGACGCATTCTCAACCAAAACACCCGTAAACTTTTTCGCGAAATATGGGGCCAACAAGACACCCTTCGAACCCAAGCCTCCGAACACCCCAAGCAACGCGTTGCCTTCAGCAAATCCAATAATAGGCCTGCGATCACGCGTAGTCGGACGGTAGCCCGTTCTGTGAGTTTCAACAACAACTTCTTTGTTCAACCTTGCTTTCAACTCCGAAAGCAAAAATTCCCTAGCCTCATCTGTAGCCACGTCTGGAACTTCGTTCCAATCATACGTCGCTCCCAAGCGAAACTTCCCATTTCCATAAGGAAGTAAAAACTGACCGAAGTTCGCAATGGCGTCCAACTCCAATTCTTCAATGTGCAAATCCAACACTTGTCCGTGGTTCGGAATAAGATCCAACCGCTCTAACCCCTTCCATTTATTCACCCCGATTCCCGTGCAAAGAATTATTTTTTCAAACGCCATTCCCTTCCACACCACTTCATTTCCCGAAAAAATTACATCACTTTCTTCCACCGTTTCTGAAATAAAATTTCCATTTTCAGTGAAATAGCTTTTCGCTGCTTCTCTGAATTTCGGGACATTCAACCAACCGCATTCATTCACTTCACTGTTCCCAAAAGGAGAAATAAAATTCTCCTGAACGCTAAGATTGGTCCGGGAAGAAAGATACCTGCCCACTTCCGGATGATCCGATTTTTCATCCCAAAAATTCGCATCCTGAATGGAATTAAACATTCGAGCTACGGGCAACTGATGAAAAAAATTCACTCCTAACTTTTCTTCCAATTTCAGAAACGTTGCATTCATTTCCTCCAACATCTCTTTCGCTAACCACGAAGCTGCCAAGCGTTTGAACGTAACCGGATTCCACATTCCTGCAGCTACTGAAGATGCTGAATTGTGATTGTAATCGTCGGCAACAAGAACCTCTTCTCCTTTTTCAAGCAGAGAAAAGGCTAGCAGAGTTCCTGCTAGCCCTTGTCCTACGATTAAATATTTCGACATACTTATTGAATCACATTTAATGCTTTACCCACTTTTGTGAAGGCTTCAATGGCTTTGTCGATATGCTCGAACTCATGTCCAGCGCTGAGTTGAACGCGAATACGCGCTTGTCCTTTTGCAACAACCGGATAGAAAAATCCAATCACATAAATACCTTCTTGCAACAATGCGTCTGCAAAATCTTGAGCCAACTTCGCGTCGTACAGCATCACCGGAACAATAGCGCTATCGCCATCTTTAATGTCGAATCCAGCAGCTTTAATTCCTGATTTAAAGCGATTGATATTCGCTTCTAACTTATCGCGCAAGTCTGAAGAAGCACTTAACATATCCATTACAGCAATAGATGCTCCAACGATTGAGGGTGCTAATGAATTCGAGAACAAATAAGGTCTTGAGCGTTGACGAAGCAATTCAATAATCTCTTTTCTTCCGCTTGTAAATCCGCCCATGGCTCCACCCAATGCCTTACCCAAAGTACCGGTGATAATGTCAACGCGTCCTAAAACGTTCTTCAATTCGATGGTTCCTCTACCGGTCTTTCCAATGAATCCTGTTGCGTGACATTCGTCTACCATAACCATTGCATCATACTGATCGGCAAGGTCGCAAATCTTATCAAGCTGAGCCACATAACCGTCCATAGAGAAGACTCCGTCTGTTACGATTAACTTGAAACGCGCACCTGAAGCGGCTTTCAACTGCTCTTCCAAATCGGCCATATCGTTATTCTTGTAACGGTAACGTTGTGCTTTACACAAACGAACCCCGTCGATGATTGAAGCGTGATTCAATTCATCTGAAATGATTGCGTCTTGTTCATTCAACAATGGTTCGAATACACCTCCGTTTGCATCGAATGCAGCCGCGTACAAAATGGTGTCTTCGGTATGAAGAAAATCTGAAAGCTTCTGCTCAAGTGTCTTGTGAATGTCTTGTGTACCGCAGATAAAACGAACACTCGACATACCGAATCCGTGAGAATCAATAGCAGCCTTCGCAGCTTCGAGAACAACAGGATGACTTGACAATCCCAAATAATTGTTCGCGCAAAAATTCAACACTTCCTTTCCTTCAGTGGTGCGAATTACCGCAGCCTGAGGAGTTGTGATGATACGCTCTCTCTTGAACAATCCCGCTTCGCGAATGCTGTTCAATTCATTTTGCAAATGTTCCTGCATTTTACCGTACATAAATTTCAGTTTTAGTTAGTCAATATTACTTTGGCTGCAGCCTCGGCCGCTGATTGTTCTGCTGCTTTTTTTGATCCGCCCGTTCCTCTTCCCACCTCCTTTCCGTCTAACTCCAGAGCTATGGTATATAACATTTGTGCTCCCATGTTGCGTTGTTCTCGGACATGATAGACCAAGTGCCTGCGGGTTTTTTGTCCCCACTCGTGCAACTTGCTTTTATAATCCACGTCTAAGTGAACGCGTTCATCCAATCCGTGTTCCTTCAATAATTTCAAAGCAATCTCTTTGGTGACTTTATATCCTTTATCAAGGAAAAGCGCTCCAAATAAGGCCTCCAGGGCATTTCCGATTAAACTCTCGTGAATTTCTTGTCGACCAATACTCACTTGAAGAAATTCATACAACTTCAATTCGTAACCAATGGAATTCAGATTGTCTCTTCGAACAATCTTCGACTTCATCTTAGTTAATTCTCCTTCAGTAAGTGCTGGATATTTTGAAAACAAGTAATGCGCAACTATGCTATCGAGGATAGCATCTCCTAAAAATTCTAAACGTTCGTTGCTGTTTTTTACACCCGGTCGAATTTCATCTGCAGCGCTTGCATGACGCAAAGCTGTTTCATAAAGCGAGAGGTTCTTCGGCTTTACGTGAAACGTGTTGTGGATATAGGTGAAAAGTTCCCTATTGGGATGAGCTTTGGAAAAGAATTTCCAAATCATTCGTATTTCTTAAAAATGGCTGAAGTGTTGTGACCACCAAACCCGAAGGTGTTCGTCATTGCAACGTTCACATCGCGATGCTGCGCCTTGTTGAA
>Ga0315899_10005387_pt1 | contig 13816 bp, 13 predicted proteins | sample LakEriMetagenome_2_FD_203518 | JGI IMG/M metagenome (GOLD analysis project Ga0315899, IMG submission 203518) | Freshwater fungal communities from buoy surface, Lake Erie, Ohio, United States - Buoy 4 MA112 | ecosystem: Environmental > Aquatic > Freshwater > Lake | place: USA: Lake Erie, Ohio...
TGCGATGGTGGTCGGGATCGGTGTGGCGATCGAGCAGATCGTTGCCGCACGCGACGTCGAGAGCGGACAACACTCGTTGGTCACGCCCCTCGCTGATGTTCACCACGCACTCCAGCACGGATTCACTCTGACACAACGAGTGCTAGTTTTTCCTCATGTCCGAGGTTGGGGGGCGACACGGATGAGACTCGATCATCCGGCACCGTTCGGCAACAACTGGCGTGCGAGATGGATCTGGCATGGTCGACCGAAGTTGACCATGCAAACCTCCACGCGCACGGCGTTGGCCGATCCGCGCGATCGGATCGTTCTTTTCCGTCGCGAACTCACGTTGCCCGACGTGCCCGAATCGGCGCCCGCCCGTATCTGGGTCGATGGTCGCTACATCTTTCACGTCAACGGTGTCGAGGTCGCGCGCGGGCCGGTGCGCAACGAACCGCGTAGCGCCCGATACGACTTCGTCGACATCGGCCCGTTCCTTCGTGCCGGCGTCAACACCCTCGCCATCGTGGCGCGACACTTCGGGCAATCGACCTCGTGGTGGGTGCCCGTTCCGCCCACCTATTCGCTCGGCGCGGGTTCGTTGGTGTTCGAGTGTCTCGTTGGTTCCGAGTGGATCGTCAGCGACGCATCGTGGCGATCATCGAACGGTGAAGCGTGGACTCCCGTCCCCGTTCCCGGTGACGTGGCGTGCCTGCCCCTCGAATCATTCGACGCCCGCGCCCATTGTCGGGGTTGGACCGAGGCCGGCTTCGATGACTCGTCGTGGCGCTCGGCGTTCGAGATCACGCCGTTGCACACCGGTGCCGATGGTCGACGATCGCCACCGAGCTCTCCGTTCGGTGCGTTACGACCTCCGGTGCGCACGCGGTATCCGTCCGGGTCGACGCACGTGGCCGAATCGATCGGAACCGTCGCAGTGGTGGGCGCGGAGAACCATGAGGACCCGGTGCGCCAGGTGTTGCTCGATCAGGAGTCGGCGTCGGACGTCTCGGGGGCCGTTCGTCTGCATCGATTCGATCTCGGACGCATCGCGGCCGGCTCGGTCACGCTCGAGGTGGTGGGGGCCGAAGCCGGCACACGGGTCGACGTGGCCGCATCCGAACACGTCGATGCCCGGGGTCGTCTGGTCACGCTCGGTCAACACGCCGGATTCCGTTACGTGTGTCGCGGTGTCGACGACGTGTTCACGACGTTCGACACCATCGGCACGCGCTTCTTCAATGTCGCGGTGCGTGGCGCGGAGGCTTCGGTCTCTGACGCGGCGATTCGTCTGTCCGTGACCGATCGCCATCGACCCCGGCCGGTGGGAGCGTCGTTCGAATGCTCGGACGAATCGTTGAACACGATCCATGCCATCGGCCTGCGAACCGTCGACCTGTGCGCGCTCGACGCGTACGTGGACTGTCCCACCCGGGAACAACGCGCGTGGACCGGTGATTCCGTCGTTCATCAGATGGTCGACTTCGTGTCGAATCCCGATTGGTCGATGCCGGTGTGGCACCCGCAGTTGGCGACGCACGTTCGGCCCGATGGAATGCTGGCGATGGCGGCGGCCTCGGACTTCGCGGCCGACGACCAGATGTATCTGCCCGACTGGTCGTTGCATTGGATCCGCTCCGTTCTCAACATCCAGCTGTACACGGGGGATCGCGAGCTGGTGGCCGAACTGTTGCCCATCGCCGAACGGGTGTTGCGCTGGTTCGAGAGTTTCCTCGGTCCCGACGATTTGTTGCACGACGTCACCGGTTGGGCACTGAGTGACTGGGCGAGCGTGTACATGAACGGTTGTTCATCGCTCACCAACGCGCTCTGGGCTCGTGGCTTGCGGGACTTCGCCGAGATGAGTTCGTGGTTGGGGAACGAGGCCAGTGCTGATTGGGCGCGCGCACGACACCACGCGGTGCGTCGGGCCTTCGACATTTTCTGGGACGACGATCGCGGCGTGTACATCGACCACATCGTGGATGGCGAGAAGCGACGCGAGGCCGCGCAACATCCCGGAGCCATGGCCATCGTCGCGGGTCTCGTTCCCGACGATCGCATGGCGCGGGTGATCGACGGCCTCACCGACCGTCGGCGATTGATCCGTCATTCTTACGTGATGGACCGACTCACCGTCGACGGAGACGGACAAGGGTTCGTGTACCTGATGAACGGCTTCCCCGACGACGCCCCGTGGGACGTGGAGAACCAGATGGTGGAGGCCGAGCCGTTCTTCCAGTACGTGGTGCACGACGCGATGGTGGCCGCGGGTCGCGCCGACTTGGTGGTGGCTTCGTGTCGGCTCTGGCAGGTGTTCGTGGATGCCGGCGAAACCACGTGGCCCGAATGCTGGGTGGGAGGCACGCGTTGTCACGGCTGGTCCTCGACCCCCACCGCCGACCTCGTTCGGCACGTCCTCGGCATCACCCCGGCCGAACCGGGCTACGCCTCCGTGCGTGTGTCACCCTCCCTGGGCGACTTGGCATGGGCGCGCGCCACGGTTCCCACGCCGCACGGCTGGATCACCGTCGAAGCTCATGCGGACGGTCGGGTCCTGATCGACAGTCCGGTGCCGGTGGTGGGCGCCTGAACACCGTCGGGTGTCAGGTGATACCCTGACCCCATGATCGCAGCACTGGGTTCAACCGAAATCATCGCCATTTGCGCTGTGGTCGTTGTTCTGTTCGGCGGAACGAAGATCCCGAAGTTGGCTCGCAATCTGGGTCAGGCCCAGAAGGAGTTCAAGAAGGGTCTGACCGACGGCGCCAAGGACGACGACTCCACGAAGGAGTGATCGCTAGTTCGTGGCGATCGACAACGTGAGACGGCGGCGCTTGCTGATGCGTCGACGCTCGCGTTCGCTGCATCCGCCCCACACTCCGTGATCGATGTGGTTGGCGAGCGCGTACTCGAGGCACTGGGCCGTGACGGAACAGGTGGCGCAGATCTTGCGCGCACGATCGACACCCACGCCATCGCTGGGGAAGAACGTGTTCGGAGGATATGCCCGGCAGGCGCCTTGGGCCATCCACGAATCAATGGTCTCGTCGTTCATGGTGTTGTCTCCTTGTGCGAAGTTGGTTTCCGCCCGCTTCGCCCGCTGAGAAGCTGCTCCTTTGGTTCGGGTGTTCGGTCAGGGTTCTGACGTTCCCACCGTTGCTCCGGTTCCAGCCGCCCACAGTCAAGCACGGGTACCCGACGACCTCCAGTCGGGTCGGTGCGAATTCGGTCCGATCTCACGGATCGGACACGCTCTCGATGCCGGTAGGGTTGGGCTGACCAGCGGTTATGTCTCGGGTCGGGCGTTCTCGGACGGAACGTGAGAATCCGGAAATATCCTCTGACCAGCACCTCGACCAGAATCACGGAGCCGCCATGTCGGATACCTACACCAGCACCGAACCCGCCCGGGCCCACGTCCGGATCGTTTTCCTCGGACCGGTGGCCCCGCATTGGGACGTCGTCGGCGATTTCGGCGATCGCACCGTGGTGGAGGAGTTCCGCACCCGTGCGCTGGCCCGCCTCGTGTTGCTGCCCTACACCGACCCCCAATTCAAGCGGAATCGCGAGCGCATCATGCGCGACGGCGAGCGCGAGAACATCTCGGTCGAGTGGGACCTGGGCTTCGACGAATCGCTCATCGAGAACGCCCCCGGCGGCCGCTGATCGCATCCGCCGTCGACCGGGGCGATCGACACGGGTGAATTCTCGGTGAACCGCCCCAACGACCCCGGTTCAGCCGTGTCTACTGTTCGCATCGTGAGCGATCCGACCCCCAGCGGGCTCCCCCGCAACATCATCAACCGCGAGTTGAGTTGGCTCGACTTCAACGAGCGCGTCCTGCGCATGGCGACCGAGCCCGGTATCCCGTTGCTCGAGCGGGTCAAGTTCTGCTCCATCTTCTCGTCCAATCTCGACGAGTTCTTCCAGGTGCGCGTGGCGGCCATGACCGACCAGGAGGCCGCGGGCATCACCGCGCTTCTGCCCGACGGAATATCGCCGGCCCGCCAGTTGAAGATGGCGCTCGAGCGTGTGCGTGAACTGTGTGCGCGTCAGCAACGTCTGGCCCTCGACGTCCTGTTGCCCCAATTGGCCCGGGAGGGAATCCAGGTGTGCCGCTGGACCGACTTGTCGGCCGAGGAACGCGCCACCTGCGAACGCTTCTATCAGGACCGGGTGTTCCCGGTTCTCACGCCTCTGGCGGTCGATCCGGCGCACCCCTTCCCCTACGTCTCCAACCTGTCGTTCAGCATCGCCGCCATGATCCGCGACGATGTGACGGGCGAGGAACGCTTCGCCCGGGTGAAGGTGCCCACGCTCTTCCCGCGCCTCTACGAGATCCCCGGTACCACCCGCTTCATCCCGGTGGAGGACGTGATCATCGCCCAACTGGGAACGCTGTTTCCGGGCATGTCCGTCAGCCGCACCACCACGTTCCGCATCACCAGGAACGCCGACCTCACCCTGGAGGACGAAGAAGCCGACGATCTGTTGCAGGCCGTCGAAATGGAACTGCGTCGTCGGCGATTCGGTCGCGCGGTGCGACTGGAGATCGATCGTTCCACCGACGCCGAAATGCGTCGATTGCTGATGGAGGAGCACGATCTCTCCGATCGCGACGTCATCGACGTCGAGGGTCTCATCGATCTGACCTGTCTGATGCAGATCCATTCCATCGACCGACCGGAGCTGAAGGACGACCCGTGGCAACCGGTCACCGCCGGACGACTGGCCGCCGCCGAGGAGGCCGACCGCTCGATCTTCGCGGTGGTGCGTGAGCGCGCGTTGCTGGTGCACCACCCCTACGAGAGCTTCGCCAGTTCGGTGGAGGAGTTCTTGTCCCAGTCGGCCGACGACCCTCGGGTGCAGAGCATCAAGATGACGCTGTATCGCACCAGCGGTGACAGTCCGATCGCCCGACACCTCATTCGCGCGGCAGAGCGCGGTGTGCAGGTGGCGGTGTTGGTGGAACTGAAAGCCCGTTTCGACGAGGCCACCAACGTCACCTGGGCCAAGGCCTTCGAACGGGCCGGCGTTCACGTCGTCTACGGCGTGGTGGGGTTGAAGACCCATGCGAAGTGCGTGTTGGTCGTTCGCGAGGATGCCGACGGTTTGCGTCGATACGTCCACCTCGGTACCGGAAACTACAACTCGCGCACCGCGCGCTTGTACGAGGATCTGGGCTACATCACGTGCGAACCCGAGATCACGGCCGATGCCGCGCAGTTGTTCAACCATCTCACGGGTTACAGCCGCAACGTCGAGTACCAGCGGTTGCTGGTGGCACCGGACCATCTGCGTCGTCGATTGATCGAGTTGATCGATCGGGAGGCTTCATTCGGACCCTCGGGTCACATCACGGTCAAGGTGAATTCGTTGGCCGATTCGGAGATGATCGAGCACCTGTACGCCGCATCTTCTGCGGGCGCCCGCGTGGACCTGATCGTGCGAGGCATCTGTTGCCTTCGCGCCGGTGTGCCCGGACTCAGCGAGAACATCCGGGTGCGTTCGGTGCTCGGGCGTTACCTCGAGCACTCGCGTATCTTCCGCTTCGCGAACGGCCAGGGCGCGGGCCAGGTGTTGCACCTGATGGGTTCGGCCGACCTGATGGGACGCAACCTCGACAAGCGCGTGGAGGTGCTCACGCCATTGACCCACCCTCGTCATCAGGACTGGCTGGACCACACCCTCGACGTGTTGCTCGACACCGATGCCCCGGCATTCGAGATGGCGCCGGACGGCGAATGGCTCCGGGTCGGCCCGGCTTCGTTCGAACCGCACCCTCAACGTCGTTTGTACGAGTGGGCGTCGGCACAGCAGACCCGTCGGACGAACAACCGTCACTGATTCGCGCGAAACGCCAAAAAGCCAACTCTCGTTCATCTCCCGTTCACCTGAACACAAGGTGAACTTCACGGTGACTTTCTATGTTGTGACCACACGGACGTGAACCCGTGTCCTCACCCCAAGGAGAATCATCGATGAACATCAAGCGTTGGTCATTGCTCGCGGCAGCCGCCGTGGCACTCCCGCTCGCGGCCTGTGGAGGTGACGACTCGTCGTCGACCACCGAGGCTCCCGCCACGTCGGAGACCCCGTCGTCCGAGGCCCCCACGGGTGACGGCCTGTCGGGTTCGATCTTCGTCTCGGGCTCGTCCACCGTCGAGCCCATCAGCACCGCGGTCGCCAAGTTGTTCAGCGACGCGAACCCCGACCTGGCCATTCAGGTGGAGGGCCCCGGCACCGGTGACGGCTTCGCCAAGTTCTGCGCCGGCGAGACCGACATCTCGAACGCCTCGCGCGCCATCAAGGACGAGGAAATCGCGACCTGCACCGAGAACGGTGTCGAGTACATCGAACTGAAGGTGGCCATCGACGGCCTGTCGGTGATCACTTCGGCCAAGAACACCGCCATCGAGTGCGTGAGCTTCGCCGACCTGTGGGTGTTGCTCGGACCGGACGCCACCGGCCGCAACAACTGGAGCGACGCGGACGATGCGGCCGCCGAGCTGAGTGCCGCGGTCGGAACCGACTTCGGAACCCTCCACGCGCCGTACCCGGATGCCCCGTTGACCGTCACCGCCCCCGGTGAGGAGTCGGGCACCTTCGACTCGTTCGTCGAGATCGTGCTCGCCAAGGTCGCCAAGGCCCTCGAGGTCGAGGACGACGCTCCGCGCCCCGACTACACCGCCAGCCCCAACGACAACGTGATCATCGAGGGCATCGCCGCCAATGACACGTCGCTCGGTTGGGTCGGATTCGCTTTCGTCGAGGAGAACCTCGACGTCGTGAAGCCGCTCCAGGTGGACAAGGGAGACGGCTGCGTGGAGCCCACCAACGAGAGCATCGCCTCGGGTGACTACCCGATCGCCCGTTCGCTCTACATCTACGTCAGCAAGAACAAGCTGGCCGAGAACGCCGCTCTGGAGGCCTTCGTGGACTTCTACCTGAGCGACGAGGGAATGGGTGTCATCGGAACCGGCGACGGCCAGGTGCCGTACGTTCCGTTGGCCTCGGCCGACCTGGAGGCCACCCGCGCCGTCTGGGCCGCTCGCTGAACGAGTCCACCGTCATGACACGGTCCGGCGCCTCCTCCCCGGCGTCGGACCGCGGGAACGAGTGCCGCCCCTTCGGGGGCGGCACTTTCTCGTGGGAGGACCGATTCCGCCGAGCGACCGGTGGCGGGCCGTTCGTGGCCAATACGCCGTTTGTGAATGGTGAAGAATGTCAGCAAGACTCCGAATGTTCACCGAACGGGAGACCATGAACGCATCGACAACCCAGAGTTGGACCGTGGCCGACCTTCGCCTGGCCGGGGGTCGCCGTCGGACCGACGTGCGTATGCGTCGACTCTTCATTGCGGCCGGGTTGACCACCCTCGTCGTCACCGTGCTCATCGTGTACACCCTCGTCAAGGACGCGGTCTCGTTCTTCATCGACGTGCCCAAGTACGAACTCTGGACGATCGGGTGGTTTCCGCGTCGCGGGTTCTTCGACATCAAGACCCTCGTCGTGGGGTCTCTCATGGTGACCGGGGTGGCCATGCTCATCGCCGTGCCATTGGGCCTCGGCGTGGCCGTCTACCTGTCGGAGTTCGCCCGCCCGCGGGTACGCCGAGTTCTGAAGCCGATCGTCGAAGTTCTCGCCGGCATCCCGAGCGTCGTGCTCGGCTACTTCGCCATCTCGTTCATCAACCCGAACATCGTCACCGTGTTGGCTCCGGGAGCCAACAAAGCGTTCAACATCGCCGCGGCCGGCGTGGCCGTGGGCATTCTCACCATCCCGATCATCGCCTCGGTCGCCGAAGACGCGCTTCGTGCCGTGCCGCTGTCGTTGCGTGAGGCGTCGTACGGATTGGGCGCGCGTCGAGTCGCCACCACCTTCCGTGTGGTTCTTCCGGCCTCCATCTCCGGCGTGGTGGCCGCTCTCATCCTGGGTATCTCACGAGCCGTGGGAGAAACCATGGTGGTGGCCATCGCCGCCGGAGCGGTCGGCGGTGGCTTGTTCTCCACCGATCCCTTCCAGCCGGGCCAGACCATGACCGCGGCCATGGCGGCTCTCGGATTCGGTAGCGATCAGGTGGCCGGCGACGGATTGGCGTTCCAGAGTCTGTTCTTCATCGGATTCCTGCTCTTCGTCCTGACCTTCCTCCTCAACCTCCTCGGTGACCGTTTGGTTCGTCGAGTGCGAGAGGAGTACTGACATGGCACTCTCCACTCCCGCGAAGTTCGGAGCGTCGAGCGCCGCGAACATCACGGCACGCATCACCGGCGGCAAGCGCGACGTGAAGGGCCGCATCGTGGAATGGGTGTTGCTCGCGACCCTCGGCATCACCCTGCTGGTTCTGGTGGCTCTGGTCGTGAATCTTCTCGATCGTGCCTGGCCGGTCTTGAACGGACGATTCGGCGACTTCTTGTCCTCGGGCCTGGACGCGTCCAACGCCGAGGAGGCCGGCGTGTGGCAGGCCATCCGTGGAACCTTGACGCTGGCGATCATCGTGATCATCGTGTCGTTCCCGCTGGGTATCTCCTGCGCCGTGTACCTCGAGGAGTACGCCAGTCGTTCGCGCTTGGCCCGATTGATTCGCATCAACGTGCGCAACCTGGCCGGCGTGCCGTCGATCGTCTACGGAATTCTCGGACTCACCATCTTCGTGAAATTCGCCGGTGGCTTCACCGGTGGTCGCACGGTCATCGCGGGAGGTCTCACGCTCTCGGTTCTTGTGCTTCCCGTGGTCGTCATCACGGCCTCGGAGGCGTTGCGTGCGGTGCCCCGCTCCATTCGCGAGGGTGCGATGGGCGTCGGCGCCACCCAATGGGAGACCGTGCGCTCGCACGTGCTGCCCTCGGCGGCGCCCGGCATCCTCACCGGCACGATGCTGGCACTTTCGCGCGCGGCCGGCGAGGCCGCACCCTTGTTGTTGGTCGGTGGCATCACCGGTTTGTTGCGCACCGGCAACCTCGGCTTGTGGGAACAGATCACCGAGGGCGGCTTCACGTCGATGCCGGTGGCCATCTTCTCGTACGCCCGACAGACGGGGGCCGACTTCCAGGCCGTCACCGCCGCGGCATCGTTGATCCTTCTCGTTCTGGTGGTCGTCATCAACGGACTGGCCATCTGGCTGCGCAACCGGTTCGAACGGAATTGGTGACGTCATGAACGATTCTCGGAATCTCATCGAACAGGAGAGTGTGTTGGAACAGAACCACGAGGAAGCGGTGACGGGTTCGGTGGCGTCGCGAGAAGACGTCCCGGTTTTCCGGACCAAGGACCTGTCGGTGTTCTACGGCGAGTTCCGAGCGGTTCGGGACGTGAACGTCGACATCAAGGCCCGCGAGATCACGGCGTTCATCGGACCGTCCGGATGTGGCAAGTCGACGGTGTTGCGTTGTTTCGACCGCATGAACGATCTCATCCCCTCCGCGCGAGTGGAGGGCACGGTCGAGTACCACGGCGTGAATCTCTACGACCGCGAGGTCGACGCGGTCGAGGTGCGTCGTCGGGTGGGCATGGTCTTCCAGAAGCCCAACCCGTTCCCCAAGAGCATCTACGACAATCTGGCCTTCGGACCGCGATTGAACGGCGTCAAGAAGAAGGCCGACCTCGACGTGATCGTGGAGTCCTCCTTGAAGCGAGCGGCCCTGTGGGACGAGGTGAAGGACCGGCTCAAGGCCTCGGCGATGGGATTGTCGGGTGGACAACAACAACGGCTCTGCATCGCCCGTTGCATCGCCGTGGAACCCGACGTGATCCTGATGGACGAGCCCTGCTCGGCTCTCGACCCCATCGCGACCGCGCGCATCGAGGACCTGATGCAGGAGATCAAGCGGGATTTCACGATCATCATCGTCACCCACAACATGCAGCAAGCCGCCCGCGTCAGCGATCAGACCGCGTTCTTCACCACCGAGGTGAATCCCGAGAGCGATCGACGCACCGGCGTGTTGGTGGAGTTCGACAAGACCCAGAAGATGTTCTCCAACCCGTCGGACTCGCGTACCGAGGCCTACGTCACCGGACGCTTCGGCTGAGAGGAAGATCATGGAAGAAGCACGCAAGTCATTTCACCGCGAACTGAACGACATCCAGCAGGAACTCGTTCGCATCTCGGCGGGAGTCGTGGAAAGCATCCCGAAGTGCACCACGGTCCTCCTGGAACAGGACTTGTCGGCGGCCGAGACGATGATCATGGCCGACGACGAGGTAGACGCCCGCACCATCGATCTCGAGGATCGCTGCATCCAGATTCTCGCCCTGCAGGCCCCGGTGGCCGGTGAGTTGCGACAGGTCATCGCCGCGCTCAAGATCTGCGCCGAGATCGAACGATCGGCGGATCTGGTGGTGAACATCTGCAAGGCCGCCCGCCGCATTTACGGTCATGATTTCGATCCCAAGCTGCGTGGCTTGGTGTTGAAGATGTCGGACCAGGCTCGCCATCTCTTCAGCGAGGCCACCAGCGCGTATCACGATGCGGACGCCTCCCGCGCGGCGGCCATCGACGACATGGACGCCTTCCTCGACGATCTGCAACGACAGTTCATTCAGGCCATCTTCGAATCGCATGCCGCGGGTCGCATCGACTTGCAGGTGGCCATCCAGCTGGCCGTGGTGGCCCGGTTCTACGAACGCATCGGGGACCACGCGGTGAACATGGGGGAGAAGGTTCGTTTCCAGGTCACGGGTTGGCTACCCGAGCAGTCGGGCGCGGCCCGACACCGCGAGCGCAGTTTGCAGGACCCCACCCCCGTGGGAATGGTCCGGCCACCCGTGGGGAACCCGCCATCGGACACCTGATTTCTCCCTGTGTTCACCGCTCGTTCACGACGTCTACGCCGAGCGGAAAGGTGGGCGATTTAGTTTCGTTCACCGTGGAGTCACGAGTCATTCAGCCGCCGGAAGTTCGGTCGATGGATGGTGGACGATGAACCGGATGGCCCACGATGAATTGGCGGATCTGCGATCCGAGGTCCTGCGGGTCGCGGCCAATCTCATCGAGAGCATCCCCCGTGCCACGCAGATCCTTCTCGATCAGGATCTCGAGGGTGCCGAGTATCAGATCCTCGCCGACGACGAGTTCGACATGCGCACCATGGTCCTGGAGGAGAGGTGCATCGCGCTCATGGCGTTGCACGCGCCGGTGGCCAGCGAGTTGCGTCATGCGGTGACCATCATGAAGATGGCCGCCGATCTCGAGCGTTCGGCCGACCTGGTGGTCAACATCTGCAAGGTTTCGCGTCGAATTCACGGTCACGAGCTCGACGCCAAGTTGCGCGGTCTCATCACCCGGATGGGGCAGCAGGCGCAGAGTTTGTTCAAGCATTCGTTCGAGGCCTACGCCGACCTGGACCTGCCGGTGGCCAAGGCCGTCGACGACATGGATCTCTTCCTCGACTATCTCCACAAGCAGTTCATTCAGGCCATCTTCGAGTCGCACAGCGCGGGTCACATCGATCTGCCGATCGCGGTGCAGATGGCCATCACCGCACGGTTCTTCGAGCGCATCGGTGATCATGCCGTGAACTGCGCTCACTTCGTCCAGTTCCTGATCACCGGCGAGCTTCCTCCGGCCGGCGACCATCGTCGTGGTGGTCGCGGAGCCCTCGATCAGACCCCGGTCGGTGGAATCACGATGTCCGGAGCGAACCCGGCATGATCACCGTCGTCCTCGTGGTGTTGGCGCTACTCGTCGGTTTCTATGTCGGTCTTCGTCGGGGACGGACCGAAGAGTCCGTCGCGATCGACGTCGCATCGCTCATCCCCGCCGCTCCGTCAGAGGACGCCGAGGTGGTACCACAGGTGCAGGCCGCCCTCGATTCGTTGACGGTGGGAGTCGTCGTGGCGGCGGCGGACGGAACGATCGTCTTTCGCAACGTGATGGCGCGCGGATTGACCGGAGCGGTGCATTCCGATGTGCTGGTGGACGAGGCCGTCGACGTGCACCTGCGTGGAGCTCTCGACGGCGACTCGCGTCGTCAGGTGTTGGATCTGTTCGGACCACCGAGAAAGGTGGTGGCGGTTTCGGCCACCCCGCTGTCGACCGGCGGTGCGGTCGCCATGGTCGAGGACATCACCGAACGATCACTCGTCGACGCGGTGCGTACCGATTTCGTCGCGAACATCAGCCACGAGTTGAAGACTCCAGTGGGCGCCCTCGCGGTGCTGGCCGAGGCTTTGTCGGCCGAGGACGATCTCGATGTCATTCATCGACTGTCGGGCAAGATGGTCGATGAGGCCCTACGCGTGGGTCGCACGATCGATGATCTCCTCGAACTGTCCCGCATCGAGTTGGGGGGTGAAGCGGTCAAGGACGCCGTCAGCGTGTCCATGGTGATCGCCGAGGCCGTCGATCGTGCGCGACCGCTCTCCGAACGACGCGCCATCGACGTGTCCGCGTTGGAGGCCAGCGATCGGATGAAGGTGCTCGGCGATCGTCGCCAGTTGGTGTCCGCTCTCGGCAATCTGGTGGAGAACGCGGTCAAGTACTCCGAACGCGGCTCCAAGGTGGAGGTCTCGGCTCGATCCGACGGGCAGTGGGTGGAGTTCAAGGTGCGGGACTACGGCCTCGGAATCCCGGCGCGCGACATCGATCGCATCTTCGAGCGCTTCTACCGCGTGGACCGGGCACGTTCTCGCGAAACGGGTGGAACCGGGCTCGGTTTGGCGATCGTGCGCCACGTGGCCACCAATCATGGCGGCGAGGTGTCGGTGACGAGCATCGAAGGAGAAGGTTCGACCTTCCTTCTGAAAGTGCCGGCGGCACCGGGTTTGGTCATGACGACGATGTCGGAAGCGGGTTGAGGGGCTGATCATGGGAATGCAAACCGTGTTGTTGGTGGAAGACGAGGAGAGCTTCATCGATGCCCTCACCGTCGGATTGAAGAAGGAAGGCTTCCGCGTCGAGGTCGCCCGCGACGGGATGGAGGCACTCAACAAGTTCGACGTCGTGCAACCCGACGTGGTGTTGCTCGACGTGATGTTGCCGAAGATCTCCGGTATCGACGTGTGTCGCCAGTTGCGCAAGAAGACCCAGGTGCCCATCATCATGGTCACCGCCAAGGGCGCCGAGATCGACACCGTCGTGGGGCTCGAGGTGGGGGCCGACGACTACATCACCAAGCCGTATCGCATGCGCGAGTTGGTGGCCCGCATGCGCGCCGTTCTGCGACGGGTACCCAACGAAGCCACCACCGGTGTGAGCGATCTCGATGGCAACACGTTGGTGGTCGGAGAGGTCGTTCTCGATCCGGATCAACACAAGGTGGTCGTGAACGGGGCCGAGGTGGCCATGCCACTGAAGGAATTCGAACTGCTGCACATCCTGTTGGCGAACGCCGGTCGGGTGCTGCCCCGCGAGACTCTCATCGATCGCGTGTGGGGAACGGACTACGTCGGTGACACCAAGACGCTCGACGTGCACATCAAGCGGCTGCGGGCCAAGGTGGAGGACGATCCCGCCACTCCGACGCGCATCGTGACCATTCGTGGACTCGGCTATAAGTTCGAGCGGGTTCGGGTCTGAGCAAGGTCGATCCGGGTCAGTCGGCTCGGGCGTAAGGAACCGGTGCGGTGGTGCGGTTCACCTAATCTGTGGGCGTGAACGACGCGGCCTCCTCGAGTCTCCCGGGTCGTGGCCGTGGTGGGGATTACGTGCCCCCGCGGAATCAGCACCGATTCGTGCCGTCGCCGTTCACCCGCTTGGTGCGTGTGCACGCGCTCATGGCCGCCGGTGAGGCGTCCATGGCGGTCGCTCTGGCCGATTCGCTCTTCTTGTCCATCACCCCGGGCGAGGCGCGGGGACGGGTTCTGTTGTTCCTGGCGGTCAGCTTCGCCC
>Ga0315899_10005389_pt1 | contig 13816 bp, 18 predicted proteins | sample LakEriMetagenome_2_FD_203518 | JGI IMG/M metagenome (GOLD analysis project Ga0315899, IMG submission 203518) | Freshwater fungal communities from buoy surface, Lake Erie, Ohio, United States - Buoy 4 MA112 | ecosystem: Environmental > Aquatic > Freshwater > Lake | place: USA: Lake Erie, Ohio...
TCTCGACAAGCTCGCGATGCATGAGCGCGATCTGCCCCGCAGGCCCGCCGAAACTCAACAGACCGATACGCAGCCACACGCCGCTCGCCTCGCGAAAGGAGGGATGCGCGACGGGCGCGCTTTCGGCTTTCTGAGGGGACGCGGACATAAATCGCCTGACTGCAAAGAACGGGAACGCGCGGCGAGGGATAGACCGCGCGGCGGCCCTTGCCAAGGCGGCCGAGGCAGGCACATCCACGGCGCGCCTTGGTTATACGGCCTGCGGAGGCTTCGATGACGACGCAGCGCGCGCCCGCCAAGGAATGGAAAGACCGCTATTTCGCGCGCGATTGCCCCCAGTGCGGCGCGCATTGTCACATCATCGTCACCTATGACGGCGTCGAGACGCTCAGCGAAGAAACCGGCCTGTGCTTCGTCTGCGGCGCGCCCGTGCATCGCGAGCGCTGCTTCATGGTGTGGGTCGCGCCAAGCCGCGCGGAGGCGGAACGGCGCGTCGCGCGCGCCGCCGTCCTCGCGCGCATTTTGTGAAACGCTAAGGCGCTGCCGGCGGCCAGCGCGCCGCGCGCGGGAACATGCGCAGGCTTCGTCGCATTGGCCGCTTGTGCAAAGCCCGTCGCGAAAATCCCCGCTTCTGCGCGAGGCCGGTCGTGTTCGGCCCGCGCGGCCCAAGACTCCCCCGCGCCGCTGGCGCGACGTCGCGCGCGGCCTGCCGCACGCCATGGCGCGCGACCGGGTGTTTTCGCTCGCCGCCGGCGTCGCCTTCTACGCGGTGCTCGCGATCTTTCCCGCGCTTGGCGCGAGCGTCACGCTTTATGCGTTAGTCGCGGACGCCTCGCGGGTCGCGGCCCATCTCGATCTTCTCGCCGGCGTCCTGCCGCCGGGGGCGGCGGAGCTTCTGGGCGAGCAGATGACGCGCATGGCGGCTGCGGCGAATACGCTGGGCTGGGCGCTCGTCGTCAATCTCGCTTTGTCGCTGTGGAGCGCGAACGCGGGCGTGGCGGCGTTGTGCGATGCGCTGAACGTGGTCTTCAAGGAAGAGGAGAAACGCTCTTATGCGCGCTTCTACGCGCTCACCTTGCTGTTCACGCTTTTCGCCGTGATCTTTCTCGCGCTGGCGCTGGGGCTCATCGTCGTCCTGCCCGTGGCGCTCAGATATCTGGGCTGGGGCGGGATCGGCGAGCGCCTGCTCGCGCTGGCGCGCTGGCCGGCGCTTTACGTCGGCGTGCTGGGCGTGCTGATGGTGTTCTATCGCTACGGGCCGAGCCGCACCGCGCCGCAAGAGCGCTGGGTGAGCTCGGGCGGCTTGCTCGCGGCGGCCGCATGGCTGGCCGCCTCCATCGCCTTCTCCTGGTATGTGGCGAGTTTCGACAGCTACAGCCGCATGTATGGATCGCTGGGCGCGGTCATCGCCTTCATGATCTGGCTCTGGCTGTCGAGCGTCGTCGCGCTTCTGGGCGCGGAGATCGACGCGCAGGCGGATGCGACGGAAGACGCGACGGAATGAGGATGACGCGCGCCTATTGCTTCTCGACGCCGGCGCTCTCCATCATCTCGCCCCACTTCTTCGTCTCCTCCACCATGATCTTGCGCAACAGCGCCTGATCGCCGGGATAAGGATCGGTGGCGAGATTGGAGAGGAAGGTCTTCGTCTCGGGCCGGCGCACGATCTCGTTCAGCCAGCCTTCGAGCTTGGCGAGAATCTCCTTCGGCGTCGCCTTGGGCGCATAGGCGCCGAAAGAGGCGGGGATGTCGTAACCTTTGTAGCCGAGTTCGTTCATGGTCGGCAGGTCGGGCGTCACGCCCGAGCGCTCGAGCGTGGTGACGGACAGCAGCTTCATGCGGCCGCTGCGCGCCTGCCCCACGGCGAATGTGCCGTCGGCGATGACGAAATCGAGCGGGCCGTCGAGATCGGCGACGGAATCGCCCATCGACTTGTAGGGCACGCGCGTGGCCTTGCCCTTGATATGGCCGAGCAGCAGTTCGGCGGCGAGAATGGCGGTCGTCGTTGTGCCGCCATAGGTGGCCTTGCCGTCGCGCGCCTTGATATGGGCGACGAGGTCGGGGATCGAATTGATCGGCGATTTCGGACCCACCGCATAGATGAACGGCAGGATGGCGAGCGTGGTGACGGGCTCGAAATCCCGGATCGGGTGATAGGTGGGATCCTTATAGGCGTGAATATTGCCCAAAAAGGCGATGTTGGGGGCGATCAGCAGCGTATAGCCGTCAGGCTTGGCGTTCGCGGCCTGATTGGCGCCGATGTTTCCGCCCGCGCCCGGACGATTGATCACCACCACGGTCTGGCCGGAGACTTCCTGCAGCTTGTTGGCGTAATAGCGCGTGATCGTGTCCGCGCCGCCGCCCGCCGCATAACCCAGCATGATGCGGATGTTCTGATTGGGCCAGGCGCCTTGCGCGAAGGCCGGCGCGCCGGCGCAGGCGAGCGCGCCCGCCGCGAGCGCCCCTGCCGCCAGCCGGCTTGCGAAGAGAGAGGCGCGCAGACGCGCCAGAGCCCGATCCATCATAGTCGTTTCCCCCTGTTTTGCGGAAACGATACAAGGCCTGCGCGCCCGCGACAATCCGCCCGGCGGCTCAGGCGGCGGGCAGCCGCGCCCGCCCTTGCCGCGCCTGCATGAGCGCCGCTTTGAGCGGGCAGGCGCCGACATAGCCCCGCCAGGCCAGAAAGGCGCCCGCCCCCAATGCGGCGGCGCTCAACAGCCGGTTGGGCCGCGGCGTCGCGCCGGCGGCCGCCAGCCCAAGGCCGGCGATCATGGAGATGGTCCGCTCCGTCCTCGACAGATTCTCGCGCATATTCATCCTCCGCATCCGGGGCGCCGCCGCGCGGGCGGCCGCCGGCGAGGGGTCCAAACGTCAAAGGCGGACCGGTTTCCCGATCCGCCTCCGAAGGAACCGCCGGACGTTCTGCAACGCCTGGCAAGCGTCCTGACCGCCTAACGCCGATCGGGCGGGGCGGTTCCGCAGGGCGCGTTATTTCGCGAGATAAGGCCACACTTCCAGCGAGCCGCGATAGACCATCTCCACGGCGACGTAGAGGATGACCGCGAGGCCGACATAGGCGATCCATTTATGCTTCTGCAGCAGGCGCGCGATGAAGGTCGCGGCCAGCCCCATGAGGGCGATCGACAGGGCGAGGCCGAACACGAGCACCCAGGGGTGTTCGCGCGAGGCGCCGGCGACCGCCAGCACATTGTCGAGCGACATGGTGACGTCGGCGACCACGATCTGCCAGGCGGCCTGCGCGAAGGTCTTCTTGGGCTGATGCCCGGCGATCTGGCCGTCGCCGTCGAGATCCTCGCCCGCGACGGTTTCCGCGCCGTCCGATTCGTCATGCCCGGCGCGCAATTCGCGCCACATCTTCCAGCACACCCACAGCAGCAGCACGCCGCCGGCGAGCAGAAGGCCGACGATGGCGAGCAATTGCGTGGTGATGCCCGCGAAAAGGATGCGCAGGACGGTGGCGGCGATGACGCCGATGAGAATGGCCTTGGCGCGCAGCTCCTTGGGCAAGCCGGCGGCGGCCAGGCCGATGACGATGGCGTTGTCGCCCGCCAGAACCAGGTCGATCATGATGACCTGGACGAGGGCCGAAAGCGCGTCGGGCGTGAATATGCTGGCAAGAATGTCAACCATGGGGTGCCTTTCCGATTGAAACTGACCCAAGCAACCCTGGTTCGTTTCTCCCTTCGCCGCGGTGAAAACGCAAGCGAGGCGGAGCGCCGACAGAGCCGCTCTGATCGTTCCAGTCCGACATCGCGACGTTTCGTCGCCAGAGGGGCCCGGTCTGGTTTCTGCTGGTTATCACTCCCGTAGCGTTCCGAATATTCGTGCATCCCGGGGGGCGGGAACTCGTAAAAATACGGACCTATAAATCCCGTGGCTCCGGAATATCCATGCCGGGGCCGAAATCGAGATCGCGATATCGCGCGAGCCGGCGCTCGAGCGAGGCGCCGATCTTGCCGTGCACCTCCACCACGCTGAGCGATTGCGGCGCCCGCTTCAGCCGCGTCGCGGTCTTTTTCGCGTTTCCTTTGGCCTTGGCTTTCGTCTTCGCTTCGACGAGCCGGGCCTCGAAGAAAATCGGCTTGTTGGCGCGCGCGGCCGCAGGCAACAGGCGGGCGGCCGAACTGGTCGGCGCGCCCGCGAGAACGGCGAGGAATTTCTCCGCGCCCGCCGGCCCCAGAAAATGCACCAGATAGACCTCGGCCTCGGTGATCGCCCGGCCCATTTTCGCTTCGAGCTTCTCCTGCTCGCGGCGCAGCATCGCCGCAGCCAGAAGCGTGGACAGGAACGGGTCGCGCCGCAGCGCGAGCAGGCGCGCGCGCGTGGCCTCGTCCGCGCTCTGGCCGAGGCAGGCGCCCGCCGCCGCCGCCTCCTGCGCAAGGCCGAATTCCGCGCCGAAATCGCGCAAAGCCTTCAGCCAGGTCGCATCGATGAACTGGAACAGGCCGGTCGCGGTGGAGGTGGACGCGCGCGCGGCGACCGCGAAGCTGGATTCCTTGTCCGCGATCGCCATCAAAAGACGCGGGTCGACGCCCGCGATGAAGGCCGCGCTGAGAATCGTCTCCACGAGATCGCGCCTGAGCCGCATGGGCCCGAAGGAATAGACGCCCGTCGCCTCGTCGAAGGGCAAGCGGATGTAGACGTCGCCGTAGCGCAGCACGCCGGGCTCAAGGCTTTCCTCGAACGCGCCCAGGGCCAGCGCGCCGAACGGCGCGGCCTCGGCTTGTGCGCCCTCGTCTTGAGCGCCGTCGTCTTGCGCGCCGTCGTCTTGCGCGGATCCGCGGCCAAAAGCCGGCGCAAGCGGCGCATGCGCCAGCGCGTCATGGACGACCGAATCGGGATGCGGCGCCGCGAGGGGAACATTTTGCGGGGGAAAAACGATGACGCTTGCAGCAAGCGCGAGACAGGGAAGGACCAGAAACCGGCGGGACGCCAGCGGACGGGTCGTGGCTGGCGCGCGTGTGAATGATTGCAAATCCACGTTCCTTCGGTTCTCAGCCGCGCGCCGGCGGCGAGCGGCCCGACGGGCCGCAGCGATGGCGCGGCCTTTCGGGCGTCGCATGGGTTTTGGGTAATGGCGCGAAGAGGCGAGATTCAGGCAGCGGCGCCTTCGCCGTTGCGCGTTTCCGCCTGCGCGTCGCTTACGCCGCCTTCGCGTCCGCCCCGCGCGCAAGCAAGGCGGGGATCTCCAGATTGATCTCGAGCCGCGAAACCGAATCCTTGTGGCGCAGGTCGATGACCACCTTGTCGGGATCGATGGCGACATGGCGGGCGATGGCCTCAAGCACGTCGCGGTGAAGCCGCGCGATCAGCTCCTGCGACGGCGCGGCGGAGCTGCGTTCGTGCTGGAGCAGGATTTTCAGCCGCTCATGCGCCACGGGCGCGCTTGAACGGCGGCCGAACAGGCGAAGAATCTTCATCATGCGGCCCTCCGCGCGAAGATGCGGCCGAACAGGCTCTTGCGTTCGGCGATGGGCGCCGCGAGCGCCGACGGCCCGCCGGCGAGCCGACGCGCGGCCTCGAGATAAGCGGCGGCCGCCGGACTCGCCTGATGGCCGATGGAGACCGGCGCGCCCATATTGGAGGCGCGCAGCACGTCCTTGCTTTCCGGCACGATGCCGATGAGCGGGATCGAGAGGATGTCGAGCACGTCCGCTACGCTGAGCATGTCGCCGCGCGCCGCGCGCGCCGCGTCATAGCGGGTGAGCAGAAGATATTTCTCCATGCGCTCGCCCGATTCCGCTTTCACGGTTTTGGAATCCAGCAGGCCGATGATGCGGTCGGAATCGCGCACCGACGACACTTCCGGATTGGCGACGACGACCGCCATGTCGGCGAAGCGCATCGCGAGCGTGGCGCCGCGCTCGATGCCGGCGGGACTGTCGCAGATGACCCAGTCGAAGCGCGTGCGCAGATCGGCGATCACCTGCGCCACGCCTTCCTCGGTCAGCGCGTCCTTGTCGCGCGTCTGCGAGGCGGCGAGCAGATAGAGCGTGTCGACGCGGCGGTCGCGGATCAGCGCCTGCGAGAGATTCGCCTCGCCGCGCGCCACATTGATGAGATCGAACACGACGCGGCGCTCGGCGCCCATCACGAGATCGAGATTGCGCAGGCCCACGTCGAAATCCACCACCACGACCTTCTCGCCCGCTTGCGCGAGGGCCGCGCCGAGCGCGGCGGTCGTGGTCGTCTTGCCGACCCCGCCCTTGCCGGAAGTGACCACTACGACTTTCGCCATGTTCCCTGCTCTCCTCTATTCGAAAGGCGTGACGCGCATCGCGCCGTCGGCGAGGCGGATCTGCGCGGGTTTGGCGCGCAGGCGCGCCTCGATGTCGTCAGCCGTCTGGTAGAGGCCGTTGATGGCGATGAGTTCGGCCTCGAGCCTGCGGCAGAAAATGCGCGCGCTCTCGTCGCCATAGGCGCCCGCCATCGCCCGCCCCCGCAAGGCGCCATAGACGTGAATGGAGCCCGCCGCGACGATCTCCGCGCCCGAGCCGACCGGGCCGATCACGATCACGTCGCCGTCGGGATTGACGATGCGTTGGCCCGAGCGCACCGGCGCGTCGAGAATGAGCGGAACGGGCGCGCGCGAAACGGGCTGCGATCCTTTCTGTGACTTTTGCCGGGCGTCCGAATCGCTTGATGAGATGTCGCGTGACGCCGCGTCGTTGGCGGGCGCCTCCCGCGCGTCGCGGGCGGGGACGTCGCGCCCGGCGGTGAGGCGCGGAGGCAGTCCGCCGTCGTCCCAATCGGCGGCGGCGCCCTCGAGGCCGAGAATCCGCAAGCCCCGGCGCGTCAATTCGCCCACCAGCTCCAGCGCCTCGCCGCGGCTGAGCGTCAGCCCCTCGAAATCGAGGATCAGGGGGCTCGCGCCGAAAAAGCCCGGCGAGCGCAGAAGGCAGGCGTCCAGCCGCCCGAGCCAGGCGCCAAGCGGCGCCTCCGGCGTCAAAGTCAGGGCGAAGTAAGAGCGTCCGCGAAAACGGATCGCCGGGGCGTCGGTCACGGTCATGGTGGCGCTAAGGGGTTAAATTCACTGTGATTTGGTGTGCGCTCGCATGGTTAACCGAAGGTTAATTCCCGCGCCCGCTGGGGAAAATCGGGGGAACGCGCAGACCGCCTCCGGGTTGACCGCCAGGGCGAGGAGCCCGCTCAGGCCGCGCGCCTGCGGGTCCGGGCGGGGCGGGAAATCGGGAGCGGCGCGACATGAAGCGATTCGGCGAAGGCGGCAATGAGTCCGGGGACAGGCGGCGACCCGATCCGCGCACGCTCGCGGCGGCGGCGCTGCTGACGACGCTGGCTCTGGGGCTGGGCGCATGGGCCGCCGGCCATGGGCCCGCGGCCGCGCGCCACCTCGCCGCCTTCCTCAAGACGCAGGTGCTGGACTCAGCCTTGTTGAGCGCGCCGGCCATCAATGCGGAGCGCGCCGATCACCGCACGCGCGGTTGAGCCTCACACGCGCCGCTTCGCCCGCGGATCGCGCGCAACCGCAGGCCGCCCGCGCGGAATGGCGACCGCCACTTGCGCGCCTTCGAGAAGCACGAGGCGCGGCTCTTCCTGATCCGGCGCGCCGGCGAAGGCGTCGCGCAGACGCTGCAGACGCGCGCGCGCGTCAAGATTTGCGGGCTTTTCGATGAACTTCCGCATGTCGTCGCCTCGCGATTCAAATGCCCCCTGCGCGCAAGGCTTGCGTCCGCGCGCATGCGATGCAAGCGAGGCGGGAGCCGAAAGCGGCTGCGGCGCAGCCCTTTTTGGCCCCTGTGGCGCCGCAGACTCACTTGAAGCCAGAGCTGCGCCGCCGCGCGGCCGCTGCGAGCCCGCGCGGGCGCGATCGCGCGGTGAGGAAAACACATGTGCGCAAGGCGCCGGCGCGATTGAGTCGCTCAGGCGATTCGCGTGGACTGCGCAGACGAATGAGAACGACAGTCCGTCCGGAGAGTTGTCGCATGATGGACGAACGGCCCCGCCACATCCGACCTCTGGTTCTCCTTGTCGAGGACGACCCGCTCATTCGCTGGGCCAGCGCCGAAGCGCTGAATCAGGCGGGCTTCGGCGTGATCGAAGCGGCGGACGCGCAGGCCGCCTTCGCCATTCTCCAAAGCCGCAGCGACGTGAGCGTGCTGTTCACCGACGTGGAGATGCCCGGACGCATGGACGGGCTGGAGCTGGCGCGCCGCGCGCGCGAGCTTTGGCCCGCGCTGCGCATTCTCGTGACCTCCGGGCGCGGCGCGCCGCCGGCGCTCACCCTGCCCGCGCGCGGGCGCTTCGTCAGCAAGCCCTATGCGCAGGACGAGATCGTGCGCGACATCGGCCGCCTGCTCGCCGCCTGAGCCGCCGGCGCTTACCTCATCGGCGCGCGTCCCGCGACTTGTCGTCTGCCGGCTTGGCGTCTGCCGGCTTGGCGTCCCGCGACTTGTCGTCTGCCGGCTTGCCAGCCGGCGCGCCGTCGCTATGGTGCGCGCGGTTCAGGCGGCGCGCGGAGGAAACGTCTATGGCGCAATTGGTTCTTGGCGTTGGATCGTCCCATTCGCCGCTTCTCAATTCCCCGCCCGAAGATTATCCGCGCCACGCGGAGATCGACGCCGGCGGCCGCAAGCTGCTCGACCGCGACGGCAATGCGCGCACCTTCGGCGAATTGGTCGAAATGGCCGATCCCTCCCTCGCCGACCAGATCAGGCCGGAAATTCTGGCGGAGCGCGCCGCGCGCTGCACGGCCAATATCGAGCGGCTGGAGCGCGAGATCGCGCAGGCCGATCTCGACGCGCTGATCGTGATCGGCGACGACCAGCACGAACAATTCCTCGAGGACAACATCCCCGCCATCATGATCTATGCGGGCGACACGATCCTCAACAATCCGCTCAACATGCCGCAGGAGGCGCCGCACTGGTGGCGGCGCGCGCGGTCGCAATATCATTCCGACGAGCCGCGCGAATTTCCCGTCGACGCCGCCCTCGCCCGCCATCTCATCGAACATCTGATGGATCGCGATTTCGACGTGAGCTTCTCAAAGAAGCTCGGGCGCGATCACGGCGAGGGGCACGCGTTCGGCTTCGTTCACCTGCGCCTCATGAGCGAGAAGGTCACGCCCATCGTGCCCGTTTCGCTCAACACCTATTTCGCGCCCAACCAGCCGCGCCCCGCCCGCTGCTACGATCTCGGGCGCGCCATCGCGCAGGCGGTGCGCGATTATCCCGGCGCGGGCCGCATCGGGATTTTGGGCTCCGGCGGCCTGTCGCATTTCACGGTCGACGAAGGGCTCGACCGCATGCTGCTCGACGCCTTCAGGACGAAGGATGCGCAGGCCCTGCGGGCCATCTCGCCCAAGCGGCTCAATTCCGGCACGTCGGAAGTGCGCAATTGGCTCACCGTCGCCGGCGCCTGCGAACATCTCGACACGCAATGGCAGGATTACGTGCCCTGCTATCGCTCGCTCGCCGGCACCGGCTGCGGAATGGGCTTTGCGGTCTGGGCCTAATCGAGCAGGTGGCCGCAGCCGGCTTCGCGCGCCCAGAACTCCCATCCGCGCTTGAGCGCAGGCGACGTGATGTCGAGCTGCAGGCGCGCCTCGATCTCGCCGCGCGAGAGCGCCTTGTACTCGCCCATGCGCATGGCGTTCATCAGCACGCGCGCATTGCGGGGAATATAGACCGCCAGCCGCACGAGGTCCGAGCCCGACAGGCCCGCCAGCACGAAGCCGTGGCCGCGCATCAGCGCCATGCGATTGCAGGCCAGACAGCCCGCCAGATCGCGCCCTTGCGCCATATTCGTGACGAGCAGGCTCGTGCCGTCGCCGAACCGGTCGGCGATGTCCCACACGGGCACGTCCTCGCCGATGTCGCCCACCGCGTGAATGACCGGGCGGAAGCGCGTGGTCTTGGAGATCGAGAACGGCAGGAGGTCGTCGGCGTGCGAATGCAGGACGGCCATCACTTCCGGCCGCTTCTCATAGACGCCGCCATGGATAAACCGTTCGAGATAGAGCGGGCGCGTCTCCGGCTCGGCGGGCGTGCCGTCCATGTTGAAGACGATCACGTCCTCCACCTCGACGATGCCCGGGCTCATGGAGACCGCGAGCAGATATTTGGTCGGATCGAGCGGGTGGCGCAGGCTCACATGGCCATAGGCGTCGAGCACTTTCTGCTGGGCGAGAATGCGATTGGCGATGACGACGTCGCGCCGCGCGCGCTCGACCGGATCCATGGGCCTCTCCCTGACGGCGCGCCTTCTGCGTCGGCGCGTCCCGCTTGCAGCGCGTATAATAATCTTATACGTGTCGCGCATTGTGGAATCGCCGTTCCGTCGCGTCAAGGCGGCGGCTTGGCTGAAGGGGCGGGTCGGTGGAGTTTCGGAGCGGCGAGGGCGAAAGCGTCGGCGGCGAGCGCGAAAGCGTCGCCGGATCGCAGGGCGCGCGCGCCACGCGCCGGTCGGAGGGCGGCGGGGGCATCCGCTCCATCGAGAAAGGCGCGCTGATCCTGCGCTGCATGCGCGACGCCGGCGGACCGCTGCGCCTGAGCGACCTCGCCCGCCGCGCGGGCATGAGCCGCAGCATGACCCATGGCTATCTCGTGAGTCTGGCGCGGGCGGGGCTGGTGGAGCAGGACCGCGACACGGGCCGCTACGATCTGGGCGAGGACGCCCTGCAATTGGGCCTGGCCGCCCTCACCCGCACCGATTTCATGAAAGTCGGCCGCGAGACGCTGGAAAGCCTGTCGGTCCAGACGGGCGAAACGGTGGTTCTGTCGGTCTGGAGCGAGGAAGGCCCCGTTCTGGTCGCCAAGATCGACGGGCGCCGCCCCTCCATCTACGAGGTGCGCGTGGGCGGCGTGGCCAATCTGCTCGTCACGGCGACGGGCCTGGTCTTTCTCGCCCACAAGCCGGCCGGCGGCGCCGCCGAGCTGATCGAGCGGGCGCGCGGGCGCGGCCTCGACGGCGGCTTCACGGCCGAAAGCCTGCAGGCGACGCTGGCGCAGATCCGCCGCGACGGCCTCGCCACCTCGCGCCCCACGATCTTGCCGGAAGCTTCGGCGCTGGCGGCGCCGGTCTTCGATCATTCCGGCCAGATGCGCGCGGCGCTGACCATCATCGGCCCCTATGGCGGGCTCGACACGGCGGGCGACGGCGTGAACGGCGCCGCCCTGCGCGAGGCCGCGCGCCGCCTCTCGCGCCGCCTCGGCGCGCAGACGGATGACCCCTCGGCCGCGAATTGAATTGAAAAACAGCGCCCGAAGGGCCATGTTACGCCCATCCGCGGCGCAGCGCGCGGCGGGCCATTGGAGAACGATCCCCTGAGCGAAAGATTGAGCGAGACAGCGAAGACGCCGGCCATCCTCGCGCAAACCGAGATCGAACGCACTCCGCTGATGCTGGACGTGATGACGGCCCTTGAAGACGCCAAGGCGGAGAATCTCGTCGCCATCGACCTGGGCGGAAAGAGCACGATCGCCGATGCGATGCTGATCGCCACCGGACGCTCCAACACCCATGTGGGCGCCATCGCCGATCGGGTGATGAAAGCGTGCAAGGCCGCCGGCGTCGCCGCGCCGCGCATCGAGGGCCTGCCGCATTGCGACTGGGTCCTCGTCGACGCCGGCGACGTGATCGTCCATGTGTTCAGGCCGGAAGTGCGCGCCTTCTACAATCTCGAAAAGATGTGGGGCGGCGACCGGCCGAGCGAGACCGCCAACGGACCGCGCGCGGTCTGACCCGCGCCGCCGGACGCCGCAGCCCGGGGCGCATATGAAGCTCATCCTCGCCGCCGTGGGCCGGCTGAAAGCCGGGCCCGAAAGAGACCTGGTCGCCCGCTACGAGCAGCGCGCGCGCGCCGCTTGCCGCGCAATCGGCCTCACGGGCTTCGAAATGCGCGAGATCGAGGAAAGCCGCGCCCGGCGCGCCGAAGACCGCAAGGCCGAAGAGGCGCGCGCCCTGCTCGCCCTTCTGCCCGCGAACGCGCGCCTCGTCGCCCTCGACGAACGCGGCAAGGCCATGGGCAGCGAAGCCTTCGCGGCCGATCTCGGCAAGACGCGCGATTCCGGCGCAGGCGCCTACGCCCTGCTGATCGGCGGCCCCGACGGACTCGACGAAAGCCTGCGCGCGCGCGCCGATTTCGCGCTCGCCTTCGGCGCCATGACCTGGCCGCACCAGATCGTGCGGATTCTGGCCGCCGAACAGGCCTATCGGGCGATCACCATTCTCGCGGGCCACCCCTATCACCGCGCCTGATCGAGGAAGGCGTTACGCGCGCGCGCAAGCCCATTATGCTCGCGCTCGCGCGCTCGCCGCGATTCGCAGGCGGCGCGCGCATGAGGGAACCTTGAACGCGGGAGACGGTTTGACGCGCGGATCCGCTCTGGCCTGCCTCGCCTTCGCGCTCGGCTGCGGGCTCGCCGCCCCGTCGGCGGCGCCCGCGCGCGCGCAAATCGCCCCGCAAATCGCTCCTCCTGCCGCTCCGCAAGCCGCTCCTCAAGCCGCGCCTCTTGCGGACGACCCGCGCCGGCAGGCCATCGAATCGCGCCAGCAGGAATTGCGCGGCCTCGAAGACGAGATGCGCCTGACCGCCGAACAGCGCCGCAAGATCGAGACCGACGTGGAGATGATCCGCAGCGACCGCGCGCGCCTGTCGGCGGCGCTTTTGCAGACCACGGGCCGGGTGCAGGCGCTGGAAGGCCGCATCAGCGAGATCGAACGCCGGCTCGAAGCCTCGCAGGCCGGCGAACAGGCGATCCGCCGCTCGCTGGACCAGCGCCGCGACGTGCTGGCCGATATTCTCGCCGCGCTCCAGCGGCTCGGGCGCCGCCCGCCGCCCGCCATACTCATCAGCACCGACGACGCCCTGCGCGCGATCCGCATCGCCATGACGCTGGGCGGGCTGATGCCGGAATTGCGCATGGAGGCGGACGCGCTCGCCTCCGACCTCGCCGAACTGGTGGAGCTGCGCAAACGCATCGGCGTGGAGCGCGACCAGCGCCGCGCCGAACTTGGCCGCCTCGCCGACGAGCGCGAACGCGTCTCCGCCATCATGGAGGCCCGGCGCGACGCCCAGAGCGCGGCCGAACGCTCGCTGGGCGAACAGCACGAACGCGCGCGCGCCCTCGCAAGGCAGACGCTCGACCTGCGCGAGCTGATCGCGCGCATGGAGGACGAGACCGACGGCGGCAAGCGCGCCGCGGAGGCCGCCCGCGTCGCGGAGGCGGAGCGCAAGCGCCTCGCGCTCGCGCGCCCGCAGGACGCGCCGCGCCCCGGCACGCTGGGGGAAACGGCCCGGCTTGCGCCCGCGGTGGCCTTCGCCCAGGCGCGCGGCCTTTTGCCGCTGCCCGTCGCCGGCGAGATCCGCAAGACGTTCGGCGCGCCCGACGGCTTCGGCGGCAGCGAGCGCGGCCTTTCCATCGCCACGCGCCCCGGCGCGCTGGTGGCTTCCCCGACGGACGGCTGGGTCTCTTTCTCCGGACCCTACAGAACCTACGGGCAACTCTTGATCATCAACGCCGGCGACGGCTATTATGTCGTCTTGGCCGGCATGGATCGCATCAACGTCGCCATTGGCCAGTTCGTTCTTGCGGGTGAGCCCGTCGCCTCCATGGGCGACGCATCGGGAAAGACCGCGGCGGCGATCGCCATCGGCGCGGCCCAACCCATTCTCTACGTCGAGTTTCGCAAAGACGGCGCGGCGATCGATCCAGGCCCCTGGTGGGCGAAGTCGGAACGGGAAAAGGTTCGCGGATAATGCGCAAGGTCTCATTACTCATGCTCGGCGCCGCTTTCGGAGCGGGCGCGGCCACGCTGGCCACGAACGCGCGCC
>Ga0315899_10005390_pt1 | contig 13815 bp, 11 predicted proteins | sample LakEriMetagenome_2_FD_203518 | JGI IMG/M metagenome (GOLD analysis project Ga0315899, IMG submission 203518) | Freshwater fungal communities from buoy surface, Lake Erie, Ohio, United States - Buoy 4 MA112 | ecosystem: Environmental > Aquatic > Freshwater > Lake | place: USA: Lake Erie, Ohio...
TGTATTTGCTGCATAATAAGTTGCTGTGATAAAATAATCCTTATAATTTTTATGATAATTAGACCAAGTCCCGCCTAATACGATGATTTCCAATTTATCTACAATATGCCCCATATTAATCAGAGCGTCCACACGCGAATTAAATTGTAATACTGGGTCAAACTTGTTATCGTTGGCTCTTAGAACGGCCGGTTCAGTATAAAGATATGAGCGTGGCTGATCCACCCAATTATTGCCGGCGTGTGCTTTTTCATTAGGACAATAAGCGCAATTGTGGCGACAGCTAAACTTGCCTACGACTTTATTTCCTTCATCGTCTATATATTCAGGAGTTCCCGAAGTTAATATAGTAATTACTATGACACCCGAATTGGACTTATTTTTTTTCTTGGTAATGAGATTTTTAATAGTAAGATTGTCAATATTCAAAGCTTTATAGAAATAAATAAGGTTAGATTTTGACAAAGATACTTTAACAGTTCTCTGAATATGCTTTTGAAACTTCGTAATATCATCGCTTGTTTTAATAGTATCTATATTTTTCAAAAACTCCTCAGAAATGCTCTTATATTCCTCGTCAGTATATGTCCGGCTCTTGTGATTATTATTATGCCTAACAATATTCTCTATATCAGCAATATCCTTATTCATAATAACTGCAATAACAATGTATTACCACAATATATATCATATTAAATCAATTTTTATTCTTATAGATGGGGGATGATGGGGGAAACCGCCCCCAACGCGGTTTTATCTGGAGGCTATATAAAAGGCTATCGCTGGCTATTGAGATGCACGCGAGCTATTTGTAATACCATAATGATGCCCTAAAAAGACACTGAATATTTCTAAAAATTGAAAATTAAAATTTGAGTACATCTCTTGAATTATTTTGTAATTTATAAAAAACTTTTGAAATTTTTGAAAAAACAGAAAGATGTACTCAAATTTAAAATTGGAAAAATAAAGATATTCCAGTGTCTCTATAACTGCTATGTTAATCTAAGTATTTTTATAATAATTATTGCGAGGCTATTGCGAGGCTATTGCGAGGCTATAGAAAAGACTGTCGCTGGCTATTGAGATGCACGCGAGCTATTTGTAATACCATAATGATGCCCTAAAAAGACACTGAATATTTCTAAAAAATGAAAAGAATATTTTAGGCTAAAATATAAAAATTGATACAATGCGAAATAGTATAAGTTATTAGCAGACTATAATGTCAAGTATAATGAAAAGTTATGATGATTTAAACGACTATATAAGATCTTTAGACGATAATTTTCCCGAAGAATATGACTATCTTGCCAAGAAGATTGACGAGCTTATTTGCGAAGGGTTTATTGAGACAGCTTTGTATAATGATAATGTATTATATTCTGCAAAGAAAAGTTTAAGAATGGAAGAATGTAATAATATGGAAGACAATATAAAAAAATCAATCCTACTCTTTCTTATAAAAAATAAACATACATTCTTTATTTTGCAAAATACACAAAAAGGAAAAACCAAGATTGTTGTTAATGAATTGAAAAGATGGGCTCAGGATAATACAAAAAAAGTAGTTACATTTTACATAGTAGATAATGATAAAACCCTATCGGATCAATCAGTTGATAGTATTACGAGAAACTTTGAAAAAATAAATGTTAAGATTTTCAGTCTCAATAGTAATACAAAGGTTACATTTGACATTATTAAACCATATATTGATGCTTACGCAGGCGATACAGAAGGTGATTATTCTATGCCTATCATTACACTCCTTTGTAATAATAAACAGTGTGAAAAAATGCTTAAGTTATTGGCGCATATTGAAAAAAAGGTTTCCGTAAACAATTCGCAACTTAGATATGCTATGATATGGGATGAAGCGGATAAGACTTATTCGCAACTAAGAGATAAAGCGTTTACTATAAATAATACTACTATTACTTGTAAAACTTTTACAGTAGACAATACAATTGCACTTTATAGATTAGGATTTGTAACAGCAACCGATGGTAATTTATTAGACGAAGATTATCCGGAGTGCTCAAATGCAGACTTATATCTTGTAGAAATATCACAAGAAGATCAAAAAAATTATCGCGCTCTTCATCACGAAGAATCAATAACGCACATTATGCCTTTTACATCAAAACATACACATAATTCATATGCTATTGATATACTAGAAAATAACAAGGAACATTTTACTACACCTATTGTTCTTCCTACTGGAGAAATTTATTATAGAAAAATAATAGCCATTTCAAATCATAGAACAAAAGATATGGATGAGTTTGCAAAATACTGTATTTCAAATAATAATTATTATGCAATTGTTTTTAATGGTAATAGTGGCACGAGCATAAAAATTTATAGTTATGAAAATGATATCCGTGTTTACAAAACAAAGGGTTGCAAATTTAACGAGTTATTATATTATTTGTATAAAAAGCTAAATCTAAATGATAAGCCAATTATTATTATTGGTAGTAAAAAAATAGATAGAGGCGTCGGATTTCATTATTGTCCTAATAATGATGACGAGATAGTTATTGAGTGTGTTCCAAAATTAGGTAAGCTAATTAGCAAAAATAGAGACGGTCTTGTTTGGACGGATATCATCTTAGGAAGAATAGATAATATTGCTTCTGCGGTGCAAAAATCGGGACGAGGATCTGGAAATATAGGAAACTCTCCGCAATATTCTGGCACAACTGATTATTGGATGGATGAAGAAACAGAGCAAAAAATAAGAAGGCATAACACGATGGTTGATGAAAGCAATACTAAAATTGGCTATTCAATTGGTATGGCTGTTAATGAAGCTAAAAATAATCTTCCAGAAATAAAAGCAAAAGAGCCAAAAAAAGGAAATAATATAGTAGAAGCTCCTGTATCGTTTAAGACACCTAAGCAAGCATTGGATTACTTGAAAACTATTCCTGGATATGAAAATATTAAAAAGGAAGCTAGTGCATTTATAGAGAAAGAGGGGTATATTATTTCAACAAGATTAAACGCGAATTACAAAAAGAAAAAAAAAGAGCTTGAAGCTAATGACAGACTTACATTCGATATGTTTAAATCTATACCATTAGGTATGTGTATTTCGGCAGGTGAAGTGGGGAATAAATATGTATTATATCCCGTATATAAAGATATGTCCGATAAAACTGTAATGTATTACCTCAGATATTATAAAAAACCTAACAGCTCAGAGTAATTTTAACATCTCTGCTTCGGTTATCCATTTCTCGTCATATTCAAAACCTTTGGCATATGATATGAGATATTTGACATTCTTTAAGCTCTTAGCATTCTTATCATACCTCACATTTTTAACCCAATAATTATTTTTTAATTGTAAGCCAATATATATGTCATACTTAGGGGCGCTTTTGTCTGGCTTGTCAGTGTTGGCAGGTTTTGTCTCCTTATTTTTTATAATATAGTCATATTTTTGGTTGTCTTGTAATATACCGTGTGCTCGTATGTCTCCGTTGAGATATAATAGAACTTCGCTTACAGCATTACCGCGATTATCAATGCCCCACTTAGACCTATGACCCTTTTTGCTATATGAGGTATCTGCACTGACAGCCGTTAATTTTTTGCTACGAAGAACAAGAGGGCAATCTCCGTGCGGTCTGTGGCCTGATATAATACTGTGGATACCTCCTTTATTTAAATACTTTATAACCTTGGCATTTATATATTGGCCATTTCCATTTTTAAGATTATCAGAATAAACTACTGTTTTATTGTCAGAAGGAACGGCATAATCTATTATTTTATATCCCTTGCGTTTCTTGCTTATCCCCCCATATTCCGGATTCACCATATATTCTTTTAAATCTTTCTGAAACCACTTATTAAGACCAGAAACCCATTTTCCTACATCATCAACTATATTTTTATTGTTAGGAATATAACCAATATTATTTTTATTAATGGCGCCGTGAACAAAGATATGTTCCCCAAATATATAAGCTATCTTTCCACTTTTCAAGTATTTAAGCATATAGTTATCATTCGTATTTTTGATATTCTTGGGATTGGGAGATACAGAGTTCAAGAAGCTCGCGACTATATCATTATCACTAATTAAATCAGGACTTTTATTTAATATAATTGAAAGCTCCTTTCTCCTTTTATCAAAGGAATCATTTGAACCCATAGTATAATCCAATATATATTTTAATCGGCTTACAGCATCAATCTTGAAATTATTATCATTCAGATATGTTCTCAACGTAATCCTCTCGCTCTTATTAACCCAATAAGGAAAATTATCATATTTAGCTAAATATTTACTTTCTGCTTTTCTGTCTGCAACGCCTGTCGCGTATATTTTTTCAGACAACTCTGAAGATATGCGTATCTTGTTAGCATCCCTATTTCCTATTATAAATTCAACGCGATTAGGATATTCGCTCTTAAATTTTAATAATAAATTGACAAATCTTATATCACCTATACCGCGGTCCTGACAATCACCCCCGAAGACGAACATACTATCTTTTTGTTTAAAGCGTAATCTATTTTTTTTAGAATCTACCCATTCAATAACCTTTGATATTCTAACATATTTTTCAAAAAAATCAAGATTACCCTCAACATCCGTAAGATACGCACACACACCAATACCTCTATTCGCCCTTCCTCCCTTGAAACCACCGCCGCCGCCAACACTACCGGCTTCATTGTCTACTTCGGTACCAGCTACACCATCGGCACCTTTACCTTCGGCACCGTCGGCACCTTTACCTTCGGCACCATCGGCATCTTCCGGGTCTTTATACAATTTATCAATATTTTCTTTTAATTCTTCAAAGTTTTTATCCTTATTAGTTTCTTTATTTTCATTTAAATCAATACAAAATCTAATATAATTAATAATAAAATAGTATAGGATTTTTGATTTAATATTGAATATAATATTTTCTATATAATTCCTATATAAAGTTAGATTAGTATAATTATTTACATCATCATTTTTCTGTGTTTGTTGGCTATCTATTTTTTTAGCTGCTATTTTAGCTGCTATTTTAGCAATCAATTGTTGTATTTTCTCCAAAAATTCTCTATATTGTTTATTTTTTTTTTCAATAGCCTCTATTTTTTTTGTTATCTTTGCTATCTCCTTTTTTAAAGCATTTAATTCTATTTTAAACACCCGAATTTTTTTAATATTTACAGAATAGTCATTTTTAATATCTTCTCTCTCTTTTTCTAACCCTTTTTTTTCTTTTTCTTTTGCTTCTTCGTCTTCTTCGCCCTCTTTTTTTCCATCTCCTCCATCTCCTTGGGCGGTATCTTTGGGGATACCTTCGTCAGGATCTAGACCCTTTTCATCAACTTCTTTAATTAATGAATCAATTTTTTCTTGTATTTCATCAAGGTTATTTTTTAAATCTATAAGGTATTTTTCTATATCTTTAATTTCTTCTTGTTTTTTTTCAAATTTATTATTTTTGTCATCCAATATCTTTTTCTTTTTGTTTTTTTCCTTATCATTATAGACTATATATCCCACATATAAGATTTTGTATCTTTTTAAAAATTTATCTATATTACTGAAAAATTTTTCTAGTTCAGAATTATTAATGCCCTTATCATCATTATTTATAAAAAATTCATAATATTCAAATTCTTTTTCTAAAAAAGGTAATAATCTATCAACATAATCTTTATTTTCCAAATTTTCCAAACCTTCTTTTATAGCTTCCATTTCTTCATTAATAACCTTTTGAATTTCACTTTCATTACTGCCATTACTGCCGTTACTTTTATTCTCAGTTTTTCCGGCTCCTGTCTCTGCATCAGCTCCAGCAGCAGTCGCAGCCCCGGCCTCAGCTCCAGCATCAGCACCAGTCGCAGCCCCGGCCTCAGCTCCAGCATCAGCACCAGTCGCAGCCCCGGCCTCAGCTCCAGCATCTGCTTCTTCAACAGCTGTCTCATCTTCTTCCACCTGTTCATTTTTTGCTTCTTCTACTTTTTGTTTAGCAACGTCTATACTTTTTTCAATCATTTCTTTTAATTTCGTATGATTTGCGCAGTTATCTATTATGGATTTTTTTAGGACATCTTTGTATTTTTCAATTTTTTTCATAATACCTTCCAAAACCTCTTTATCACCCTTATCATCAAAATGAAGTAAAGATTTAATTATATATTCAAATACATCTGTATTATATTCATTATTAGCCTCTTTTATATTATCATATATATCTATTCTTGGTATTATATTGATTAAATAATTATTAAAAATATTATTATAAAGCATATTTTTAACATACGTTATAATAGCTACCTTGTTTAATTCATTATCAAAATGGTTTAGAGGATATGTATTAATTTTATTAATAATCAACTCTCTTTTAGAATTAATTAGCTCAATTAAATTGATATAGATATTTATAGCTTCAGACTGCTTATCGTCAATTAGTAATTTAAAAATAACAATACTGTTTTTGATAGCATTCAATTCGGGAAGTAAAAATGTTTTTTCATTTTTTGCAGCTCCGCCTCGCTGCCGACTAGGCTGTATGCTATTATGGTTAGCCTTTTTAATAATCGTATATAAATCTATATACTTTTTATTATGTCTAATGTAATATCTATTTTTAGAAGTATATATGGTTCTAAACCTATTATAAATATGTATCTTTTTATTTGTATTAATCATATTTATATACAAAAATCGCTATACTATTATATATTGATAAAAATTATATAAAACAATGGGCATAATATATATTTAAAGTAGTCAAAATGGATAATGTATTGGATAATGTCGGAGGCGCGGTAATCTCAAGTGATAGCCCTGAAATCCAAGATAAAAAATCCAAAGCAGTTGCAAAAAATGTTGATACTAATAAAGTTCTTGAATATTTTAAGGAATCTATTGACAGCGCCAGTAGCTATACTCTTGATGAATATAAAAAGCTAATTACTGCGGCTTTTAAAGAAGCTTCTAAAAAAACAAGCAAGCGTTCGAGCAAATCAGGTGATGAAGTTGTAAAAAGGGAGCCTACTAAATATAACATTTTTGTCAAGGAAGAGATTTTGAAACTGAAGGCAGAAAACCCCGACAAGCAATATAAGGATTTGATGAAAATGGCTGCGGACAAATGGAATGAAAATAAATCGGCTGTTTAATAATAGATAATATAAAGTTCCCGAACACATATAATGGACAATAATATAAAAATGCTAATAGTATCTGTAGTCTATTTAGTTTTAGATATCACATGGATATTTTTAAATATCCGTGAGCAAAATGAAAACATTTTAAGAATACAAGTAAAACATACGGAAATAACTTATAAACTAGTAATATATATAATAATATGCTATATATTAATCTTATTATCATTATTACACATAGCTATACCTTTGACATTAAATAATATCGGCTACAGCGACGATTTACAAACAAAAGCCTATAAATCAATAATATATGGCGGAAGCGTGGGATTTTGTATATACGGCATATACAATTTGATTTCCTTGATAACTTATGAAAGGTTTGAAATTACTCTTGCTTTAACTGATACAGTTTGGGGATGGTTTATATACTCTTTTATAACCTTCTTATATCTTACTCTTGAAATAGAAGCATATGTACAAGATATACACACAGCATAGCCAATATCAAAATCAAAATGATTATATACAAAAACCCCGCAAGAAATACTGGCGTAAAAGGGATAGCCAAGAAAATATTGGCTATTATTGCTATTAATAACAATATATAAATAGGACCACCAGAATAATCCATTATTTTTAAATGATTATTGAAAATATTTAAATTTCCACTATTATTACTGCCATTATTACTGCCATTATTACTGCTATTATTACTGCTATTATTACTGCTATTTATAATATTATTTAATACAGATAACTCAGGACAATTCGGTGTGTTTGAATCTGTATTATATAAACCCTTGCTTACATTATTTAACTCATTGCATTGATTGACACTCATATTAATATTATATTATAAGTTCTATTATATTATAGTCTTATTTTTTATTTGATTTAGAACTTTTAGAACCATAATATAGATTATACATACTATATAGAAAATATATAAAAAGAGAAAAGAATATAAGTATCATTATGATATATACTATCATACCTGTTATACTTGCAGTTCTGCTTACTACACAATAAAACGATGTATCCTCTATAGGACATCTTACTACATTATTTGAACCAGAATTACTCATAAGAGAAGCGGCGCCTCCTGACATTACTCCGCTTGCCGTTCCTTCAAAAATACCTCCGGCAGCACCTCCGGCAGCACCTCCGGCAGCACCTCCGGCAGCAGCTCCGCTATTACCTGAAATAAGTTTAGAAGGTTTAAATCCTTCATAATTATTCATTTTTTCATTCGTAAACATATAAAGGCGGTTCATCTATATTCAATTTTCTAATATAAACATAATATTATTATTTATTATTTACAGTGTATTAACCACCGGGCTTTTCTGCGTCGGGCGTCTCAAAATCATTATTATATATATATATGACAACCGTATATAATGTTAAAATGATTATAATAAAGATAGCGAGATATGTAATATTATTTATATAATCAAAGGCTTCGTCGTATCTTTTTAAAACAGATGTTGACTGTTTAGGGAACAAAGCATTTATATAATATATAAATGCAAATATAGCAAAAAATATGCCAATACTTCTAATACTATCTCTTAGTTCATCTTCTTCATCATTCTTAGTTTTCTTTTTTTTTCTCCAACCACCGCCCCTACCTCCGCCTTTAAAGTTTTCAAAAAAATATTCGGTATATTCTTGCATTATATATTATAATATAATATAATATTAGAATATATATGTCTAATATTGTAGAAACATTTGCGATAATATTAACAATTATTATTAGCACAAGTATTATAGTTTGGGTTATAAATAAAAACAGAGGTTTAGATGTCAATTATAACAATTTAATAGAAATAAACAGCACTAATATATCAAAGAGCAAAGCAAGCAAAACAAGCAAAGCAAGCGGTGATAAATGCACGACTACATGCGATGCTTTGGATCCTGTGAGCGACCCGAGATATAATATGCAGCAAATAATTAAACAATCCATATTATTGGAAGAGCATTTGACAAATAAAAATAAAAGATGCAGGGATTGTATTACTAAGCACTTCCTACATATAATAGGGTTAGCAGAAGAGGCCGAAATGTTGGCCACAAATCAAATTGAGAAATATCCTCTAATTAAAGAATCCGTAGTTCTATACAATGAATTATTTAAAATATGGATTAAAAATAAGAATCTAAACAATAATAATGACGATTATATCCTATACTGTACGGACAAATTGAGAAATCATAGAAAGCAATTGATAGTCCTATATTTTTTTAACGAAAAATATATGATTAAAACAGACAAACCTGAATCTCACCAAGGCTAATTCCGAGCCTGGTACATAGTAAGGTATTTAATTGTCTTATATGTCGCTGCGTGATTAAGAACGGCCTTAATGTCTATTATAGCGCTGTTATGGGCTTCAAGATGATGCGGGTGGATTTCAGAACCCATTTCAATATTAGGATACGAACAAGGAAATGTCGTGGCAAAACTATTAGCTGTTGAATATATTGCTACATCAGCCACTATCTGATATTCACAAGAAGAAAAATCGTATTTTCCATTTATATAAAACTTATTAACTAATTTTTCCGCTCCTTTACGAGAAATTATATACATACCAGCACAAGGAAGCAAGTACCGCCATTTAATAAAGCTCTCGTTATTTTTAAGGAACAGCTCGTTATATAATATTTTAATAGTATTACCATATGATATGCACATCTGTAATATCTCAAAATCTTTAGGTGCATCTTTGATTAGTTCATCGTAATTTATATTAAAAGGTAAGAACATATCATCTTCCATAATAACAAACCAATCATTAGCTCTATTTTTTTCGTCTTCCAAACCCGCTTTCATCGCCTTGATATGACTAGATATACATGCGAACTCATATTCGCAATTTACGCACCCCGGATGTTTACAAGTAAGTGGTCTCTTATTTTCCAGTAAATCATCAAAATCATCAGGCGATATAGCAGCAACCCTATGATTCTTGATGCCACGACTATTAAATTGATTTTCCATAAATACCCTCCGCTTATCGCTCCTGTCAAGATTAATCCAATAATGTATTAATGACATTCTAATAGATTTAATATGTATAAGGATATATAATATATGTATAAGTTTGCAATATAATCTTATATGTATATATCTTTATCTTATATGTATATATGTATATTTTTATTGTGGTATAGTAGTTATATTATTTTTGTTATTATAAGATAAATGAAGTTAGAACTTAAAAAGTTTGACCCTACTAAAATTAAAAGCGATTCCGTCGTTGTTTTTATAGGCAAGAGAAACACAGGAAAAAGTTATTGTATGAAGGATATTATGAGCTATAATAGAGATATACCTGTAGGCGTCGTAGTATCTCCTACTGAGAGGGCCAATGGATATTTTGAAAAGTTCATACCTAAAATGTTAATATACGACGAACTTGAAGAGAAGCTCGTTGGCAAGTTTTTAAATAGACAGATTAATATTACAAAGGATAAAAAGCGTGAATTAGAAAAACACGGCTCTTCTACAATAGACCCGAGAGCCTTCTTAATATTAGATGACTGTATGTATAACAAGACTTCAATAAAAGATAAAAATATAAGATGTATATTTATGAACGGTCGCCATTACAAAATCTTCTTGCTTATAACTATGCAACACGGCCTAGGCTTACCTCCCGATTTACGCTCAAATATAGACTATGTCTTCATATTCCGAAACAATATAGTTAAAGAAAGAGAGAAAATATATAATCATTATGCCGGAATGTTCCCTACATTTGATGTATTTAATCAAGTGATGAATCAATGTACCGAAAACTTTGAATGTCTAGTCATAGATAATAAAACGCAATCAAATAATATAAATGATAATGTGTATTGGTACAAAGCGCAAGATAGTAATTATAAAATGTGTTCGCAAAACTTATGGGAAATGCAAGCTCTACAGGATCAGAGAGATTTAATGGGACTTATGAATGATGAAGAAGAGGAAGACAACGAGGATTTTGACCCAGGTGTTTTTCTGAAAAAGAAAAATACAAAATTGATAAAGGTCAAAAAAAACCAAAAATATTAGAAAAATCTTAGCTTTTTGTTTTTAACATTATTGTCATTATTTATAACTATCTCTTTAATATCGCTATTCTTCTTAGAGCCCTTGTCTGTTTCAACATAAAGCTTCCTTTCAATATTCTCATATGCCTCTTTTTTTTGTAATAAATTATATTCATTATCGGATCCGGCTTTTTGTGCAATATTAATAGGCAAAAGTGTACCTTCCTTATTATTTTTTGAATACAAAAACCCGCCCTTTTTATAGATTTCTTTTTTATACTCGTCATTATCTGTACTATTACTAATAGTTATAATATTACCTCCGTTTTTAACACTATTTCTATTTTTCTCTATTTCATCCTCATCGCCATCCTCATCGCCATCCTCATCGCCATCCTCATCGCCATCCTCATCACCATCCTCATCACCGTCCTCATCACCATCCTCATCACCATCCTCATCACCATCCTCATCACCATCCTCATCACCATCCTCATCACCATCCTCTTCATCCTCGTCACCATCCTCTTCATCCTCTTCATCCTCGTCACCATCCTCTTCATCTTCTTCACCATCCTCTTCATCCTCGTCACCATCCTCTTCATCTTCTTCATCCTCCTCACCATCATCTTCATCTTCTTCATCCTCCTCACCATCCTCACCATCCTCACCATCCTCACCATCCTCCTCACCATCTTCTTCTTCATCATCTTCATCGCCATCTTCTTCTTCATCATCTTCGTGGTCATCTACTTTTACAATTTTTTGTTCAACAACATCTTTAGCATTGTCTTCCTCGTTTTTATTTTCGTTTTTTTCAACTTCTTGTTTTATAATAATAGTATTAGCAGACTTTGAAGCTTCATCTTCGGCTTCATCTTCGGCTTCTTCTTCGGCTTCTTCTTCGGCTTCTTCTTCGGCTTCATCTTCGGCTTCCTCTTGGGCTTCATCTTCGGCTTCATCTTCGGCTTCATCTTCGGCTTCCTCTTCGGCTTCCTCTTCGGCTTCTTCTTCTTCCTCTTCAGCTTCTTTAGGTAGAGCTTTGGCCATAGTAGATTTTTCGCGGTTGCTCTGTTTAGAAGATTTAGTTTTGCTGATATCTCGTTCGGCATTCTCTTCTATCGCATTATCATCAATATTATCTTGTATTTGCTGGAATATATCGTCAAATGGGATGAAATCTCTAAATGTTTTTTTAATAATTACTCTAATATTCTCTTCTATGATATTCAAATTATTTTGATATTCAGAATCCTTGATGTTTTTATTATTAAATAGATAAGCATTTTTCCAAGAGAATATTGATATATTTATATAGCATTTGTGGATGAAATCCTCGGCCAGCGGTATTTTAATTTTAATATTGCTGAACTGGTCTTTGTACTCATAAATCTTTATTTTAATAGTAGTTATTATTATCATTTTAATAAGGTCAGGTAAATATTTGCATTTAGTCTTCTTTATAATTTTTTTGTATTCCTCATATATAATATTATTATTCCATTTTTTGATTTGTATTAGTTCTTTCTGGAACTCTTTAATACTCCCTTTAATTTTTGAGCAATCACACCATATATCATATATGCGCTGAGATAATGGTATAGCTATTACATCCTGTATATGTTCAATATATTCATTTCTAGTATCAATAAGACCTTCCATATATATATTAAATAGTAAATAGTATTCTTTATATAGACGCTTCAATCCCTTGCTTTTAACTTTTCTATTTCATTTGTCAAATAATTTATTTTTTCATTTAGAGTCTTAATAGCCTCTATAAATATCGGTGCAAGCTTTTCGTAATTTACTGTCAAATAATTACAACCTGATTTTGATATTAAATTATTGCTATTATCCATAAGGCAGTCAAATGGAGCCAAATTAACTATATGAGGAAGGATTTTATTAACATCTTGGGCGCTCAAGCCTATATCTTCTTTATTTTTAGCACTACAATTGCTAATAGCTATATCATTGGGAATATAATAGAAACCATTCAATTTACTAATAATATCCATAGGATTATTGATATTTGATGTTATCGTTTTCAATCTATTATCTGAAAATCCCGAGATAATTACACCTGTTGCTGAAATATTACCAGCGACTTCTAACTTATTTATAGGGAATACATTGCTTTCTCCGCCTATTTTGACATTTGAAGTATAATAAATATGTTTTGTTTCTTCAATTGCGCTCCAGTATGAATCGCCGCCTCCGCCTCCTATACCACTAACGCCGCCATCACTTGCACCTCCGCCATCACCAGACCATCCTGTTGTAAGTTTACCAGAAACCCTTACATTACCTACGATATCCATTATATAATTATTGGCTACATCTACTGTTTTGTCGCCACCGATTTTAACAGGAGCACCATAATATATGCTATTTTTAGTAGTATCAGTAACATTCTTCCAATAACTTAAACCTCCGCCACCACCACTTACAATTGTAGTAGTTCCTCCGCCAGAAACGGCTATATTCGCTATAAGATTACTATAATTATTATACAAGTAATTACTTGTGGCTCTTACATAATTGCTAACATTAGCATCAAGTGTCCTATAATCCAATACAAGTGCATTACTTGATGCGCTTACATAATTGCTAACA
>Ga0315899_10005391_pt1 | contig 13814 bp, 8 predicted proteins | sample LakEriMetagenome_2_FD_203518 | JGI IMG/M metagenome (GOLD analysis project Ga0315899, IMG submission 203518) | Freshwater fungal communities from buoy surface, Lake Erie, Ohio, United States - Buoy 4 MA112 | ecosystem: Environmental > Aquatic > Freshwater > Lake | place: USA: Lake Erie, Ohio...
ATCCGTACTAGCGATTCCAACGCGCCTCTGCCCGGCGCTAACGCTTAGGGCTCTGATAACGTCGCTCCGCGACGAGACGAATGAGTTCGCTTGCGAATCCAATCAGAACCACGCGTGTAAGCAAGTGGCGACTGGACGTCGAAACACGTTCCGGTAACAGTCGCAAAGCCGCGCTCGTGCCCAATGAAACGATGCTGAGAACGAGTACCAAGACGAGCCAGAACCAAGCGTCGCGACGACGGCCTCTATCGGTCGCTATTGAATTGCGCTGAGTTAACTTCTCGGCCTCGCTGATCGCCGACGATATCTACCATTCAGCATCCGCCACGTCCATAACGTGGCTCGTTAAGAATGGTAAAGTCCAGCTTCACTCAACGGATAACCAACGAACCAATCGATTATTGGCCGAGCGACTGAAGGTAGCTCACCAAATCGGCAAGGGCCGCGACCGGAATAGGATCCGCGAGTCCTTCGGGCATCACCGACAATTGACTTTCTTTCCGCTCTTCGATGGCTTCGACTGGTACCTCGATGACCTCCCCTTCGGCATTGCGAAGAACCACAAGCTCCGGACTTTCTTTGGTGACAAAACCAGACACGGTAGTACCATCATCCAGCCGGAAAATGTTCTGGACGAATCCCTGTGCGATAGACTTGCTCGGTGACAGAATTGCCTCCACGAGTTGATCGCGTTTGTAAGTCTTTGCCACGTTCGGCAAGTACGGCCCGCGCAGCGACTCGGTAGGCTTTACATCGTGGCATTTCGCACATCCTAGGAGCCCAAAAAGTTGCTCTCCGCGGACCGCGTCACCTGACATCGCCACAGCATCCTTCAAGGCAACATCGCGACCAACGTCCGAAATCTTTGGACCGGTCCACTGGGCCAAATCCGCGAGTCCCCATGCGCTGGCGATCTCCTTACCGAGCGCCGCGATCGCAGGCCGCTTATCGAGCAACGCACGTCGGATCATAGGCTCGGCAGACTTTGCGTCGATCCGTTTTAACTCCGATAGAAGATTGCCGACGACGGCATCGTCCTGCCAAAGTCGCTCTACCATTTGCTGGACGTCGCCCCCTTTCCCTGACTCTTTCCTGCTCGCAACCGAAGCAACGAGCAAACCAACTGCAATTGGATTGCGCGATGAATCATTGAGAGCTTCCTTAAGGCGATCGATCCAGCGCGGCAGTTGGTCGCTTGTATAACATTGCATCCATATCGATCCCAAAACCTCTTTCGGAAGCGTTCGGGTTTGCTCGATGAGATCAGCCACGATGGCAACAGCACCTGATGCTCCTTGCTTGAGGAGGAAATCCGACACCTTGGGTAAATCCATGGGATCAACAGTTTCGGATTTCAATACTTCGCTTAGCCGCGATAGTATTTGCTCACCTTCCACACCCGCTTTGATCCTAGCGCTTTGTAAAACTGCAAGACGTTCTGCGATCGGCAGTTTCGCCCAGTCCTTCGAGGCGATCCAATCGGCTAGATAGGCTTGGATATCGATACGATTCAAGCTCATCAACTGGAGCAATTTGGCTGCAGCACTCGCCTTCGCGCCCTTCAATTCCTTGGCCAACGTTGCCTGGATAAGCTCCGTGCCGTCCCACGCTTCAGGTTGATAGTATGGACCGCGTGTGTCTGGACGGGTCCCCCAACTGACCCCAGTCCAATTCCCTTCATGTTGATGGAGTCGGCATAGGACTTGGTGTAATTGCTCTCGAAGCTCAGCAGGGCAATTAGGGGATTCCAACTCGCGAATCAGTCGCTGAATCACCGGTATCGAATGCCGATCATGGAGAGCATAGATCGCGTGCTGTTTCGCCGACTCGGATGCATTTTCCGATTTCAGCACAGCGAGAGCTTGCTCGGTGCCTCTTAGTTTTGACAACGCCAACGATGCCGTATGCCGGATGACCGGATCTCGACTTCCTAGATGTGAAGCCACCGCATCAGCGGCTTTTTGCAATGCCTCAATCTTCGATGGTTCAACTCTCGAGGTGATTGCGTCGGAATTGCCCCAAACCACGTCGCCGACACGCGCTGACGCAACCAAGGCTTCGAGTATCGTACGAGGGTTCGTGGCTGACAATGCTCTCCGAAGTACGTCTATAAAATCCGGATTAGCGACGGCATCGAGATCCGCAAACGCACGAATCGTCCAAGGCAATAATTCCGAATCGCTACAAAGATCCAGAAGGGTCGGAATCGAACGCTGCTTGGCGATTTGCACGAAACCGAACAAAGCGGCGATTCGGGATTTGATGGTCGCATTTCGGTCTCGTGCGATTTCAACCAACGACTGCTGTATCGATCGACCACGCTCTGGATCGAGCCACGCTCGACGCACAAGCACGCGTTGGGCCTCCAGCCGTCGACGGTGGCTAGGGTCTTTCAACAGCACCAGCCACACCTCATCGGAATCGCGATTGGAATCCGGAAGAGTGGGCGGTGAATATGACTTGGGCTTTAACTGAACAACATATCCCGCCTCTTCGCCGGCATAGGTAAATGTCGCACCCTTCCAACTCGCAGCATAGATCCGGGAATTGGCGTCAACATCAAGATCCGTCGCCCGCTCGATCCCGAGAAACTCAGACTGCCCAACCGAAACTGTGGCTCCTTCGTCAATCACATTGTGCCGATAGATTTGCTGCCTGCCCCAGTCTGCGGTGTAGATGCAATCGCTAAACGCCGAAGGCATCCCAGGTTCATCGAGGAACAGGGCACCGCACCCAGAGCCACCGCCATAATCCGCAAGCGGGGCGACAATCTCATTCGAGAAATTCATATACCGGCGTGGGTAGCCGTGATCCTCGAATCCACTGAAATGATGCATGCGAACATCCCATCCTCCTCCGTCGTTGGTGTTGTCTCTCGCATAACCGCGAAGCAACGGATCGACCGCGACCTCCAGAATATTTCGCGTGCCGCGGCTGTAGAGTTCCAGTCCAGTACCATCGGGACGCACGCGTACGACACCTCCTCCACGCAGCTGAAGGGACGTGCCATCGGTACCCACCGCGTTCATGAATCCGAAATCGCCGATCGCCAGATAGAGCCAACCGTCGATCCCTAAGGTAACTCCGTTGCTCGTGTGATCCGCCGGCCGATCCTTGAATCCAAAAGCGATATCTCGAACAAGGATTTCTTGTCGGTCACTGACACCATCGCCATTCTCATCGATGAAAGCGCTCAGATGCGGCGGGTGCAACAAATACAACCGATCTTGATCCCAAACCAATCCACGCGGCGAATCGACATCGTCCACGTAAAGATTCGATTGGTCTGCGCGTCCATCTCCATCCAGATCTTTTAGTCGAATCACCGATCCTCGCTTAGCCTCTCGATCCAACGAACCATTCTTGTCGCTTGAAACAAAAAGGGTTCCATCGGGAGCGGCTGCAACAAATACCGGGTAATTCACTGACGGAGGACCAGCAAATACTGTCGCGTCAAAGCCCTCTGGCAGACGGCACTCGCCCAGTAATTCCGCTTCTTTGCCACTACCAACTGGCGCCATAGATACTTCCACCGTACCCGCACCAAACACCTTCAACTCCCGGATGCTAGCCCACGCCCCAGGAGAAGCCTTGGAACAAGTTACTTTCACATATCGAGCCTTGCGTTTTTCGATCGAATGATCCGCCTGTCGCCCTACAATCCCCTCCGCTTCGGTTTGAAAAATCGTGTCGTACTTCGAGCCATCCAATGATACGTCAATGCTGTAGGTATACTTGGCAGCATCCGACTCCCAATCGATCCCTACCCCGTGGATCTCTTGTTCGGAACCAAGATCAATGGCCAACCATTGCGGAAATCCGCCTCCGGCCGCACACCATCTGGTAGCTCGTTTTCCATCAACAGCCATCCCTAAAAGATTGTTTTGGTCCCGTTGCTCACTCGATGCCGTCACCGTTTTCCCCAAAGCCAAATTGACACGTTCCCGCTTGACCGGTTCTGGCTTGAGATACTCATCCGACAATCTGCCAGCAGCCCACAACGTGCCTCTGGTTAACATCCGCGCAAAGACGGGGTCTTCGACGGTCTCGTTGTGATGGCCAAGTGTGGTTCCGAAGACACGGGTCCCTCGATAATCATTGGTCCATACACAGACCTGGTCTTGGCCATTCTCTCGGTCCTTCGCTGTTCCGAGCGCTGTAGCCGTAGGCCAAAACTTATCGATCCGATAAAGCTCGCCCGCGGGATTCGCCCACGCCGCGCCGAAGCCCTTCATGATTTCATGGTCGGCGCGAACATTTCGAACCTCGTGCGGGTAATGAGGACCGTGACCGCGGCTGGTAACTCCACACAACTCAAACCAGTCGTCATTGCCAACGCGATAGCAATGCATGGCGCAATGAATCATCACGGCGGGTTTTCCTGCACGATGAGGTGCAAGGATTCTCGCCAACCAAGCGGGATCTTTATCATCCGAAAAACATTCATCGTGCAAGATCACATCAAAATCATCCGCCCATTTCGCGTTCTTGTAGAGCTCGATCTCGGCACTCGTGCCGGTTCCACCCTGATGCACAACGGTCACCTCGATGTGCGCATGCTGCTCCAAAGCGTTCTTGATCAAGCCTTTTTGGCTTTCATAGTCGTGGCAACACCCGCCACAGATCAGCAACGCACGGACCGGCTTCGGGTTCGCTGACGGTGTTAAACCGGCAACGGAATCCTCAACAATCCCACTGGCATTTGTGACCAGAACCCCAACGATCAAAACGAAACTCGCAACCCAGGTTCTGAACACACCCCCGAGAAACGAGGCGTCTCCTACCGACGATGAATTCCCCTGAACATCCATAACCATGTCTATCGATCACTTTCCAAGCTAACAAAAACCTAAACAAGTCTGTTCCTCGCCACTACTAGGATAACTCATCGCATGGCATACTGAACCGACCCTTCCACGATTTCGAGGTTTCCCCAAATATGTTTCGATGTATACCGATAACACGCCCGATATCATCAGCAAAACGCATGGTCGCAGGTTGTGTTTTTGCGTTGAGTTCGCTCGTGGTTGCGAATGTCGCAGTCGGCCAAGAAATGCGGCCCTTAAAATACAATCACCCTGGACTCTCCGTGGATCTCGGAGTGGGACTTTGGGCTTGGCCGATCCCCTGCGATGCCGACGGCGATGGTGATTTGGATTTGCTCGTATCCTGCCCCGACAAACCATCGAACGGGATTTGGTTGTTTGAGAACGCGAATGGTAGCACCAAGGCAACTCCACTTCCTAACTTTCGACCAGCCCGACGGATCAGCGGCACGGTGCACTACGTGATGCCAAGCTACGTTCATGGCGAGTTACGAGTCCTCAGTCCTGGAAAAGAGTACAAGAACTTTACCCAAACAGGAACCAGCGAAGCCGTTACCTTGGGTGTTCCAGCGGATTTCTACAAACCTCGTGGCCCCCAGCAGAAAGGCCCCAAGGTTCGACACAACCAGTGGCGTTACGTCGATTACGACGGAGATTCGATCCTTGATTTGGTGGTCGGCGTTGAGGACTGGAGCTACTACGGATGGGATGATGCCTATGATGCCGATGGAAACTGGACCGCTGGGCCACTGCGAGGTTTCGTGTTCATTCACAAAGGCTTGGGGGACGGCAACTATGCCGCACCGAGCCAAGTGATGCTCGATGGAGTACCAACAGGCGCAGCGATTCCTCTCGAAACCTTTGGTTGCCCATCCCCTAATTTCGAGGACTTTGATGGCGACGGGGACCTCGATCTGCTATGCGGGGAATTTCTTGACGGATTCACTTACTTCCAAAACATCGGTTCGCGCCGAGACCCAAAGTATGCTGCCGGCCGTCGACTTAAGACCGCTGACGGCAATCCGCTCGTGATGGAATTGCAGATGATCGTCCCTATTGCGATCGACTGGGACCTTGACGGTGCGATGGACTTAATCGTCGGCGATGAGGACGGGCGTGTGGCTTGGATCCGCAACAGCACCAAGAAAACGTCGGACGACGTACCGATTTTCGATCCACCCGAATACTTCAAACAAGAAGCGGACACTTTGAAATGCGGTGCATTAGCAACACCTGTCGGCGTCGATTGGGATCACGATGGCGACCAAGACATTTTGTCGGGAAACACTTCTGGCAAGATCGAGTATTTCGAGAATCTGAGCGGTCCAAATATCGAGGCTCCCAAGTGGTCTGCACCGGTACAACTCTCAGCTGGTGGAAAGCCTTTTCGCATCACCGCGGGATCCAATGGTAGTATCCAAGGCCCTGCTGAAGCCAAATGGGGATACACAACGTTCAGCGTTGCCGACTGGGATTTAGACGGACTCGAAGACGTTATCCTCAACAGCATTCTGGGTGAAGTCGTATGGCTGAAAAACATCGGATCAAAACACCAACCCGAACTGCAATCACCTACGCCTATCGAAGTGGAGTGGACATCCGATCAACCTGTCTTGAATTGGGGATGGAAACGCCCAACTTCGAACGCGCTCCTCACTCAATGGCGCACAACGCCAGTAGTCCACGACTTCAATCAAGACGGACTGCCTGACTTAGCGATGCTGGATACCGAAGGTTATCTCGCACTCTATGAACGCTATCGAAATGCATCAGGAAGACTGCTCGTAAAAGAACCCGTACGGTGCTTTTTCAATGCCGATGGCCAGCCGCTCCAACTTAATCCGAAGAGAGCAGGTGGTTCGGGACGTCGCAAGTTTTGCGTTGCAGACTGGAATCGCGACGGATTGCCCGATCTTCTGCTGAACTCGAAAAATGCAGATCTACTGCTGAGGCTGAAATCCGAGGAACCAGGGCTACATTATGAAGTCGCAGGAGCCCTAGCAAATCAAAACATCGAAGGGCACGATGTAAGTCCCACCGTGGTGGATTTCGACGGAAATGGGATTCCCGATTTCCTGGGAGGAGCCGAAGACGGTCGCCTTTACTATTTGCGAAACAGCCTCTCAAAATAGCTGCCATGTTCCGTCAAAAAACCCAGTGACTGTCAGCGGACCCCACCAATTTCCCACAATCAGTCGCCGAACGCCCATTGTCGTTCCGAAATCTGCAACAATAAGGGTGGGGGTTTCGAAGGATTCGTATGCCACGGACCTTAGGCCGTGGTCGCACCCAACAATGCATGCGGTCGCTATCGAGCAGACAGCCTGCACATCGCCCACCCTACACAACGACGGTCACACGAAATAACAACCACTCTAAAGGTGAAACCTATGTTCGAAGCGCTCAAGCAAAGTATTTTCACGAGCATCGGATTTGCAAACCTAACGCAAGAACGCATCGGTGAAATTGTAAGTGAATTGGCTAAGCACGTTCCGTTGACCGAGCAACAGGCCAAGGACTTCAGCGAGGAAGTGGTGCGCCGAAGCGAGGCTGCCAGAAAGGATCTCGGAACACAGATTGACCAGCAAATCGACCATGCATTGATTCAAATGGGACTGATGAAAAACGAGCTTCGCAAGGTTTCCGAATCTACGGGTGATGCGTTCTCGAAAATGATCGATGATCGAATAAGCGACGCGATGGAACGATTGGGAGTCGCAAGATCGGAAGAGATTGAGGCCCTAACGCGACGAATCGAGCTGCTCGAAAAGAAGCTCCAGGCAAAATAAACTCGCTGCATGAAGCCGATCAACAGGCGACCCGCCACCATTAAGTGGTGGGCTCCGCCTCGAAATCGCTCGATTCTTCCACGCGCGCCCAAAAAGCAGCTTCGGCCTCGAGCATTCGAGCAATGTACGGCTCGCTTCGCGAGACTCGGCGAAGTACCGGTTCTGACTCTGGCCAGTAACAATAGAAATCCATCGCGTCATACTCGGTCACCGCCAAGATATGCTGAAGCTGTCCGTAGTAGTGACTTGGAACCGATCCCGTAAGCAAAGTCGTGCGGTATGCCGACGCGCCGCACTTGATTTCAACGACGGTCGAAGAATCAAGTTCCAGTCCATCAACACTCGCGCGGAGCCACGGGTATTTGTTGCTTTGCAAGCAAGCCGGTTCAACCTTTCGACCTGTTTGGGAAACATACAAATCCCGGGCTACTGGCTCCAACTGAGTGCCGAGCGACAACGCCTCACTCTGCCGCGATTCGCGAGCTCCCCCCCTTTTTTCCAGAAGAAGCTGACCCAACTTCTTGAACCGATTCTCCCCCATGATCACCGGTGCATCCGACGCGCCGATTCCGAATCGTCTCCACGCGTGCCAAGCTTCCGAGCCTTGTTCATGCTGAATCACGGTAAACGGACAACTCGACATGGATTTTCCTACTTGTCCATCGAAATGGGAAACGCCCGATTCGCCGATCGACACCGAATTCGCAACGCACCTCGACTAGGACGCGCGGTACTCGGTGAGTTTCCCCGCAATCTCAAACGCGATCTCGAGAGCCTGTTCATAGTTCAACCGCGGATCGACTTGGGTTTGGTATGCGGATTCCAAATCCGATTCGGTTAGGTTCCTAGATCCCCCCATGCACTCGGTCACATTTTCACCGGTCAGTTCCAGGTGAGCACCACCCAGCATCGAACCGCATGCATGATGAATCGCGAACGAGAGTCGCAACTCATCGACAATGTCATCGAATCGCCGAGTTTTGCGTCCGCTATTCGTGGAAACGGTATTACCATGCATTGGGTCGCACACCCAGAGCACGGTCAATCCCGATCGCTGGATGGCTTCGATCAGCGATGGCAGTCGAGATTCAACATGCCTTCGTCCCATGCGATGAATCAAAGTCATCCGTCCTGGTTGGTTTTCCGGATTCAACCGCCGCACGAGATCGACAAGTTCGTCGGGCGAGATGTTTGGCCCAATCTTGACACCGATCGGATTACGAATTCCGCGGAAATACTCGACATGCGCTCCACCGATGGACCGCGTTCGCTCTCCTATCCACGGCAAATGCGTACCCATGTTGTAAAAACCGATCCCTCGGACGCTCGGGCGCGTCAAAGCGGTTTCATAATCGAGCAAGAGCGCCTCATGCGACGTGAAGAAATCGACCCGTTTTAATTCCGATACGGTGGATCCCTCCAAAATCGTCTCCATGAATCGAAGGGCATCCCCCAGCGATTTGACCAGATCGCGATACCGTTTGGCGACTTCTCCTTTGGCCTCGTTCACAAATAGAAGGTTCCAGTTCTCGGGATGATGCAGATCCGCAAACCCACCTTCGCTAAGAGCGCGAATGAAATTTAGAGTTAACGCAGACCGCTCGTACCCACGAAGCAAACGACTAGGGTCCGGGCGACGCGCATGCTCGGCGAATTCAAACTGATTGACGATATCTCCACGATAGCAGGGCAACGTCACTCCCTGGAGCGTTTCCGAATCGTTCGATCGAGGCTTGGCGTATTGCCCCGCGATGCGTCCAACCCGAACAATCCTTTTTCGAGACGCAAAAACGATGACCAAACTCATCTGCAGAAGCAGTTTTAACTTGCTCGCAATTTGTTCTGTTTGGCATTCATCAAAGGTTTCCGCGCAATCGCCCCCTTGCAGCAACCATGCATCACCCCTCTGTGCGTCAGCGATGCCATCCCTCAAATGGTCAATTTCCCAACTGGTAACCAGCGGAGGCAAACGCAAAAGCTGCCCCAAAGCGTGTTTCAGCTCTATCGGGTCTGGATAATTGGGTTGCTGAGCCGCCGGAAACTGCTTCCACGACTCTGGGTTCCACGGTTGGGTCATAACTGGCAACGGTAAGGGATGATTTTCTGGATCAAACCAGAATAAACCCTCGAAGGCGAATTGAAGAGTGCCCTAGTACCCACCTGGGGTGGAAAAATCGTTCTGCATGCCCGCAAAATCCTCATGGTATTCAGCGGCCTTATTGAGGAAGCGGGTAAAGTTCCTTTCCCAGACCAAATCCACATCGCCGATCGGCCCGTTCCGCTGTTTGGCGATAATGATCTGCGCTTGACCGGCTACTTCGGCAGCCTCCTCAGCGCGTCGGTAATATTCCTCGCGGTGGACGAACATGACGACGTCAGCATCCTGTTCGATCGCTCCTGATTCCCGCAGGTGGCTCAATCGAGGCCTGTGGTCCTTGCTATCTTCAGCTTGCCGATTGAGCTGTGACAAACAGAGCACGGGCACGTTTTGTTCCCGCGCAAGCATCTTCAAGCGCCGCGCGATCTTTGCGACTTGTTCCTGGCGAGGATCTTTCGAACTATCGGGCTCGATCAGCTGCAAGTAGTCGATCACAATCAACCCCAGCGCCTTGCCGCCCGGCTTCTTGGTTTCTTGCTGGGTGATGCGGCGTGCGACGGCCGCAATTTCACTCACAGTACGGCTGGGCGTATCATCAATGTACAACGGAGCCAAACTGATTTCGGCTGCATTAGAAAGGATTCGCTTCTGCTCGTCTTGGGTAATCGTACCAACGCGGAGGCGCGAGCCGTTCACCCGAGCCACCGAGCAGAGCAAACGGTCGACCAATTCAATCGAGTTCATTTCCAAGCTAACAAACAGCGTCGGCGATTTTTCCTTCATCGCTACGTGCTCGGCAATGTTCATCGCGAACGCTGTTTTTCCCATACTGGGCCGCGCGGCGAGAATAATGAGTTCCCCGTTGTGCAAGCCACCGGTCATTTGATCGAAATCGGTGAAATGCGTCAGCACCCCGGATGCCAACTGTTCACCTTGCATCCGTAAATCGATCCGTTTGAGTGAATCGGTAAGAACGTCCGAAACAACGCGAGCTTGACTTGCATTCCGCTCATCTTGAATCTGAAAGATTCTCTGTTCGGCCTGGGACATCAACTGCTTGGAATCGATGCTCTCATCATAAGCATCCTTGAGAATCGAACTCGAAGCATCGATCAATCGCCGAAGTGTCGCTTTTGAACGGACAATTTCGCCGTAATAGATCGCGTGCGCTGCGTTTGGAACACTGTTCGCGAGTTGGGCCAGATACGCCGCACCGCCGACAAGTTCGAAATCCCCAGAACTTTTAAGCTCGTTAACCAACAGGGTGATGTCGATCTTCCGACCGCTGTCGAACATGTTGACCATCGCCCGATAGAGCTTCTGATGGGCATCGTCGAAAAAATCCTCAAAGCGGAGCAACAACGACAGATCATTGACGACATCCGGATTGAGCAGCATGCAACCCATCACCGCGCGCTCCGCGGTCAGATCGTAGGGAGGAGATCTCTCGAGGATACTCGACGCGCTCGCGTCAGAATCACCTGGGCCGCCTTTGCTAAAGCCGCCATCCTTGCGAGTCCGTTTCTGCCCTTGTCCTTGTCCAGTCACCACGATGCCAATCCTCCTAGTGTCACGCCCCAGTCCCAATCGCCGGAGTGTCTCGATCCATTTAAACCACCAGAGCACACGCATGAATGCTTGGCAAGTTCAACCGCTACGTTTCGAAGCCGCTACGTTTGGAAACCGACATGCCGAACACTGAAGCATCGGCAACCACAAAAGTGCAGGAACAAACCACTTCGCTACTTCGAAGGAGAAACCATGCCCGCGACGTGTTGCCTATGGAGTGATTCCAACAATGAACGTTTCCAACAAGGGATTCCGACCGATAGACTCTCAGGTTGAGAATTCGCCAGGATGCATCCCTCTCGGAATGTGCTGGCATCTCGATCGGAGCACTCTCGAGGACAGATTCTACCGGAGAGTTGATCCGGTGCGAGTTCTTACCAGATTTAGTAGCTAGAAATCCGCTGGAAACAAATTACCAGTCCGACTTGACTCGCCACCGGACAGCTTGCGATCGATTTCGCGTTCAATCCAGAGTGTTCGATGCTTAGCAGCGAGCGGACCTGAGCGAGAGCCCTAGAACGGATCAAACGGATCCTTGTCATTTCCCGCCGGTGCCGCTCCCTTCGGTTCCGCACCAAAGATATCGTCAGCATTGCTATCTGGATTGGCGGTCGCCCCAGCCGCTGGCTTTGATGTGGACTTCGACGAGTCACTTTCATCGTTCGAGACGGTGTTGTACATCGTCGGCATCACCGCCCCTTTCTCACGCATGCAGGTCAAATGACCGTCGCGCGTCACGACGAACAATCGATCTGTGATGGAGTTGGGGATGACACCTTGAAGCAGACAGTTGGTTCTCGCCACGAGCGAGCCATCAGACAGCTTGTGCGTCGCCAGCATTCCCCCAGAATCTCGAACATAAACCGTCTCTTTCCCAACACCGAGCAAGCGGTTGATATTTGGGGCCATCGTCGGCCATGCGCGATTTCCAGTTTCCAAATCCAACGCTTCGAGCCGACCGTCATCCGAGAGAACCAGCACATGGTCTCTGGCCACAATGGGGGAGCGCGAAGTTGGCATTGCGAGGTTCGCTCGCCACTGATAGGAACCCGTTCGATTCGTGCTCGCATGGATCACAGTTCCAAAGTTGCCGACGAACACAAACCCTTTTGATGTCGCCACCGGGCGAGAGCCCACGAGGCCCCCCGCGTTCACGCGAGACCACATTTTTGGAACATTCTCGTTGTGGATGAGGAATAAACTCGTATCGGATGCCCATGCTAGAAAATCACCATCGGGAGACATCGTGGTGCCGTTCCGATTCTCGGTACCCGCTCTAAGGATTACAGGCTCGATGACCGGCTTTTCCATATCGTAACCGATGATTCTCCCGCCAATCGAAGGAACCATGATACGAGTCTTAAGGGGAACAGGCGTTCCTGTCGGAGTGAACGACAATCGTGCGCTGTTCACCAAGTTTCCAGTTTTCAGCTCCATCGCATAAAAACGATTACCGTTGACAACTGTTACATAATCATCCGACACGCCAGGACCAAGGATCGGCAAATCTGGATTTGGAACCGAGCTTTGCCAAAGCACTTCTCCAGACTCTCCATCAATCGCTGAGACAATACCATTGGTTGCGACAGCTACGATGTAGATTACCGGCTCGCTGAACGTTTTTACGGTCGCGTTTCGCCCCAAAATCTTGTAGGTGCTAACGAGTTTCTCGGCCTTGGCCTTGGCACCGCTCAATCCCAACACAGGCGTAGGCCTGAGCGGCTTACCTTCCAAAATAAGCCTATCGACGGCGGCCTTATCGATTTGTCGCCCATCGATCCGCTCGATCAATCGATTTCCGACGTAAACGTCGACATATTCTCGACGCTCGCTTTTGTGGGGCCATATCACCAAGTTTTGTTCACCGCGGGCAAGGCCGGCTCCCCCCAAACTGTTTTCCCATTGAATCTCCAGCCCGGCCGGTGCAATCGCACTGTCGTTGATTTGGCCCTGAGAAACACACGGAGCGAAGACGACCGCGACGAGGCATGTAGCAAGTGGTAGTAGGTAACGAGCGATCGATGACTTCATGATGGAATCGCAAATGATAAGAGGGACTCGTCGACGCTTTCTTCGGAGATGCTTTCGTCGGACAACGCGCACCCCATCTATGGTAGTCGGTTCCACTCCGAAAGCGAACACTTTTCCGGAGCCGACACCCAATCCACTCGGTCGAATCATCGGGCTTGCCGCTCCTAGGATTCACGGGATTCGCCGTAATTCCGACGGTTCTTCGATACCTGTTGATTCGCGGCTTGATTCGCCGCTTGATTCGCGGCTTGATTGGCGGCGAATCGATCCCCAACCCACGGCTGGCATTTGCCTCTCGATCGGTCCAGGTCGCGAGATTAACCTCACAGCCCCAACCACCCGGTCGCCCTTCAAACTTTCTCGGCTCACACCGTCAGTAACCTAGCTTATTTTGCGAAAGGGATCCTAGGGATTCGATATTAAATGCTTCGAAAATCCCAAAGGAAAACATCGCCGAAAACCGTCCAAATCCGACGGCAAAATCCCTTCAAATTCCCGGGG
>Ga0315899_10005392_pt1 | contig 13812 bp, 12 predicted proteins | sample LakEriMetagenome_2_FD_203518 | JGI IMG/M metagenome (GOLD analysis project Ga0315899, IMG submission 203518) | Freshwater fungal communities from buoy surface, Lake Erie, Ohio, United States - Buoy 4 MA112 | ecosystem: Environmental > Aquatic > Freshwater > Lake | place: USA: Lake Erie, Ohio...
GCCACCGAACTCGAGCGTCTGATCTTCGGCGCTCACGTCGCTGTCGAAGAACATGTCGTACGAAAAGCCCGAGCAGCCGCCCGGCTTGACGGCGACGCGCAGGGCGAAACTACCGCCCTCCTCGTCGAGCAACTGCTTGACCTTCGATGCTGCTGCGTCAGTAAGCGTGATCATGCGTTGAAGAGTACCCCCCGCCGGTGCACCATTGGCAAGCAGTGCATCCCGTCCGATTCGAGCCGCCGGTAGGTTGGCGCCATGTCCGGTCGCCGCGCCGCGCCCCCGGCACCCGCCGATGTGACGGCCATGCTGCGCGCCGTCATCGACCCTGAGTTGGGGGACAACATCGTCGACCTCGGCATGGCCGGCGAGGTGAGCGTGGACGACGAAGGACGAGTAACAATCCCCGTGAAGCTCACCATCCGCGGTTGCCCGCTGCGGGCACAGATCAAGAAGGACGTCGAGTCGCGCGTGGCGACCCACCCCGGTGTGACCGGCGTGACGATCGAGTGGGGCGAGATGACCGCCGAGGAGCGGACCGCCACGATGACCAAGGCTCGCTGGAACGCCCGCCAGCAGGCCAGCGACACCCGCGTGCCGCTCAGCGCCCGGGTGCTGGCCATCGCCAGCGGAAAGGGCGGGGTTGGCAAGAGCTCCGTCACGGTCAACCTCGCAGCGGCCATTGCGGCCGAGGGCCATACCGTCGGCGTGCTTGACGCCGACATCTGGGGATTTTCGATCCCACGCATGCTCGGTATGTCCGACCGGCTTGAGGCGCGCCGCATCGGTGATGCCGAGAAGCCGAGCATCGTCCCGAACGAGCGACGGGTCGGCGACGGCCTCCTGAAGGTCGTGTCGACGGGGATGCTCGTGGAGGACGAGGGCACCGCGCTGATGTGGCGCGGACTGATGTTGACGAAGGCCGTCGAGCAGTTCTTGAACGACGTCCACTGGGGCGACCTCGACTACCTGCTCATCGACATGCCGCCCGGCACCGGCGACGTCCAGATGGGTCTCGCGCGAATGCTGCCGCGCACCGATCTCATCATCGTGACGACGCCCGCGGTGTCGGCGCAGAAGGTCGCGATCCGCGCCGCCGACATGGCGCGACGCAGCTTCCTGCGCGTCGCGGGCGTCATCGAGAACATGAGCTCGTTCACCTGCGACCACGGCGGGCAGTACGCGCTGTTCGGCGAGGGTGGCGGCGCAGCGCTCGCAGCAGAGGTGGGCGCCGAACTGCTCGGGCGTATCCCGATCGAGCGTGCCGTCGCGCACGGCAGTGACGAGGGCCAGCCCGTGGTACTCGGCGGAACGGGTGCGGCCGCCGTGGAGTTCCGCAGGATCGCCCGGGCGATCATCGACGCGACGCCGTCGACGACCGACATGGGCGGATGCTCCGCGCGCGCGGAGGATCCCGTACCGCTCACGCTGCGGCGCTAGCGCGCGTCGTCGAAGCCCGGTTCGCCTGGGAGGATGACGCCCACGACGCGCCCGTCGCCGTCAATGCGCAGCCGCGGCTCGATTGCCGTTGGGCGCGGCATCGCCGCGGCGGCAGCGCACGCCTCAGCCACCGTGCCATGCCCGACGATCATCTCGAGGTTGGCAATCGTCGGCGGGATCATCGCTAGCTCACGGCGTTCGTGCCGGTGAAGTGCCTCGGCCGGCGAGATCCACAGGCTGTCAACCGTCTCCGAGTCGTCGTGCACGGGCACCTGATCGGCCGGCGCCGGAGCAAGAAAGAAGCGAGTGTCAAACCTCCGCGACTCGCCGACCGGCGTGATCCAGTGGCTCACGTAGTGCATGGTGCCCGGTAGTAGCGACACACCGAGCCGATGGCACAAATCGACCATCGAGAGCTCGCCCGCGTGCACCTGCGCGCGCTCGGCCGCCCGGTCCGCGAGGTCGCCAAGCGATCCCGTCGACGACGAGGGATCGGCAGCGAGCAGCACGCCGGCCTCCTCAAAGCACTCTCGAATCGCCGCCACCCAATAGGCAAGCCCGCCCGACCGCACGCCAAGGATTGCGCTCGCCTCGGCGTCGCCGAGTCCATGGCACACCGATTCAACCTGCTGGAACGCGTCCGCGGGGTCGACCCGACCGCCGGGGAAGACGTACATTCCGCGCGCGAACGCGGCGCTGAGCGTGCGTTGCAGCATGAACACCTGCAGGCCTTCGTCGGGGTGGTCGCGCAGCAGCATCACCGTCGCGGCGGGTCGCAGTGGCACATCGGCTCGCGCCATTTCGCCCTGCGACGGTGCGCGCCGCCGTGGATCGTCCGCCGAGCCCGCCATCGGAACCCGACAGTAGGTTGGATGGGGTGAGCGACGCGCCCCGGCCGCCCTCCATTGACGCCACCGCACGCGCACTCGCCGTCGACAGCCCGCTTCCCCACGCCGTGCTCGTCGACTGCGCGCGACGCGCAGGCGGCGAACCTGCGGTAGCGCGCGCCTTGGCCGACGAGCTGGCCGCTTCCCTCGTGCAACCCGTCGTCAACGCCACCGGCGTCCTGTTGCACACCAATCTCGGCCGGGCTCCTGTCGCAACGACGGTGCCCGCACGTGCACAGTCAGTCGAGTTCGACCTGGGGACGGGAAAGCGCGGCTCGCGCCAACGGGGGATCGGCGCGCTACTCGCCGTGCTGTGCGGCGCAGAGGCGGCGATGGTCGTCAACAACAACGCCGCCGCGGTCATGCTCGTCCTGGCCACGCTCGCCGAAGAGCGTGACGTCGCCGTGTCGCGCGGCGAGAGCGTCGAGATCGGGGGCGGGTTCCGCGTGCCCGAGGTGCTGGAGCGGTCGGGAGCGCGTCTTGTCGACGTGGGCACCACCAATAAGACGAGGCTCCGCGACTACCGCAAGGCGGTGGAGTCGCGACGACACGACATCGCGCTGGTGCTGAAGGTGCACCCATCGAACTTCCGCGTCGACGGGTTCGTCGAGTCGACGCCGGTCTCGGAGCTTGCGACGCTCGGCGTACCGGTCGTCGCCGACATCGGGTCGGGTCTCGTCGACTCATCGTGCCCGTGGCTCGGCAGCCCGCCACCGGCCTGGCTGGCCGACGAACCCGCCGCGCGACAGGCATTGGCCGACGGTGCCGCGCTCGTCATGTTCAGCGGCGACAAGTTGCTCGGCGGACCGCAGTGCGGCGTCGTGGCCGGTCGCCGCGACCTCGTCGACGCGTGCGCGGCGCACCCGCTGGCGCGAGCCCTGCGGCCCGGCGGCCTCGTCATCTCGGCGCTGCAGGACACGGTGCTCGCGTACCTCGACCGTCGTGCCGTGCGCGACGTGCCGTTCTGGGCGATGGTCGCCGCACCGCTCGACGGGCTCCGCGCGCGCGCGGAACGCCTAGTGGCATCGGCCGGTCGAGGCGAGGTCGTGGCAACCGAGGCGCTGCCCGGCGCCGGATCCAGTCCGGGCGCGACGATGCCGTCGGTAGGCATTGCACTCGACGGCGACCGGCTCGCCGAACTGCGCGCGCACCGACCACCGGTGGTCGCGCGCATCGACGACCGGCGCACCATCATCGACCTGCGCAGCGTCGCACCCGTGGACGATGCGGTGCTCGAGTCCGCGATCGCCGCGTTGTCCGCGCACTGACCGGCCGTGCACCTCGTCGCCACTGCGGGACACGTCGACCACGGTAAGTCGTCGCTCGTCGAAGCGCTCACTGGCACGAACCCCGACCGATTGGAAGAGGAGCGCCGCCGGGGCATGACGATCGACCTCGGGTTCGCCTTTGCCGAGATCGAACCCGGTATCTCCATCGCGTTCGTCGACGTGCCTGGGCACGAACGCTTTGTCGCAACGATGCTCGCCGGCGTCCACGCGGCACGGACGTGTCTCTTCGTCGTCGATGCACGGGAGGGGTGGCGCGCGCAGAGCGAGGAGCACCTCCGTGTACTTGATGCCCTCGGCACCGAGTCCGGAGTGGTCGCCGTCACGAAGGCGGACACCGTCGACGCCGCGCGCCTGCGCGAGGCGCTGGACGACGTCGCTGCCCGGGTGAAGGGCACATTCCTCGACGGCGCTCCGATCGTCGCCACATCCACAAGTGATCCGGCGACCATTGAGGAGGTGCGGCGCCAGCTCTCGCACGTGCTCGCGGGCCGCGGTGAGCCTGACCTGTCGAGGCCGCGACTGTGGGTCGACCGGTCCTTCGCGGTTGCAGGCGCTGGCACCGTCGTCACCGGAAGCCTCGTACACGGGTCACTTGCCGTCGGCGACGACGTGGTGATCGAGCCACAGGGAACCCCGGCGCGCATCCGCGGCATCCAGCGTGCGGGTGCCGACGTCATGACGATCGGGCCGGGCCAACGTTGCGCGCTCAACCTCACGGGCGTCGGCCGCGACGAAATCGGGCGCGGTGATGCCGTCGTGTCGCCGGGGACGTGGTGGCGGACGACCGTGCTTGACGCGCGACTCACCACGATGTCCTCGCTCGAGCACGATGTGACGTCGCGCGGCGACTGGGTGTTGCACGTCGGCACGGCGGAGATCCGGCCGCGCATCCGGTTTCGTGCTCCCGTGTCGCCGGGCGGGTTGGGGCTCCTGCGGGCCTGGCTTCCGCACGCACTCCCCCTCGCACCCGGCGACCGGTTTGTCCTGCGCGAGACCGGCCGCGACGAGACCGTTGGCATCGGCACCGTGCTCGACGTTGATCCCGTCGCGCCGCTCGCTGCAGTCAACCCCGATCCGTCACCGCGCACCGTCGTTGCGGCACGCGGCTGGGTGCCAATGCGCGACCTACCGCTGCTGGTGGGGCGGGCGCTCCGCGACGGCGACGTCGAGCGGCAGGTTGGCGAGTGGGCCACCACCGACGCGGCGTTCGCCGAGATCGAGGCCCGGCTCGTAGATGATGTCTCGGCGGCCGGCGACCTCGGCGCCGATGCCGCACGGCTCAACGCACGCGACCTTGCGGTGGTGCGTGCGTCGGACCGACTTCGTAGCGACGCAGGGCGCGTGCGGACGGCAGGTGCATCAGGCATCGCCGATCACCCGTACCTCGCATTGTTCGAACGCGCGGGGTGCGCGCCGCCCGATCCCGACGGACTCGACCGTGCCGTGTTGTCCCAACTCGTGCGCACGGGTGCGCTCGTGTCATGCGACAACGTCATCTTCCATCCGACGGCTCTCGTCCGTGCCACCGCGGCTGCGCGCGACCTGCTCGCTGCACATCCACACGGCTTTACGGTGTCAGCGCTGCGCGAGGCGCTCGGTATCACGCGCAAGCACGCGGTACCACTGGCAGAGCATCTCGACCGCGAAGGGGTAACACGGCGCCGGGGCGACGTCCGCGTCGCTGGTCCGAGGCTCGACCGCGCTTAGTGGCGCGCGGCGCTGCGACCGAGGATTGCGGCTCCCGCAAGCGCGAGGCACGAGCCGATGATCGCCAGCACCGCGACATGCTCGCCGCGCACAACGGTGCCGAGCGACAACGACACCACCGGCATGAGGTAGGTGGTCGCCGAGGCGCGCGTCGCACCGACCCGACCAGCCAGCGTCGCGGCAACCGCGTGCGCGACGGCCGTACCCAGCACGCCGAGCAGCAGCACCGCGAGGGCGGGGCGCCACGCAAAGCTGCTCTCGTCCAGTGAGGCGATGCCGAGGGGTGCGAGCAGCACGAGTGCGACAAACTCCGCCCGCCACAGCACCGGCAGCGCACCATGACTGCGCTGCAGCGGCGCGGCGACGTTGATCGCAAAGCCGTACATCACCACGGCGATGAAGATCAGCCCCACGCCACCGGCGCTCGACGAACCTTCGCCGATCGTCGGCACCGCGATCAGCACGACTCCAACAAGGCCGACGAGAATGCCGGTGAATTGACCGCGCGAGGGAAGGCGTCGGTGAATCGTCGCCGCAACCAACAGCGCGAAGACCGGCATTCCACCGTTGAGCATGCCGGTGACGCTCGACGAGACGTGCTGCTCGGCGTAGGGGAACAACGTCAGGGGTACCGCAAGCCACAGCACACCGAGCAGGGCGATCTTCGGCCACGCCTCACGCGGTATCGGGGCGCGCGAGGCAGGCAACACCGACAGCGTCAGGAAGCCGAGCAGCACGCGCAGCGGTGTGATCAGCCCGGGCGACAATGAATCGAGCCCCACGGCGATGAAGTAGAAGGACGATCCCCAGATCAGCCCCGGGATGACGAACAACAACCAGTCGAGCGGCTGGAAACGGCCGATCGTGGGTGCGGCGCGGTCAGCCGCGCCCATCGCGCCGCCCGCGCTCGCGATAGTCGCGGGCTGCACCCTCGAGGGGCTCAACAAGCAGGGTGACGCCGTCGATGCCCGCGACCCGACACGAACTGCCAGCCGACAGCGGGGTCGCGCGGTTCGTGCGGGCGCGCCATGACGCACCCGCCACTTCGACAAATCCCTCGGGATCGACGCCGGTCGTCGCGGAACCAGTCTGACCAACGAGCCATTCGCGTCCAATCGTCGGGGTCGCGAATCTCGTCCGCACCATCGAGGGCATACCGGCGACGAACGCGAGAAGAATTGACGCAATGCCGGCGACAAGCGTCACCCATGGGAGCCGCATCGACGACCCATCAATTGGCTGGTAGAGCGATAGCGATGAACCGACGAACAGCAGCGACCCGATGCCGGTCCACAGCCGTGGTACGCCGACCTGCACGTCGATCGCAAATGCAACGAACGCGAGAACGAGTACGAGCACGGCGAGGGGGCGCACCGGCAGCGACGCGAAGCCGTAGCACCCGAGCACCCCACACACCGCACCGGTTGCACCTGCGATGCCGATGCCCGCAGTGAAGAATTCGAAGATCAGCAGTGCGAGCCCCGCAGCGACAAGCAAGTACGCGACAGGCGGGCTCGCAACGGTGTGCATCAGCTGCCCCGCGAGCCCGAGTTTGAAGAAGCGCGCTGTCGTCGCGTCGCGCACGACCTGGCCGTCGGCATCCACCCGCTCCGCCACGGTGTCGAGCACCGCACCTCGGGCTTGCACGCCGTCAAGAGCGAGCAGCATGTTCCGGATCACCGGCACCCCGTCGTCGCCGCCGGCGTAGCGCAGCACGCCAGCCGTTCTCGCCTCGTCGAAGCCAAGGCTCGACGTGCGCAACACGGCGTCAGCCAGTCCGAAGGTCACGGTCGTGCCATCGACCTCGAGCAACTTCCCGCTGTGACCGATGCGCGCGCCCGGCGCCATGGCCGTGACGTCCGCGACGGCGAGCAACTGCACGGACAATCCGTACGCACGCGCGCCCGTCGGTCCGACCCACACCGCGACGGGGACGGGCGACGCCGAAACTGCCGCCAGCACCTCCGACATCCGCTCGCGGGAAATGACGGCGCCGCGCGAGTTGACCTGAAGGACGACCGCCTGTGCGCCGTTGCCCGCTGCGCGCACCAGCGCGACCTCGATGGCGTCAGCGACGACCTCGTCAACCAGGCCGCTCACCGGGACGACGTCGACAGGAGCAAGCGACGAGGGAGCATCTGCATCGGCACGCACAGTGCCCGCAACCGCCGCGGCCCCCGCGAACACGAGGAACATGGTCGCAAGTGCACGCCGCATGGTCAGTCGGTCACGGTATCGGGCGAGCCCTCGCCACGCGCAACCGGGTAACATCGCGCCGTGCACATCCTCGTCGGCACCGATGCACAGTGGGTGCTCGACGAGGTACTCGCCGCGCTCGGCGCACCCGACACGTCATTCGTCGTCTGCCGAGACGGTCGCGACGTGCCGTCGATCGTCGCCGCGCGCACCCCAGACCTCGCGGTGCTGGACTCGCAATTTGGGACGATGGGCGCAATGGCGGTGACCATGAACCTGCGTCTCGACCACAGTTCGCACCGCATCCCGCACGTACCGGCGCTGATTTTGCTCGACCGATCCGCCGACGTGCAGCTCGCGAAGCGCTGCGGTGCCGAGGGCTGGATCGTGAAGCCGCTCGACGCGCTGCGCCTTCGCCTCGCGGCCCGCGCGGTTGCCGGAGGCGGCGCATGGCACGACGGGCCGGTCGACCGGGCCGGTTCGACCTCCGAAGCCGTTGCCGCGCCGAGCGCGTAGCTCGGTAGCATTTCGTCCGTCAATCCGGGGATTAGCGCAGCTTGGTAGCGCGCCACGTTCGGGACGTGGAGGCCGGGAGTTCAAATCTCCCATCCCCGACCAACCACCATCGTTGCTTCCTCCTACCGCTGGTGCATCGCGAGCGACGGACTTTTCGTCAAAGCCAGTCCATCTGTGCGCACGGGCTGCGACACTGATCGCGCACATGTCCCCCGCCATCCCCCCTGGCCTGCTCCCGCGCGACGGGCGCTTTGGTAGCGGACCGTCCAAGATCCGCCGCGAGCAGCTCGACGAACTCGCGTCCTCGCCCCTCCTCGGAACGTCGCACCGGCAGGTTCCGGTGCGCTCGCTGGTCGCGGAGATCCGTTCAGGGCTCGTCGACCTGTTTGGCGCGCCCAATGGCTGGGAGGTGCTGCTCGGCAACGGTGGTGCGACGGCGTTCTGGGATGCAGCACTCTTCGGGCTCGTCGAGCACCAAAGCGCACACCTCGTGTTTGGCGAGTTCTCCTCGAAGTTCGCCGAAGCGTCCGCCGCCGCGCCGCATCTGAACGACCCACACGTCGTGTCGGGCGAGCCAGGGACCGTGCCCGCCCTGCAGCAAACGACGGCTGACGCCATCTGTCTGACCCACAACGAGACCTCCACCGGTGCGTCACTCGACTTATCGGCCGCACGATCGGCAGGCGATGGACTCGTGCTCGTGGATGCCACGTCGGCTGCAGGTGCGATGCCGGTGCCGCTTGATCAGGTGGACGTCTACTACTTCTCGCCGCAGAAGGCGATGGGGGCGGATGGTGGAGTCTGGTTCGCCCTGTGCTCGCCGAACGCAGTCGCGCGGATTGAGTCGCTGCGCCGGTCGCGCTGGTCGCCGGCGTTCCTTGATCTCGGCGCCGCGCTCGACAACTCGCGGCTCGATCAGACGCTCAACACACCGGCGATCTCGACGCTGGTCCTGATTGGGTCACAACTGCGTTGGATGCTCGGCCGGGGCGGACTCGAGTGGGCAGCCGCGCGCAGTGCCGAGTCGTCGTCAATGGTGTACCAGTGGGCAGAGCGCTCGGAGTGGGCGTCGCCGTTTGTGCGCGAACCACGGCACCGGTCTCCGGTCGTCGCGACGGTCGACCTCGAAGGCGTTGACGCTGCCGCCGTCTGCACAGCGCTCCGCGACAATGGAATCGTGGATACCGAGCCCTACCGCAAGCTGGGACGCAACCAGGTGCGAATTGGCACCTTCCCCTCCGTCGAACCCGACGACGTTGGCCGCCTGCTCACATGCATCGATTGGGTTGTGGAGCGCCTCACATGAGCGATGTCGTCGTCGCCGAGACCATCGCGGCGCCCGCGATCGAGCGGCTGCGCGCATCGGGGTATTCAGTCGCCGAGTGCTCCGGTTGGTCACGCGACGACCTCCTTGGCGAGATCGCGGGCGCGCGCGCGCTCATCGTTCGCTCGGCCACCGCCGTCGACGCCGGACTGCTCGACCGCGCACCACTGCTCGAGGTCGTCGCACGTGCCGGGGTCGGCCTCGACAATGTCGACGTCGCCGAGGCCACTGCACGTGGTGTGCTCGTCGTCAATGCACCAGAGTCAAACGTCCTCTCCGCCGCCGAGCACACGATGGCGCTCATCCTCGCCATGGCCCGCAACGTGTCCCAAGCACACCGGTCACTCGCCGAGGGCCGATGGGAGCGTTCGCGGTGGGAAGGGTTCGAACTCGCCGGCAAGACCCTTGGCATCCTCGGACTCGGGCGGATCGGCGCCCTCGTCGCCCAACGGGCGCGCGCGTTCGACATGCACGTCGTGGCGCACGATCCGTTTGTGTCGGCTGGGCGGGCGCGAGACCTCGGCGTCGAGCTACTGACCCTCGCCGACCTGCTCGCCGCGAGCGACGTCGTCACCGTCCACCTGCCGAGGACCCGCGAGACGACCGGCCTGATCGGCGCAGAGGCGCTCGCATCTGCGAAGCACGGCATCCGCATTGTCAACGTCGCGCGCGGCGGCATCGTGGACGAAGAGGCACTGCTCGGGGCCCTCGAGTCGGGCCGCGTCGCAGGTGCCGCGCTCGACGTGTTTGTACATGAGCCGCCGACGGGATCGCCGCTCGTCGGCCACCCGCGCGTGGTGGCAACGCCGCATCTGGGTGCGAGCACTGCCGAGGCCCAAGACCGCGCGGGGGCGACCGTCGCCGACATGGTCTGCCTCGCACTCGCAAACGAGTTCGTACCGTTCGCAGTGAACGCTGGCACGGGCGAGGTACACGAAGCGCTGCGCCCCTTTATCCCTCTCGCCGAGCGCATCGGCAGGGTGTTCGCGTCGTTCGTCGGCGCGCCACCCGCCGAATTGGAGGTGTCGGTCCAAGGCGAGATTGGCGCCTACAGCCCCGAGCCGATCGTTGCGAGCGCGCTCGTTGGTGCGATGTCCACGTGGTCGGACCAGCGCGTGTCGCTGGTGAACGCACCGCGCGTCGCGTCGGGACTCGGCGTCGCCGTGCGGTCCGGAGCGGTGACGACCTCGACCCACCACGACTTCCTCAACCTCGTCGAGCTGCGTGCTGCCGGACGCAGCATGGCCGCCACGCTCACCGGTCGTCGCCGCGAGGCCCGCATCGTCATGATTGACGGGCACACCACCGACGTACCTCCGTCACGGTGGATGCTCGTCGTAAAGAACGACGACACGCCGGGCGCAATCGGCCGGGTGACGACCGCCCTGGGCGACGCAGGCGTGAACATCGCCAACATGGGCGTCGGTACCACCGAGCAGCCAGGTATGGCAATGATGGTGATCGCGACCGCCACCGAGGTTCCCACGGAAACCATCGCGGTACTGCGCGGGCTCGCCGGCATCGGCGACGTGCAACAAGTAGCCGGCTAGTTCGCGCGCCTCGTCGTCTCGTTGCCAGCCGCGGATTTCGCTGCCGTGCGCGTCCGCTTCGCCTTCTTCGCCTTCTTCGCCGGCGTCCGTCCCGTCGTACGGCGCCGGTGTGTGGTGTCTACGACGACCTCATGGCGGCGCCCCCACTCGCTGACGACCGACTGGATCATCGCAGCGGCGGGCAGCGCGAGCACCGCTCCCACGGCTCCCAGCAGCGCTGCGCCGGCAATGGCTGACGCAAACGCCACTGCGGGGTGCATCTGCAACGTGCGCGCGGTGATGCGCGGTGCCACAAGATAATTCTCGACCTGCTGGTACACCACGATCACGACCACCACAAAGACGGCCTGGCCCGGCGACTCGAGGAAGGTCAGCAGCAACGGCAACACCGCCGCGATGTACGTGCCCAGCACCGGAACGAACTGCGAGATCACGCCCACCCAGAGCGCGGTCGCCAGCGGCGCCGGGCTGCCAATCACCTCGAACGCAAGCCAGTGCACCACCGTCGACACGGCCGCCAGCAACGTGCGCGAGTACAGGTAACTGCCGGTCTTGTCGATCGCCATCTGCCACGTATCCATCACAAAGCGCTGTCGCTCTGGCGCAAGGCGGCTGCAGATGGCACGGCGCATGCGCGGCGCATCCGCGACGAGGTAGAAGGTGAAGAGCAACACGGTCAATACCTGCAGTGCACCGCCCAACACGTCGATCGACAGCGAAAACACGCGCGACTGCTGATTGCGGATGAACTCCTGCACCGGACCGTCGGGGTCGTTGATCGAATCGTTCACCTCGGCGGGATCAATCTTCGTGCCGAAGTTGCCGTTCAGGAAGTCAACCGACTCGCTGACATACCGGTCGCTGTTGCGCAGCACGTCGGCAACCTGTGAGCCAACCAGCGAGCCGACCAGCCCGATCAGCGCCGCGAACGCGAGAATCGTGCCGGTGAGGATCGCCGCGGTGCCGAGTCCACGCGACCATTTCCGACGCTCTAGGAAGTTGACGCCCGGTTCGATGGCCAGCGCGAGGAACAGCGCGATGACCAGCAGGACCAGCAAACCCGACAATTGGTGAAACACCTCGCGAACTACAAGCGCAGCGAGGAAGCCAGACCAGAAGAGGACGACCGCCCTACCGATCCAGCGCGGCATCTTGTCACCCACGGGGCACGACGGTACCTGCTCCGTCCTGCACGGGCGCCGCACTGCTGGCACGATGGGACGCATGGCCCCGCTCGACGACCTCAGACAGCGGCTGGGCGATGCGCTGCGCGATCGCGTCGCCGGGCCCGGCGCCGAGGCGCGCGCGGCGCAACTACTCAACGCGCCCGGCCCGAGGTGGTTCGACGACGACCGGCCCATTCGCGCGGTGCACGCCGATGCGTCGATGTTCATCGGTGGGCTGCGCGCCCTGCTGCTGCAAACCCTCCACCCACGCGCGATGGCTGGCGTGGCACAACACTCGGACTACCGCGCCGATCCCTGGGGCCGGCTGCAGCGCACCGCCGACTTCTTGGCCACCACCACGTACGGCACCGCCGAGACCGCGCAGCAGACCGTCGACCGCGTCATCGCCGTGCACCGGCGCGTGACCGGAACGACCCGTGACGGCCAGCCATATTCGGCGTCCGATCCGCACCTGCTGCGCTGGGTGCACGTCGCCGAGGTGGACAGCTTTATCTCCGCACACCGCGCCTATGGCGCGCTGCCGCTCGGCCCCGATGGTTACGACGGCTATGTCGCCGACATGGCGGTCGTCGCGCGTGCGCTCGGCGTGCCGGCGCCGCCGACGAGTGAGCGTGCGCTCACCGACCAGCTCGCTGCGTTCCGACACGAGCTGCGCAGCACTCCCGAATCACGCGACGCAGTCCGCTACCTCGTGACCGACCCACCGCTGCCCCTGCCAGCCCGACCGGTGTACGGCGCGCTCGTTGCCGCCGCGATCGCGACGCTGCCGGCGTGGACGCGGCCCATGCTGCGCCTGCCGTGGCTGCCAGTGGCCGAGCTTCTCGCGCTGCGGCCGCTGGGCTCGCTGGTGACGGGGGCGATTCGTTGGGCAACGTTCGCGGACTCGCCGTTTCGTCAGGCCGACGCGGCCTCCGCGACAAACCGGTCGTAAAGCCGCTGCTGCAGCGGATCGTCCGCGGCGGTGTCCTCCGGATGCCACTGGACGCCGACGAGCCACTGGTCTTCGTGCTCGAACGCCTCGAGCAATCCGTCCGGCGCCCATGCCACCGGACGCAGCCCGTCGCCAGTGCGAGCGATGCCCTGGTGGTGAAACGACGCGCCGTACAGCGACGTGCCACCCGTCGCACCGGCAAGGATCGAGTCCGGTGCGAGCTGCACTTCGTGCAGGGCAAATTCGGCACCGACCGGAAAGCCAGTCGGCTTGTGGTCCACGTGCACCGGCCCTGACGGCAGCTCGCCGATGTCTTGCACCAGCGATCCGCCGAGCACCACGTTGGCAACCTGCATGCCGCGGCACACCGCCAGCACGGGCGTGCGCTGCGCCAGCGCCGCGCGCAGCAGCGCCATCTCGAAGCGGTCCTGCACCGGCAGCACGCCGTATACGTGGCGGCCGGCTTCCTCGCCGTACCACGTTGGGTCGACATCGCCACCGCCCATCAACAGCAACGCGTCAAACCGCTCGATGAGCGATGCCGCAGCGACGTCAGAAAGTTCCTGCGTCGACAGCACCACCGGCTCGCCGCCGGCGCGCAGCACGCAGTCGAGGTAGCGGCGTCCGGCGAAGCAGACCGCGTCGCGCGAGACTCGACTCGGCTGTCCCTCCCGTCCCGCGACCGCGACGAGCGGCGTCACTCCGAGACGGTGATGGCGACCGAGCGAATCGTGACGTCGGAGACCGGACGGTCGCCGGGGCCGACGGGCACCTTCTGCATCGCATCG
>Ga0315899_10005396_pt1 | contig 13804 bp, 9 predicted proteins | sample LakEriMetagenome_2_FD_203518 | JGI IMG/M metagenome (GOLD analysis project Ga0315899, IMG submission 203518) | Freshwater fungal communities from buoy surface, Lake Erie, Ohio, United States - Buoy 4 MA112 | ecosystem: Environmental > Aquatic > Freshwater > Lake | place: USA: Lake Erie, Ohio...
CGCTACGTTGTTTTAGACGAGGCCGACGAAATGCTCAATATGGGCTTCCGTGAAGCAATTGATACTATTTTGGCTGAAACGCCCGCAGAACGTGCCACATGGCTCTTCTCCGCAACAATGCCGGAAGGCGTTGCGCGTATCGCTCGTAACTATATGAGTAATCCGATTACGGTTAGCGTAAAAGGTGCACAACAAGGTGACGGCGAAATCAGTCATTGCTATACGTTAGTTAGTGCGCGTGACCGCTATGCGGCATTGCGTCGTTTCATTGATGCTGATCCTAACATGTATGCGATCGTGTTTTGCCGTACTAAAGCAGAAACGCAGGAAGTGGCCGATTATTTGGGTCGTGACGGTTATTCGTCCGATGCTTTACACGGGGACTTGTCGCAAGCACAACGCGATTACGTGATGAAACGTTTCCGCAATAAGGTAGTACGCATTTTAGTGGCTACGGATGTTGCAGCACGCGGTATCGACGTGGATGAAGTAACACACGTGTTTCATTATCAAATTCCCGATGAACCGGAAAGTTATACGCACCGCAGCGGCCGAACAGGTCGTGCGGGTAAAAGCGGTATTTCTATTATCATCGCCGGTGCGCGCGATAACGGACGCATTCGCAATCTGGAACGTGCAACCAATAAGAAGTTGGTGTATTTGCCTGTTCCAAGCGGTGATGATATTTTGAAAAATCAGATTGTGGCATTCGCTTCCAAAATTCGTGAAGCAAATGATTTGCACATCAACCCGAAACACATGGAGTTGTTGCAAGAGGCGCTGAATGATATTGATGCTATGGAAGCATTAAATCGTTTGGTGGCGATGTCTTTGCAGCGTATCATCAAGACTTCAGAAAACACGTACGATCTTAACTTGCAGCCTGGTAAGCCGGAGAAACGCGAAAAGCGTGCAAGCGGAGATGAATTGTTGTTCTTCGTGGGCTTGGGTCGTATGGATAAAATTGAACCCAGCATGTTATTACGCGTGTTCTGCGATACTTTAAACACCAGCCGCGAACATATTGGTCGTATTGATCTGAAACATAATTTTTCTTTTGTTTCAACTATCGGACTTACGCAACGGCAGGTGGAAGACGCGTTCCGTGATTTTGAATATATGGGCCGTCGTGTGCCGGTAAAAATTTCTGATAATCCGGGCGGTGGATCGGGTGGAAGAGGTGGACGTAAACGATACGACGATGAAGGTCCGCGAAGTTCAGGCGGTTTCAAAAAAGATTTCGGTAAGCGCAGTGATTCATCATCTCGCGGCGGAAAAAGTTTCGGTCGTGATTCGCGCAGTGAGAATGTAGGCAAGGGATTCGGGAAACCCCGTAAAGAGGAGCGGTTCAGCGATTCCTCAAAAGGCAAAAGTGCAACCGGAGGAAAAAAGAAATTCGGTGAATCACCTTTCAAAAATGAAGATCCCGGCGACTGGAGAAATTTGATGCAGGAAGGCGGGGGATCGAGAAAGGATAAGTTTAAGAAACGTTAGGTTTTCTTACAAATCTTTCTAACTTTGACTATATGCTGAACCGTGCATATCTCATTTGTTGTGCCATAATTATCATGGCAGATTTTTTGTATGCGCAAGATACATTGCGCAAGACACCTGGTAGTCCTGTAGCTGAGGGAATATCTGTTTCACCTTCCAGTATGCGTTTTGCGTTGAAACAAGGCTCTGCTGAATCTCGTTCAATTCGAGTAGGAAATTCAACAAATCAAACATTTAAGTTCAAGATAACCTTTACTGATTTCATTATGAATGACCAGGGGAAACCTGTTCAGGTGGTTAATGGCACCAATAAATTTGGTTTATCAAAGTGGATTGTGGCTGCACCTTCATTTTTTGAAGTAGGTCCTAATTCAGCACAAAACATAACTGTAACTGTTGCTATTCCCTCTCAGGATAGTGTGGCTCATGCGGCTTGGACTATTATTATGATTGATCAAATTAAGGAACGTGAGTCGATCTCCGCTGGTGATGGTACTAATACGATCGCATTAGGTATACAGCCGTCATTTGCATTTGGCGTATATATCTATCAAAATCCGCCTAATGTGCAAAGTAACAAGGTAATTATTTCGAATGCGAATCAAACGAAGTCCGATTCTATTACTTTAGTTAATGTTACTGTTAAAAATACAGGTGATGGTATCGGATTTTGTACGTTGCAACTTGAGATGGTTGCTTTGGCTAATGGTAAAGAGATTAAACTCCCGGTACGGAAATTTACGATACTGCCCGGAGCAGTGCGTATTTTCTCCTTTCAAATTCCAAGTAATTTGGATAAGGGAGTGTATTCAGTGGTTGCACTTCTTGATTACGGCAGTAAAGATGTTATTGAAGGTGCCGAACTTGAGGTAAAAGTCGAATAAGGTCAAGTCCCCATAATTTTTAAATACTAACCAAAAACTATATCAAATGAAAACATCAAGAAAAATTTTACTGGTAGCAGGTATGGCTATCAGTTTATGTGCTTCAGCACAGTTGCAGGATGAGAAAAACGTCACAATTACCATGGATCTGCAGCCGATCCTGCAGTTAAACATGAACACTTCTGACCAGGTTAATTTTGTATTTGATGATATTGCCGATTACTATGGAGGTATAACGAAATACGGTGCAACTATTTTAACAGTAAGTTCCACCGTTAACTGGGACCTTTATGCTGTAGGTACATCCAATGATGGTACTTTTTGGGATAATCAAATGACGTACGGGCCGGGAACAGACCCATTAGCAACTACTAATTTACCACTGGAATTGTTGGAGTTACATCAATCTCAGCCGAATGCTAACGCCGCAGGCGCAACCGGTTTTGAGCCTGATTACAGTCAGCCGTTTGCACCTGCACCTTATACGCCTGGTCTTAATAACGTATACGCATCCGGTACACCATACGTTTTACCAGCGGCAACGGAGAAATATATTCAAGGTCATGCAGCAGTTGCTGATTTTGCACCCGGAGGTAGTTACTTAACAACAACAACAACAACAAGTATTTACTATTACGTAATTGATTATCGTATCGTACCTGGTTTACCTGTTATTTTTCCAACTGCAGCTGACAATGCAGCAGTTCCTGCTCAGCTGGACTTGGTTACGGTTAACGGTGCGGGTTCTTATGCTCAGCCTGGCGTTTATACAATGAACGTTAAATACGTTTTATTGGAAAACCAATAATTCATTAGAAGGGGCGGAAATAAATTTATTTCTGCCCCTTAAATTTACATGGTAAAAATTACAATTTTCCTGTTTATTTCATCGTGGTTTGCAAACTCGGTGTTGTGTCAGTGTGGACCTCCGGTAAGTGCCAATTGTGCTCCGTTTCCCAATAGTGAATTATTGGCTACGGGTCCAAATAGTTTGAATTTTACCTTCTCGGATTTTAATATGTATTACGGTGGACTCACAATGGGTGGCGCTACCGTATTGCGTCTTCGAGTAGATTCACTGAATTCGAATTGCAAATGGTCATTGAAGATGATTGTTGACAATAATCCCTCTGCAACTGCAAATCCTTCTGATTGGGAAACCATTTACTCTTACAGTGGAGGTTCAGCGATTCCCGATATTAACCTTCTTCAGGTTAGAATCTACAATGGTTGCAATACACCAATTCTTAATGGTGTGTATCAGTCTTTTCCGGGGGGCAACGCATCGGAAATTATTCTCATTGATGATGTTAGTATTAATCCTGCAGGAAGCTGTGGTCCAAATGTAAATGGTTACGGTTCGTACATTACAAATTTTAATGAATTTACTTTTACTATTGATTATAGAATTATCCCTCAGTTTCTGTACTCTCCGGGGGTTTATCAACTAAACATTCGGTTCTGTTTGGTCGAATCAAACTAGATTGGTATGTGGGCTAGGTTACTGTTGTTATTGCTTATTGTTACCCCTATTTTAAGCAAGGGACAGAATGCCGCGGGTATTAACACTTTTTGGGTTAAAGGAGTTGTTAGTGTTGTTCCCGGCTCCATGATTAGTAATGTTTTATGTATTAGTAATAACTCGGGAGAAACGATTAAAGGTAAAATCACGATTATATCACCCGGCAATTGGCGATCTCTTGCTGACACGTCGAAATTGTATGAGATAGGCACAGGTGACACTATATTCGTACCAGTGCGGATACTGCCACCGCCAAGTGAAATCAATTCCAATACCCAGTATCCGGTTATAGCGGAGTTGCGCGAGCAAAAGTCAGATGCCTTATTGAGTGCAAGTAATTTTTTCGCAAGCGGGCCCAGGATTGTTGGTTGGCGTGTTAAGACTTTACCATCTGATGTTTTTTACTTTAAGCAGAACGATCAAAACAATGTTTTTGCTCTGAACATCCAGAATATAGGAAATGCAGATCAGCCTGTTTTTGTTACAATTAAATCATTAAGCAATAAGCTATGCATTAAAGATAGCACCAACAAGAATATAGATTATGCTTTTCGTGAAGTGCTTCTTCGGCAAAACCTTGATACAACCATCACATTTAGAGTTTGCTATAAAGAAGATAAAAGAAATTCAACTAGAATAGATATAGATAATTACTCGCCCAAATCTTCAACGGATGAATTAGCTTTCACCATGAATGTTCGAACTTCCGAATCTAAAATAGGAGGGAACAACTTTTTTTCTACTAATAATAATATTAAATTCAAAAAGCCTGCGAATGTATTTCGTGTTAATAAATGGGGAGCATCTGCCATTCCTGTAATTGTTGAATTAAACACGTTCAATATTATGGGAAACTTGCCCGGAGCCAATTTAGTTCTGCGTGGAAGTTATCAGATGGGTAATGAAAAATCGTTTAGTTATTTCCTCCAGCAAAATTTCTTTAGCTTCAGACCAACAATTCAGACGCTTCGAAATAATTTTTTTACGTTGAATTATGCGGACAAGAAATTTGCTGTTTCTGTCGGCAATATTAATGGAATATTCGGAGCTGGTATTCCAGTTGGTGGGAAGGGGTTATCAGTACAATATAAATTTAGTCAAAATCAGAGTTTTGGCGTTTTTGCCACGCGTGGCCCGGGTTTCCTTGGTGCCCCATCTCGCTTCGCTTATGGGGCTGTACACCAAATTAAAATTAATCGAGACATCTCCGCTTTAAGTTTGGTCGGTCAGGTAAGATTGCTAAATACTTCGACCGTATTAAATTTCGTCAGTTCCAGAGTAAACTATCATCGGAAAGAACACAACATAAGTTTAGCCGGAACGCTGACCAGCGCTGCAGGAAATAACAATACAACAGTCGGTATTCTTGCTGCTGCAGGCTATAATGGTACGTATTTAGACAAGAGGTTGATGACGTCACTCAGGATGGCTTACAACAACTCTGCTTTTGGTAATTTCAATACAGAAAGATTTCAAATCATTAATAGGTCACAATTTCGATATAGTAAGAAATTGATGTTTATTTTACAGAATAACTTTAATAATAATAGAAGTGCTTCTACGACATTTGATTTTTTAACTTTTAATAATCAACTGTTTGTTCCAATTAATTACGAGAAGTTTCGATTTTCAGGTGGTTTATTGTACAACTATGCTCGTTTTGGTTTCGAGGTAGTACATTTTAGAGGAGTCGGATTAGATTACAGCTATTTCTCTTTGGATGAAAACATACGAGTTTTTTCCTCCACTAGAATGGGTTATAATCGCCTTTCTAATCGACCAGGTACGGGAGAACTTTTTACGTTCACAACGTTTAATTCTATTCAATATAAAGTCTTTACTATAGTTGCCAGATATATTTATGGCCCAACCGTAAGTCCTTCCATTTACTTTAATATATCTCAACCGCCTTATCCTCAATCTTTATATTTATCTCTTCAGCATCAATATCAATTCAAAAATCAATGTTATGTGATTCAAAACAATGTCACGTATACAGCAAATAAAGGTGCGAGATCGCAAAATGCCGGAATTTTTTCTGAGCTGTATTATTATTCTTATACTAATTGGCGTTTTAAGTTAAGTGTTGGCTATAACGTATCGTACTTCGGAAACACTTCGGACACTTTAGCAATGACAACAGACCTTCAGAAAGGCGATATCACTCAAAATTTGCAAGTTGGAGTCGGTGTTCGGAAGGAATTTGGAATAATGATTCCAAAGAAATTTGCCAAAACGAGATATGCAACAATTACATACCATGCGTTCATTGATAACAATGGAAATGGAATCAGAGATCGCGACGAGGTGGATCTTGAAAATGTTATAGTTAATAACGGAGATTTTGAAGTAATTACTGATAAATATGGAAAGGCTACAGTATTAAATATAAAGTCAGGAACATATCCAATTAGAGTATTTGCATTGGAGGAAATTTATGGATTTTATCCTCAAATAACAGACAGTATAGTACTCGACAACTCATCAGTTGTTCCTATACCATTTAAAAAGGCAGTTAAGGTTAGTGGTACAATAGTAGTTAATAAGATTATTAATGATGGAGGACCATTACTTCTAGATAATATTAGGATTACTGCAGTTGCTTCAGATGGTCGCTCTTACAGTGCAGTTACTGATAAGAATGGTTTCTATTTTCTTTACGTTCCCTCAGGTAGATATACCCTCACTATAAATGACAATCAGTTCGGTGAGAATTTTGTTTTAGCACAAAATAATGTTGTAATTGATTTAGTTGAAGGTATTGCTGCGATAAGTCAGTCTTTTGTTTTTAACGAGCGACCCAGAAAAATCAATAAGAAGAAGTTTTAAGTCTGATTGTAGTAATCATGTCAAATAGGCGCTCAATATTCGTCTCGGAACTATTGCACCATGCTTGTAACACAATAGAATCGCGCAACGGTACGATTGCTTCGCGGTGCACATAAGGATTGGTTGCAGCGGCCTGAAATTGTGTCCAGTTGGTAGATTTTCCTAATAATTGACCTGCAAAGGTTGTGGTGGTATGATCAGAATCCGGCTGCTGCATGTTAGGTGAACCTCCGATGTAGAAGCCTGCAGTGCCGGTTATGGCAGCATTCGTACCTGCTTCCAGGTAATAGACGCGACCATGAATGCGCGTTTCTTCACGTATGGAATAGTCGGGTAATAATTGAAATTCAAAAATGCTATTACCTAATTGCGTATAGTTTGCAACGGTGTTTATTTTTATAACACTCGTTGTATCGGTAACGGGCGCTGTTTTAGGCGAATCGCTGCAGGCTGCAAATCCTCCGACACTAATAATAACCGCGCTTATGAATCTATTCATGAGTGTTGTAATTGTGCGGCGTAGTAATCTAGTGCTTGCTCAGGCGTAACAGTAACTCCAGCTAATTCCAACACACGCTGCAATACGCGATCAATAACGCTATCCGGACATGAAGCGCCGCTGGTCATAATGACCCGTAAAGGCGATTTTGTCGGCAACCAGTCTGTTGTGGTTTTCATGTTGTTGTGATGCAAATCGAAATGGTGTATACTTTGCGCCGAGTGAATTTCTGAATCGTCTTTGATATAGTATGTCGGAAATTTGCGTTCGCACAATTCAACCAAATGTGAAGTGTTGGAACTGTTGTAGCCACCCACAACCAGAGCTAAGTCGGCTTCCTGTTCCAACAATCCGTAAGTCGCATCCTGATTTTCGTTCGTCGCATAACACAAGGTGTCACGAGTATCCGCGAAATGCATTTTAGGATCATCGTTCGGATATTTTTCTTTCATCACGTGCTGAAAGTAATCAGCGATTTCCTGTGTTTCCGAAGCCAACATCGTGGTCTGATTGATAACACCAACTTTCAGTAAATCGCGTTCGGGATCAAATCCTTTCGATGTGCGCGTCGCGAATAAAGCATCAAATGTGGAACGATCGGTTCGTCCTAAAATGTATTCACCCAAAATGCGCGACTCGTGAATGTCTTTCACCACAATAGAGGGTCCGTTACTACTGCTGTGCGAGAATGTAGCACGCGTTTCTTCATGCGCGGGTTTACCGTGAATGATAATGGTGTATTGACCTTCTCCCAGTTGCGCCGATTTTTTCCAAACTCGTTCTACAAATGGGCATGTAGTGTTGTAACGCTGCGGTTCAATACCAATACTCTTTAATTGACTTTCAATTTCCAATGTTGTGCCGAACGCAGGTATGATCACAATATCATCGGAATTCAGTTCGCTCCAGGGAATGAGTTGTTGCCCGGAAGTATCCATCAAAAAACGAACCCCTCGTGCAGTAAGGTCTGCGTTGACTTCGGGATTGTGAATCATCTGACTCAACAGAAACACACGCTTCTCGGGATTTTCATCAACTGCACGAAAAGAAATTTCAACCGCATTCTCTACACCGTAGCAAAATCCGAAGTGGCGTGCAATCAGCACCTGAACATTACCGAAGTCGAGCAGGCTGGGGGTGAAGTCTTTTTTCTTCGGATCACTGAGCTTACGCAGTTGTTTTAATTTCGAAATAATCGGACTGCGGTAGTATTCGGGGATATTGAATGATTTCATGGTACTTCTTGATGTATTTCTGACCGTTTAACAACAACCGACACCGCTATTTGTTTGGTTTCTAATTCAAATGCTTATTTACGAAAATCCTTTATGATTTATCTGAATCAGACGAATTAGTTTTACTGTTGGTATGTTTTGCCATCTTATTTAGCTTTTTCAAAACATCTACATGTTTAATGCCTCTGCCTTCCTTGATGCTCCTCATTGCCAAAAGAAGTTCTTGATTATATTGTTCTTTCGTAATTCTTTTCATGGCGATAATTTTCTAGTGGCAATTGGGACAACAGTCAATTCAATTGTCTCTGCTGAATTCAACCGGTTAACCCTAAGATGATACAATTACTTATGTTTCAATCTTAAAAGGTTGAGTTTCAAATTTACGAAACTTACAGCCCCAATGCGAGTTAACCAATACACCAAAAAAAAGAAACTCCGCAATCAAAACATGTTAATTGCGGAGTGCATGCATTTTGAAATCTATTAATAATACACCGCTCTGCGAACTTCTGCCAATTGCTTAGAGAAGCGAATCACTTGACGGGTATAACCGTATTCGTTATCATACCAAACGTACAATACTATGCTTTTCTTGTCTGAGGAAACAATCGTAGCCTGACTGTCAAATACAGAAGGACAAGAATTACCGATCACATCACTGGATACTAATTCGTTGGAGAATGCATACTGGATTTGTTCTACCAGGTTACCTTTTAACGCGTAGTTACGAATGATGTTGTTGACTTCTTCTTTGGTAATTTCTTTCTTGATTTCAATATTTAAAATTGCCAAAGAAACATTAGGAGTAGGGACACGTACTGAATTCGCGGTGAACTTACCGGATAACTGCGGCAATACTTTTTTCAACGCACTTTCTGCACCGGTTTCAGTAATTACCATGTTCAATGCGGCAGAACGCCCACGACGATATTTCTTGTGATAATTATCCAACAGGTTCTGGTCGTTGGTGTAGGAGTGGACCGTTTCAATATGTCCTTTAACCACGCCTAACTCTTTTTCAATAACGTATAGAATTGGCATGATCGCATTGGTAGTACAAGATGCTGCCGAATAAATAGTTTCATTCTTCACATCAACAGTTTCGTGATTCACGCCATAAACTACATTCGGAACATCACCTTTAGCAGGAGCAGTCAATAATACTTTTGCAACACCTTTTGCTTTGGTGTGGCGACTCAATGCTTCACGATCGCGGAATACACCGGTGTTATCAATTACCAGCGCATTATCAATTCCGTACTGCGTATAATCAACATCTTCCGGATTGTTGGCATTAATCATGAATACGGTATGTCCGTTGATGATCAGTGCTTTCTTTTCGAAGTCTTCAATGATAGTACCCGGGAATGGACCGTGAACTGAATCCACGCGTAGCAAGTCGGCGCGCTTAACAATTTCTTCGTCGCTGTTACCGCGTGTAACGATAGCACGCAAGCGCAATTGTTCGCCTTTACCTGCTTGAGAAATCAATTCGCGTGCAGCTAAACGTCCGATGCGTCCGAAGCCATACAACACCACATCTTTTGGTGTTAACGCGTGATCGCCGGTACTGATGAAATCTTTCATTTTCTCACCTACGAATGCATTGACGTCTGCGTAATTCGATTTTTCCTCAGACCATTCTGCGCATAAACGACCGATGTCAATACGTGAAGGCTTGAGGTTGATTGACGTTAGTGCTTTTGCCAATGCAGCGGTGTCTTGCACCAAAATCGGACGCTTCACAATGTCCTTTGCATATTGATGCAGGTTCATGATTTCACTGGCACTGCGGTCAATTAACTGATTACGGAAAATAACCAGCTCAACCGATTTTTCAAACCATAAGGTTCCGATGTGTGAAATCAGTTCGATAGCTGATTTTTCCTGATTGATCCAGGCGGTTAATTCTTCCTGGTACGACTTCGCGTGTCCTTTTTGCGGCTCAAGCGTTTCAAGCGTCATGGCGTTGGAGATTTTTTAGTTAGTGTGTTTGGAATTAAAAATCGAACAGCCGCAAAGATGCGCGGTTTTTTTATTCCCGGATCCTTGCGGCTGCCTAAGTTATTTACAACATATTAGCCTAAGTATGTCTTTAGCAATTTACTTCTTGAGCTGTGACGCAAACGACGAATCGCTTTCTCTTTAATCTGACGAACACGCTCGCGGGTCAAGTCAAATTTCGCACCAATTTCTTCCAGCGTTAAACCGTGCTGGCAACCGATTCCGAAAAACAACTTTACTACATCACGCTCACGCTCTGTTAAAGTGGATAAAGAACGCTCAATTTCACGCTGCAACGATTCGTTCATCAAACTGCGGTCGGCGCGAGGAGAATCGTGATTCACTAATACGTCCAATAAGCTGTTGTCTTCACCATTCAATAATGGTGCATCCATTGATACGTGACGACCTGAAACGCGCATGGTATCAGCAACCTTATCTTCCGGTAATTCCAGAATTGTTGCTAATTCTTCTGCTGTAGGTTCACGCTCAAATTCTTGTTCCAAACGGGAATATGCTTTATTGATCTTATTCAAAGAACCAACCTGGTTCAAGGGAAGACGCACAATACGAGACTGCTCGGCCAAAGCCTGAAGAATCGACTGACGAATCCACCAAACAGCATAAGAGATAAATTTGAAACCACGTGTTTCATCGAAACGACGAGCGGCTTTAATCAAACCTAAATTTCCTTCGTTAATTAAGTCGGGCAAACTCAATCCCTGATTCTGATACTGCTTAGATACGGATACAACGAAACGTAAATTAGCTTTAACCAGTTTTTCTAACGCTATTTCGTCGCCCTCGCGAATACGCTTAGCCAAAGACACTTCCTCTTCTGCGGTGATCAAATCTTCACGACCAATCTCCTGCAAGTACTTATCCAATGACGCACTTTCGCGGTTGGTAATCGATTTGGTGATTTTTAACTGCCTCATTTTTAATTTTTTACTGCCTTTCGGCGTTACACAACCGTTAATTACTCCAGTTTGCCACAACAAAATTACGCTAATTAAGAGCTGAAAGCAAACGTTATCGGTAATCTTTCCTGTACAAAACGTCAACTAATACGTATTATTTCGTAAACCGCTCACAACATTCGACCAATGGCTTAGTTCAGGCGATGTAAAAATTACATGCCAAAAGCGTAGTAAGCACGCATGCCATTGGGGTAAATTCCTTCAATTAATACCCCGCCTTTTTTAGATTCCAATGTGTTTTTGAGGTCTTCAGCCGAACTTACCGGTTTTTTATCCACATGTGTAATGATAAACCCGTCACGGATGCCTGCACTGCGCAATTTTCCTGTGGTTAGTCCGATTACTTTAACGCCGCTCGTTACATTCAGACGTTTCAATTCTTCTCCCGGTAAGGCTTCAAAATTGGCTCCTAAGGAGGTTGAGCCTTCTGCTTTTTCTTCGCCGCTGATAACTGAAGTGGAATTGTTTTTGTTCTTCAAAATCACCTGCGCCACCATTTCTTTATCGCCGCGACGGTATGAAATACTCACTTTATCTCCGGGACGGAATCGGTTAATTTGCTCCTGTAACTCGGGCACGCTGTTTACTTCAATATCACCAACGCGGGAAATCACATCTCCTGTAATAATTCCGGCATCTTCAGCTGCACCATCGGGAACAACACCATCCACGTAAACCCCTTTTACGGCTTTCAGATTTTTCTCTTTAGAAAGCGCCGCATCCACCGAACGAATGTTCACGCCGAGATATCCGCGTTGCACCGTTCCGAATTCGATGATATCTGCCACAACTTTCCGAACAAGATTTACCGGAATTGCGAAGGAATAACCTGCAAAAGCCCCGGTACTGGAAGCAATCGCGGTATTAATACCCACTAACTCACCGGAAGTATTTACCAAAGCACCACCTGAATTACCCGGATTTACGGCAGCATCCGTTTGAATAAACGATTCAATTGCTCCCGCACCGCTACCGTTACCCTGAATAATATTGATGTTACGAGCTTTAGCACTGACAATGCCTGCAGTGACTGTGGAGGTAAGATTAAACGGATTTCCGACTGCCAATACCCATTCTCCGATCTTCACCTGATCCGAATTTCCGTAGGCTATAAATGGCAAATTTTTCTCGTCTACTTTTAAAACAGCCAGATCTGTATTGGGATCAGCCCCAATTAACGCTGCCGGGTAGGTGCGATTGTCATTCAAAACAACTTCAATTTGCTCTGCTTTTTGAATCACGTGAAAATTGGTAACAATGTAACCGTCATTCGTAAGAATAACGCCCGAACCACTTGACTGCTCTTCGCGTGGCACTACCTGCATACCGCTGTGTCCGAAAAACCAACCTTGAAACGGGTCGTAGTAAGTATGCTGTGAAGTGTATTTGGTTTTAACGTGAACAACACCGTGCACTGTGCGTTCTGCAGCTGCCGAAAAATCGGGTGTTAACCCGTTCGGCAAACCGGAGTAATTAACTGTGGTGCCTGCAATTGGCGTACTCGTGGCAATTGTAGCAGGAGCATATTTACCTTTAATAAAAATGTTCAGCAACGTAGCAGAAATACCACCGGTAACCGCTACCAGAAAGTAGATGGCTAATTTTCTCATAATTGTTTTCTTAAGTAAGGCATACAAATTTCTAATGGGTAAGACGTATTTCGCAAGATTTTATTGAATGTTTTTTCAGCTTTTAACAAGATTTAAGTCCTTGTTAATAAATGCAGTATTTCATATGAATGCGGATTGCACGAAGGGTGAAGCGAATTTGTAACTTCGCAACCGCAATGCAAGGCTCCGGTTTTTTCAAAAGTTTCAGAGATCGATTTACCATTTTCCTGCTCGGATTCCTTTTTGGTATTGTGCTGGGCGGTGGGTTTTTTGTGCTGAAATTGGATGAATATGTGAAAGAGCTGGCGCTTTACAAGTCAATTACAGAGCCGGCGAAAGAGCCGGAAACACAACCTGCGGAGGAGCCGGAGCAGGACAAGAAGAAACCGATTAAAAAACAAATGTCGGAGCGCGTTGTTCAGAACGATTCCTCAACTGTTCGGAGTGATTCGGCTGCTACTTCCGGCTTCACGATGTCGTACGGTGCAAATGATGAAATCGTTATTCGCAAAGACGAAATGATTGCCACACAACTGATAACCGTTGTAAATCTGGATCCGTTTAACGCAACGGACAGTTTGTTGCAGAAAGAAGCAGGAGTGAAATTGGATGCAGAACGAAATGTAACTGTCGAGTTTTGGCGCTCTCCGTTAAACTATAAAGGATATAAAATGTCCCGATCAAGATTAGTGTTGTTTGGCATTCCGCAGGCCGATTTACAGTCGGTTACACGATTGAACGGTGTAA
>Ga0315899_10005397_pt1 | contig 13803 bp, 17 predicted proteins | sample LakEriMetagenome_2_FD_203518 | JGI IMG/M metagenome (GOLD analysis project Ga0315899, IMG submission 203518) | Freshwater fungal communities from buoy surface, Lake Erie, Ohio, United States - Buoy 4 MA112 | ecosystem: Environmental > Aquatic > Freshwater > Lake | place: USA: Lake Erie, Ohio...
TGTCGACGGTGAAGTGGGGAAAGCGCCGCCCGTAGGTGAGGAACCATGAGGAGAGCGCCGACCAGGCGAACAGCGGCTGACCGACGAACCGCTTGAGCGACGAGCGTCGCTCGACCTGTTCGACGACCGCGGCATCCCAGCCGATGCCGGCGTGGAAGCAGAACGTGCGGCCGTTGGCCCGGCCGAGGTTGATCCGCTCGAGCTCGTTTCGCTCGATCGCCGTCACCAGTTGGGTCAGTGCCGTCAGCGGATCGTTCGAGACGCCGAGCGAGCGGACGAAGACGTTCGTCGACCCTCCCGGCAGCATGGCCAGCGCGGTCTCGCTGCCGGCGAGGCCCGTAGCGACCTCGTTCAGGGTGCCGTCGCCGCCGAATGCGAAGACGGCGTCAAGGCCGCGCTCGGCGGCGTCCCGGGCGAATCGGGTGGCATGCCCCCGCTCGCTGGTCTCCACGACCTGGACGTCGTGGTTCCGCGCGAGGTGCCGGTGCACGAGCACCGTGTTCCGGGGCGTCACGGAGGATGCGAACGAGTTGACGACCAACAGGATCCGCACGAATTTTCACGCTATCGGCGGGTTCGCGGGCGGAAATCGCCCTCCGGTTGCGGCCTCCGATGGGCCACCGGTAACAATGAAGGTCATGAACATCGTCGTGTGCGTGAAGCAGATCCCCGATCCGGCCACGCCGGGCTCCCTCGACTCCTCGACGAACGCGCTGAAGCGCGAGGGCAAGCTCATCCTCGACGAGTCCGATGGCTACGGCGTCGAGATGGCGCTGCAGCTCGCGGCTGCTGCAGGTGGCGGCGATGTCAGCATCGTGTCAATGGCGCCGAATGGCGAGACGTCGGGCATGCGCACTGCGTTGGCGATGGGTGCGTCGAAGGGCGTGCTCGTCAGCGATCCATCGCTTGCGGGCTCCGACGCGCTGACGACGGCAAAAGTGCTCGCCGGTGCGATCCGCACCATGGGCAGCGTCGACTTGGTGATCGCGGCGACGGAGAGCTCCGACGGCTACACGGGGACGGTGCCGGAGCAGCTGGCCGAGGTGCTCGGTCTCCCGTCGGTCACCTTTGCGAAGAAGGTGGAAGTGTCGGGCTCGACGCTGAAGGCGGATCGCCAGACCGAGTCAGGCTACGACGAGGTCGAGTGCCCGTTGCCTGCGCTGATCAGCGTGACGGCGGGCGTTGTCGAGCCTCGGTATCCGAGCTTCAAGGGCATCATGGCCGCAAAGTCGAAGCCGATTGAGACGAAGACTGCTGCGGACGTCGGTGTGACGGCGGGTGGTTGGGGCGGTGCAGGCCAGAAGATCGTCACGGTCGCACAGGCCGAGGCCCGCAAGGCCGGCGAGATCGTTGAGGACGACGGCAACGCCGCAGCGAAGATTGTCTCGTATCTCGAGAACTTGAAAGTGATCTGAGGAGCATCGTCATGGCACTGAACAACATCTGGGTCTTCGCACAGGCGGCCAACGGCGCTCCCACGCCGGGCACCCTCGAACTCCTCACCAAGGCGCGCACGCTGACAGGGAATGTCGCGGCATTCGTTGGCGGCGATGCGGCGCCTATCGCGGCGGCGCTCGGCGACCACGGTGCGACCACGGTGTACGCCACCGGCGACCTCGGCGGGCGTCTGCCTGGGCCGGCAGTGTCGGCAGCGATGAAGTCGGTGATTGACGGCGGCAGCGCGCCAGACGCCATCTTCTTCCCACAGAACTACGAGGGCCGCGACATCATGTCGCGCCTCTCGGTCAAGCTCGACCGCACGGTGCTCACCAACAGCATCGATGTCGCACACACCGCCGACGGCACGATTGCAACTACGCCGATCTTCGGCGGCAACGTGCTCGTGTCGACGGCGTTCACGGGCGCGGGACCGCACCTCGTGTCGTTCCGCCCGAAGTCGTTTGCTGCGGAGAGCGCTGGTGGCGCGGCTGCCACGGTGGTAGCGATTCCGGTACCCGACATGGGTGCGACCGGTGCGGCAAAGGTGCTGGGCGTGCATGTTGAGCAGAGCAGCGGCCCAAAGTTGGACGAGGCCGACGTCGTCGTGTCGGGTGGACGCGGACTCGGCGAGGCTGGCAAGTACCAGTTGGTCGAGGACCTCGCGGGCCTGCTCAAGGGCGCCGCTGGTGCATCGCGCGCGATCGTGGACGCTGGGTGGGTGCCGTACAGCTACCAGGTCGGCCAGACCGGCAAGGTCGTGAAGCCGAACGTGTACATCGCGGCGGGCATCTCCGGTGCCACGCAGCACATGGTGGGCATGAAGGGCTCGAAGAACATCATCGCGATCAACAAGGACAAGGAGGCGCCGATCTTCGGTGTCGCCGACCTCGGCATCGTGGGCGACGTGCACAAGGTGCTGCCCCAGTTGATCGAGGCCTTGAAGGGCCGCTAGGCAGGATCGTCGGCGCGGTCGCGGGCGTCAATCGCCCACGCACCGCGCGGCGTTGACCACGCAAGCCGCAGCGTCCAGCCGGACGGTGCGGCACCGTCTTCCCACCTCCACCATGTCGCGGCCCCAGCCGCACGGGCGACCGCATCGGGGTCCCACGGCAGATCAAGGCTGGCTGCGGCGGCGATGAGCGCCCAGGCCCGCTGGCGTCCTCCGGCAGCGCCGCGGCGCCTGCCGTGCGCACCGCCGCTCGCCCCGGCCCACGCGGCGAGCGCAAGGGCACTGCCTGCTCCGATCTCGGCGCGCCGTGCACCCTCGCCAGCGAGGACGGCGATGGCGTCCTCGACGCGGTCGGCCTGCGACACCGCCCACGTGCCGTTTGATCCGGTGGTCCATCCCGAGACGAGGTCGTGCACCGCCGCCGACACTGCCTCATCGACGCCCGCCCCGATGACGGCCGTGCCGGTCGCGGCGGCAGTGTGGATGACCCGGTGCCAATCCTGAGTTGCAACAACGGGGTGGGGAAAGTCGGCACCGTCGTCGCGGTAAGTCGCAAGCGCGTAGGCGGGCTCCCACGCGAGTGGATCAACGGGCACGTCAAAGGGGTCGAGAGGGTCGTGCCCGGTCCGTTGCCCGCGGAGTGCGCACTCTCGTGCGACGAATTCTGCGGCGACGGGATCCTCAAGGTGCGGTGCGAGGTCCTCCCACTGGTGGTGCTGCGCCACGACCTCGCTGAGCGGACCAAGGACGAAGCGCCCGTTCGATTCGTCGACGACGATTGCGGCAAGGTCGTCGGGCGCCAGAAGCGCGAGCCGATATTCAGCGAGCGTCGCGGCCGGCCACACCTGACGTCCGGCATCGGTTGCGCTTCGGCACGCGTCGCGCACTTCAAGGAGGGCGTCCCAGTCGCGGGTTGTGCACTGGGCGTCGACGAGTCTCACCAGTCCGTCAATGTCGCCGGATCGGATTAGCAGGTCAAGGTCGCCGTGCACGTTGGTGTGCCTCAGACGAGCGGCCAGGGGTAGCGGCTCCCGCTGTGGTCGTGGGGGAAGGCCGCGCCGTCGGCCAGCCATTCGGCGCGCTCGCGCAACGCGTCGATCTCGTCGGGGGACAGCAGTTCCGCGACCTCGTCCGGAATGTGCTCGGCGATGCGCGCCGTGCTCGTGACGAGGTGTGCTGGCAGGGGCTCGCCGGCGAACTCCCAGATCACGGTGCGCAGTTTGAAGTCGGACGAGAAGCACACGCCGTGGTCAATGGCCCACACGTGTCCGTCCTTGCCGAGCAGGCAATGGCCCGACTTGCGGTCGGTGTTGTTCGCGACGAGGTCAAACGCACAGATGTCGCGGAGAGCACCGTGCAGGTCGGGGCGCTGCTCGAACAGGGTGAAGTAATGCTGGGAGGGATCGTGCTCGACGAAGCGCTGCAGCGAGCCCTCCCCGTACGGGCCGTCTCGCAGCACGGTCTCGGGTACGGCACCCAGCCCCATGGCCTCGGACAGTCGGTAGGCGGCGACTTCGCGCCGGTGCAGACCGGGATCAAAGTCCCACAGCGGGCGCTCGCCCCGGACGGGCTTGTAAATCGCACGGATCTGGGCGCCGTCTAGCACCACGTCGACGAGCAGCGTGGCGTTGCTGCTCCGCGGCATCCGTGCCACGACCTCGATCTCCCCGTGAGCGAGGATCTCTCTGGCTAGTTCATCCGCGGGCACGCGTGTCCCTCGGGATCGATGGGCATGTGGCAGAACGTGCACTGCGGGCGCCCCGCAGCCACGACGTCGTCCGCGCGGTCGCAGAACGCCGCAGCCTGTCCGCGCGTGAGGTGCACGCGCAGCCGCGATCCATCGCCCTCCGTGAGGACGTCGTCGGACGGTTCGTCCGGATCATCATCTTCGTTGCCGCGGTCGGTGAGCTCGTCGATCTGCACGAGCATCCGATCGTTGCGGGGGTCATAGGCGATGCCGATCGTGCCGACGACGAATCCGACGTCGCCGGGCTGTGGCATCTCCATCGCTTCGTCGATCGGCCGCTCGTTGACGTCTGGTGCGTCATCGAGCAGTTGGCGCAGGTACTGGGAGAGCGCAGCGACTTGCTGCTTCTCGCACTTCACCGTGACGCGACCGGCGTCGCCGCGAACGTCGATAAGGAAGGTCCGCTGCCCCGGTCGCCCGATGGTCCCGCAGGTGAACGTATCGACGCGCTCAAACTCGAGGAACATGCGGCCCTCAGGAGGGGCGTAGGCCGGCCAACGCCGCACCCGTCGAGTTCACGGTCAGCACGACCGGACCGCTGCGTCCCCACGACAGCACGCTGACCGAGCACGGGCTGATCACGATCCGTTGGAACAAGTCAAGGTGGGTGCCGAGTGCGTGGGCAACGGCGGCCTTGATCGGATCGGCATGCGACACGCAGACGACCATCTCGTTGGGGTGGCGGTCGCGGATCTCCTCCAGTGCACCGACGATGCGGGCCTGCATCTCGGTGAAACTCTCCCCGCCGGGGAACCGGAAGGCGCTCGGCGCGCGCTGCACGGTGGTCCACTCAGGCTTCTTCATGAGGGTCGCGAGCTTGGCGCCGGTCCATGTTCCGAAATCGCACTCGATCAGCCCGCGGTGGACGGCGACCTTGCGCGATGTCGCCGCGGCGATCGGCGTGGCGGTCTCACGAGTGCGTTCGAGTGGCGAGGCGTAGAGCGCAGCGACGGTGCCGGCCGACGCAATGCGGGCGGCGACAGCTTCGGCCTCGCTCCGTCCTTGCTCGGAGAGGTGCAGGCCTGGGGCGCGACCCGGCAGCACTTTGCCGGTGGTGGGCGTCGTGCCGTGCCGCACGAGGAGGATCGTCGTCGGTGCGGTCGCGCGGGCCATGTGCTGCGCCCAAACTACCGTCTGCAGCCGTGGCAGGAAGGTCGCGGCAGCCGCTTGACGTGCTGTCCTCAGAGATTGAGTCGTGCGCATCATGCCCGCGCCTTGTTGGATGGCGCGAGGAAGTCGCGCGTACGAAGCGTGCGGCGTACCGCGACGAGAAGTACTGGGGTCGTCCGATCGCGGGTTTTGGCGATCCGTCGGCGCACACGCTGTTCCTCGGCCTCGCCCCCGGTGCGCACGGCGCCAACCGGACGGGACGCGTATTCACCGGTGACCGCAGCGGCGAGTGGCTGTACCGCGCGCTGCACCGGGCTGGTCTCGCCAACCAGCCGGACTCGACGTCGCAACACGACGGGCTCGAGCTCCGAGGCGCGTGGGTGACGGTAGCGGTGAGGTGCGCGCCGCCCGGTAACGCGCCCTCGCCCGAGGAGCGGCGCCGTTGCGCGCCGTTTCTGGCTCGCGAACTCGCGCTGCTGGGCTCCGTGCGCACGGTGGTGTGCCTCGGCGCCTTTGCGCTCGCTGCGCTGGCCGAGGTGCTCGAGGTTCGTCCGCGCCCCAAGTTTGCGCACGGTGCAGTGCTGCGCGTGGGTCGCTACGACGTGGTGTGCAGTTATCACCCGAGCCAGCAGAACACGTTCACCGGCACACTCACCGAGCAAATGCTCGACGACGTGGTGGCGACGGCGGTGCGGCTCGCCTCGGCCTGATGCGGTCCGCGCTCAGTGTGCGGCGGGAGCGCTGCCGTCAGCCTTTTTCTTCGGTGGCGGCACACCGACGACAGGAGCGGGGTGCGCCGTCGCGGGCCACCGTCGGCGGCTGACCGTGCTGAGCAGCTTGAGCAGGCGCATCGCAGTGGCGTCGGTCTCGGCTGGGCGCGCCTCGACGGAGCCGTCGGCGATCATCCGGTTCATCACCTCTTCACCGAGCGGGGTGCGCACGACGCACAGTGTCCATGCGTTGTCCTCGCCGATGCCACCGGTCGAGATGTCGGCGTGCTCCGCGGCAAAGTCAGGGCACGTCTTGCACCCCTCTCGTGTCCACTGGTGGCACTCCTTGAGGTCGATCTCGTGGTACGAGCCGTCCTTCATCCAGATCTGGAAGACGCCCTTGATGTTCATCTTCACCATCTCCTCCTTGCGGAGGCCGTACTTGGCGAGGAAGAGCTCCTCGAAGATGGCGTCGTCAAAGGTCTTCGAGCAGAGCAGGCCGATGTTGAAGAGGAACGGCTTGCCCACCTTGCCGGCCTTGCGGGTCCACATGATCGGCGGAACCGACGACTGGCAGCTCATGCCCACGAGGGCTAGGCGCTGCAGGCCGGCGTCGGCGGCCTCCTTCATCGCGAGCGTGTTGGCCGAGTAGGTGTACCGACTGCCCGACGATGCGAGCACCTCGGCGGGCGTCCGAGCGATGCCAGGCCGCGCCTTCCACGACGAGCCGTCGCCCTCGAGGAAGCTCGTCAGCGCGGCGTCGATGTAGTCGTTCTTCAGCAGCCAGATGAGCATGGCGCCGACGAAGCCGCCGTCCTGACCCTTCTGGTGCACTTCGGGATCATTCGCTCGGCACAGCAGCAGCGAGCGGTACTGGCCGAACATCTCGTCGTCGTTCCGAGTGCGGCCGAACAGGTGCATGTCGGCATCCGGCTCCCACGACCGGAAGCGGGGGCAGGCGCGCGTGCAACTCGTGCAGCCCTTTTCGCCGTGGCCGCAGTTCGTGGGACCGAGGTCGTCCTCGAGGTGGAAGGGCTTGTAGTGGCCCTCCTCATGGGTGTAGCCGATCACCTCGTGCGGGCAGGCCACGACGCACCCCGCGCACCCTGTGCAGAGGCCTGAGGAGATCACTTCTTCGTAGAGTTCCTTCCACTGATGGGTCCAGCGGCTGGTTGCTGCAGTGGTCGTGCTCACGCCGCCACTCTACGGTGCTTGCCAGAGGAGCCCCGCCACCGTCCACGTGGACTCGCGTCGCACGGCGCTGGCAGGATGTCCTGATGCTGACCTACACGCCTGAGGCCGAGTCGTTTCGCTCCGAGGTGCGCACCTGGCTGCGCGAAAACCTCCCCTCGGGATGGTTCGACGAAGGCTTCGAGATGACGGCGGAGCAACGGCGCGACTTCAACGAGACGTGGACGGCGCGGCTGTTCGAGGGCGGTTGGCTCTGCGCGACGTGGCCGAAGGAATACGGCGGCAAGGGCTTGTCGCTGCTGGAGGGTGTCGTGCTGGCGGAGGAATTTGCCAACGCACGCGCGCCGATGCGGGCCGACTTCTTCGGCGACACGTTGGTCGGGCCGACCTTGCTTCAGTGGGGGACGGAGGATCAGAAGAAGGAGTTCTTGCCGAAGATCCTGTCGGGACAGATGCGTTGGTGCCAGGGGTTCAGCGAACCGAACAGCGGCAGCGACCTCGCGAGCCTGAAGACGACCGCCGTGCTTGACGGTGACGAGTGGGTGATCAGCGGCCAGAAAGTGTGGACGACGCAGGGTCACCACGCCGACTACTGCTTCCTGTTGGTGCGCACCGATCAGACCGCAGCCAAGCATGCGGGCATCTCGTACCTCCTCGTGCCGATGCGTCAGCCTGGCGTCGAGGTGCGTGGGATCGTGCAACCCGATGGCACGGCTGAGTTCTGCGAGGTGTTCTTCACCGATGCCCGCTGCCCGAAGGACAACGTGGTCGGTGGGGTGAACAACGGCTGGCAGGTCGCAAACTCAACGCTCGCCTTTGAGCGTGGCATGAGTGCGACCACCGGCCACCGAAGGTTCGAGGAGGAGTGGAACTTGATGGTCGCCGCTGCGCGGAGCACCGGTGTCATTGACGACGTGCTGATTCGTCAGCGCCTCGTGCAGTACTGGACGAAGATCCAGATCCTGCGCATCAACGGGCTCCGCTCGCTCGGTGCATCGCTCGCAGGTCGGCGCGACCCGTCGATTGCGTCGCTCGGCGCAACGAACAAGATGTTCTGGACCGAGATGCACCAGAGGGCGATGGAGCTGGCGCTCGACATCCACGGACCGGAGGCGATGCTCATCGATGCCGGACCGCGAACGGGTGGCTGGCCGGGGGCGCAACGCGACAAGCGGCGCGAGGGGTACCCCGTGAGCCCGATGATGTCGGCGTTCTTCTTCTCGCGGTCGGAGACCATCTGGGGTGGGACGAGCCAGATCCAGCGCAACATCGTCGGCGAGCGCGTGCTCGGCCTGCCGAAAGAGCCAAAGCCGTAGTTCGCGGTCGTCATCTGGCCGCGCGCGACTAGCGTCCGGTCATGCCCTTCCTCGCCGCCGTGTCGTCCGTGCTGTCGTACACGCTCAAGTTCCGCACGCGCGCCTCGCGCTCCGAGTACTGGTGGTGGCAGTTGTTCGCGTTCCTTGTCGCGTCGTTGGCGCAGGTGATCGTGGGAGTGCAGGCGGGTGACTCTGCGGGGCAGGCAGCGGGAGGAATCGCGTGGATCGTGCTCCTGGTGCCGTCGCTCTCGGTCGCCTGGAGGCGCATGCACGACGCAGGCCGCGCGGGATGGTGGACCTTTGTCCCCATCGCCAACATCGTGTTCACGTTCGTGCCGAGCGTGCAGGAGGTCAACCAGTGGGGGCCGCCGCCCCCGCCACGGGTTGCCTGAATCGCGAGATGGGGGCGCGGGTCGGCCGCACTGCCGCGACCCACGATGCTCTACGTCGTGTGCGGCACCTTGCGGCGATAGGGACCGCCGAGCAGCGGCGAGGTGACGATGAAGTCGGCACTCGCACGGTTGCAGGCAACGGGGATGTTCCAGACGGCGGCGATGCGCAGCAGCGCCTTGATGTCCGGGTCGTGGGGCTGGGGCTCGAGCGGATCCCAGAAGAACAGGAGTACGTCGATCACTCCGTCGGCGATGCGCCCTCCGATCTGTTGGTCGCCGCCGAGCGGACCGCTCTTCACGCGGGTCACGTCAAGTCGTGCGTGCTCGGCCACGAGCCGCCCGGTGGTGCCGGTGCCGATGAGGTCGTGGGATGCCAGTGCCTCACGGTGGTCGAGCACCCACTGCAGCAGGTCGTCCTTCATGTTGTCGTGTGCCACGAGCGCGATGCGCTTCCGTGCGGGCGACTCGATCTCCGTCATCAACATGGTGTCCATGTCCCTAGTGTGACAGCGATGATGGGTTGGATCACGTGACGGACGTCGCATCGGTGGGTGTGCAGTCCTTCGTTGGTTCGCTGTTCATCGTGGCGTCATCCGTCGGGGTGACGTCAATTGAGTTCGCGGGCGGTCGGGCGAAGGTGCGGGCAGCGGCCGGATCGGATCCGATTGCCAAGGGCCACGCGGAGGCTGCGGCGCGGCAGTTGGGCGAGTACTTCGAGGGCCGCCGTCGCACATTCGACCTCGCGCTCGATCTCCAGGGGACGGCGTTCCAGATGCTCGCGTGGCAGGCGCTGCTGCGCATTCCGTTCGGCACCACGGTCACCTACGGCGAGCAGGCCGCAATGATCGGACGCCCGACCGCGGCGCGCGCAGTGGGGTCGGCGAACGGCGCGAACCCCATACCGATCGTGGTGCCGTGCCACCGCGTGCTCGCCGTTGGCCCGGCTCTCGGCGGGTACTCGCTGGGGCTGGACGTGAAGCGCGCGCTGCTCGCCCTCGAGGGCGTCAGTGTGGCTGCGTAAATCCGTAGCACTCGCGGAGGTGCTCGTCCCGCAGGGCCTCGGATGGTGGCCCGCAGGACACGACCCGTTGTGCGAGGAGGACGACCGTCGTGGCGTGCTCGGCGTCGGCCAGCTCGTGCGTCGCGAGGACGACCGTCGCTCCGCGCGCGCGCTCCTCGTCGATGATGCGTGCGACGGTTGCACGGCCGTTGAGGTCGAGCCCGGCGGTGGGCTCGTCGAGGAGCAGGACGTCGGCACCCCACGCCAGCACCTGGGCGAGGTGTGTGCGTTGTTGCTGACCGCCGGAGAGGTCGCGCACCGCACGGTCGGCGGTTTCCTCGGCTCCGGTGCGGCGCATGGCGATGGTGACCGCGTCGCGGTCGTCCTGCCTGAGCGGGCGGAGGAGCCCGCGTCGCGCGTAGCGGCCCATCGCGACGACGTCGGCAGCGCGAAGCGGCAATGTGTGCGACGAGACCGGGTGCTGCGGCAGGTACGCGGTGCGGCGGGGGTCGTCGCCGGGCGCTTTGCCGAGCACGGTGACGTCTCCGTCCAAGGGCGGGAGCAGGCCTGCGAGGGTCTTCAGCAGCGTGGACTTCCCGCTGCCGTTCGTGCCGATCAGCACGAGCAGTCCGCCGGCCGGGACATCGAGGTCGATGCCGCGCACGACGGCATGGTGGCCGTGGCCGACGGCGAGCCGGGATGCGGCGATCGTGCCCGTGGTGCTCACGGCAGGTGCACCGTGCCGTGGGCGTGGGGCAGTTCGTCGTCGTGCCGGCCCGCACGCGCGACCTCCTTCGCCATGGCGGCGATGGCAAAGATCCCCGTCGCGACGAGCACGATGCTCGCACCGGCGGCGATGTCGAGGTGGTAGCTGACCAGGAGGCCGAGCCAGCACGACGCTGCACCGCACGCGGCCGCGATTGCCGTCATCGAGCCGGCGCGACGCGCGAAGAGCGCACCGGTGGCGGGTGGGGCGACGAGCATGCCGAGCACGAGCATCGTGCCGACGGTCTGGAACCCGGTGACGACGCTGACCGCGACCATCGCCAGCGTCAGTGCACCGAAGAGTCGCGCGGAGAAGCCAGCCGACCTCGCGAGGCCTTCGTCGACCGACAACATGAGGAACGGCCGCCGGCATACCACGGCCGTGGCCGAAACGGCGGCGAGTGCGACGGCCTGCACGCCGATCTTGCCTTCTGTCGCGCCGAGCAGCTCGCCGAAGAGGATGCGCGTGAGGTCCCCTGTAAATGACTCGGAGCGGGACGTGATGGCGACGCCCAGAGCGAGCATTGCGACGAAGAGCAGGCCGATGGCGGTGTCACCGGCGAGGCGTAGCCGCCGAGTCACAAGACCCACCCCGGCCATCATCACGATGGCACCTGCGGCGGCCCCGACGAGTCCTGAGATGCCGAGTAGGAGCGCGGTGGCGATACCCGGCAGGACGCCGTGGGCGAGCGCATCGCCGACGAAGGCGAGGCCGCGCAGCACCACCCACGTCCCGGCGACCGCGCACGTCAGCGCGACGAGCACCGACGCAGCGAGTGCGAGCCGCATGAACTCGTTGTCGGTGAACGGGGCGACGAGAAGGTTCACCTCAGGGCGTCAAGGATGGCGTCGGCGATGGACTGGATGAACGCAGCGTAGGAGGCGTGTACGCCGAGGGCATGCGTGCCGAGTTCGACGACATCCGCACCGGTCTCGCGGGCGATCTGCTCGGCGACATTCTGCGGCGTGCCGAGGCTGGTGAACATGGTCGTGGCGTCGTGCTCGGCCATGACCTCCTTGAGTTCGGCGAGCTGCTTTGCGCTGGCGTCGGCCGTCGTCGTCATCGACGGAACGATGGCCCCGATCACTTCACAGCCATACCGATCGGCGAAGTAGCCGAGTTCGTCGTGCCCGGTGACGAGTTTGCAGCCGTCGAGTGCGGCGAACTGCGCAGCAAGATCGGTGTCGAGGGCTTCGAGTTGCGCGGTCAGCGCGGCCGGTTCGATGTCGATGCTGATCGCCGCCGCGACGGCATCGGCGAGCGCCGGCAGCGCCTCGAGCATCGTGGCGGGGGAGAGCCACAGGTGCGGGTCACCGGCGCCGTGCGTGTCGTCCGTTGCGCCGTCGTGGTCATCGCCGTGCCCGTCGTCTGTGCCGTTGTTGGCGTCGCGCACCGTGACGTGCTCGGACAGCTTGAAGACCGGCGTGCCGGCGTCGGCGGCTGCACCGATGGAGTCCTCGAGGTACTCCTCGAATCCGAGACCGTTAGCGACGATGAGGTCGGCATCGGACAGCGTTTCCATGTCGCGTGCGCTCGGCTGGTAGTCGTGTGGATCGCGGCCGTCGGGGATGATCACCACGACCTCGGCTGCGCTGCCGACGAGGTCGGAGACAAGGCGGCCAAGCACCGAGTAGGTGACGACGACAGTGGCGCGCAGCTCCGGCGTGGTGGTTGTGACCGCCGGTTCAGTCTGTGTGGACGTGGGTTGGTCCGAACCGGCACATGAAGCAAGTACGACCATCGCGAACGGCAGAACGAGACGCAGCGGGGTGCGCGAAGTCAACCTCACGCGCGGCACCGTAACCAGCCTCGGTGGCGTTGTCAAGAATGATTCCTATTTGGTCGACATCTCCCGTGAGCACGGCCGGCAGCGCCCGAGGACATCCAGTCGGTGGTCCTCAGGGACGAACGAGCCTTCGCGGGCAATCCGCTGCAGCGCGTCTCGCAGGGCGCGCTCGGCGGCCTCGGGCACAGTGAAGTCGGCGACGGTGCCGCACTGCGTGCACACGAGGTGGTGGTGGTGGCCGATGATCTCCTCGGCGAGCTCCACGCGGATGAGCTCGTCGGAGCCGGCCACTCGGCGCACGATGCCCGTGCGTTCGAGGTCTGCCATGTTCCGGTACACCGAGCTCTGCACGAGGGCGGGCCGCTGTCCGAGGACGTCGGCCATGGTCGCCGGCCTGCCGATGTCGAGCAGCAGGTCGACAAGTTCTCGCCGGCCCGACGTGTAGAGCTGGCCTGCGCCGCGCAGCCGCTCGCCAACGACGGCGTGGGCCTGCGCGCGATCGACCGCCACGCGCGGGATGGTAGCCCCGCGCGGGATGGGGCTAGGAGGAGAGTCCGAGCGCGGTGCCGATGATGCTGTTCAGTTCCTCGATCTCGACCTGGCCGCTGCGGCGGACCATCACCTTGCCGTCGGCGTCGAGCAGCACGAAGTACGGCCAGCCGTCGGCTCCAAACGCGTTTGCGGCGGTGCCCTTCGCATCGTCGAGCAGGACCGGCCAGAGCTTCGGGAATCCCTCGCGCGTCAGCCACTGCGACGGCGGGAAGTTGGGCAGGGTGGGGTCGACCTGCGTGGCGACCGCGATGACGTCGAGGTTGGCGGGTACGCCGCCGGACTCGTACCACTCCACAAGCTTGGGCACTTCGGCCTGACAGTTGGGGCACCAGTGGGCGAGATAGATCAGGAGCGTCGGAGCGCCGGGCGCCGTGGTGACGACGTTGCCGGTGAAGCCCTCGCCAGTGAGCACCGGTGCCGTCATGCCGAGCGCGGGATCGCTGGCAGCTCCCGTGTTCAGGGGAAGCGGTTCTCCCGCCACCGTGACGGTGCCGAAGTTCTGGATGTCATCGTTCGCGGCATCGTCGGACGACCCACTCATGGTGATGGCGACGACGGCAGCGACGCCGACGATTACGGCGATTGCCGCGCCGATGTAGAACGTGATGTTTCCGGATCCGGACTTCTTCTTCGCGGGTGCAGGCTTGGTGCTCATCGGCAAATAGTTCTAGCCGACGGGCGGAGGCGGAGAGCGATCAGGCCGGCTCTGCGGGCAAGGTCGTGAACACGATTGCCGCGAGGAAGCCAGTGAAGGCCATGAAGGCAAGGGAGACGAAGCCGAACTCGGCGAACCAGACCACGTTGCACGGCACCTCGGTCGAGCACATTGGCGAGTGCAACCCGG
>Ga0315899_10005399_pt1 | contig 13802 bp, 10 predicted proteins | sample LakEriMetagenome_2_FD_203518 | JGI IMG/M metagenome (GOLD analysis project Ga0315899, IMG submission 203518) | Freshwater fungal communities from buoy surface, Lake Erie, Ohio, United States - Buoy 4 MA112 | ecosystem: Environmental > Aquatic > Freshwater > Lake | place: USA: Lake Erie, Ohio...
ACTTGCTGCCACTATGAATAAGTCAGCCAATAAGAAAAAAGGTGATTGGGGTGAGAGAATAGCTGAAGCATACTTAATAGAAAAGGGCTATGTCATTATTAAAAAGCAATGGCATTATTCACGATAAGAGGTCGACCTGATTGCGCAAAAAGGAAATACACTTGTTTTTGTTGAAGTAAAAACACGGTTCAGCAAAGACTTCGGCGAACCCTGGTTAGCGGTAAACTACAGCAAACAGCGAAAAATATGTCGTAGCGCCGATTATTATCTGCGTTATTTCCGGGTTGATGCAGAGCCCCGCTTTGATATTGTTTCCATTGTACATGCGGAAGGAACAACGGAGATTACTCATCTTGAGCAAGCGTTTTACCCAACTCTGTAATAACGGCTTACCTTCGCGACATAAATCAGCATCATGCCCCGTCCTTCAGGTAACAAACGCGACAAAGACTTTCGCAGCGAAAAGAAAAGTAAGCCCGCTGCAGACAAATCGAAAAGAGAACCACGCGATCTCGAGTCGAAAAGAGGAACGCGAGGAACGAGTCGCAACGCGCCTGTTCGGAAGTCGGAGCCCAAGGCCACCGATAAACCCAAACGCGCTCCCAAGCCATGGGAATTGAAAGAAGATCGCGACGGAAAGTCACGTGGTGGTTTCTCTCGTGGAGGGGTAAAAGGAAAATTCCTGGGAAACCGTCGCCCGGAGCCTGCGCCCAAGAAAGATGACGGCCTTATGCGTTTGAATCGCTTCCTGTCAAATGCGGGTATTGCATCTCGTCGCGATGCCGATAAACTCATCGAATTAGGACTGGTGAAAGTAAACGGCAAAGTTGTCACAGAGCTGGGAATGAAAGTCGATCCGCGTGTCGACATCGTGAAATACGACGATAAAAATCTAAAGCCGGAAAAGCTTCAATACGTCATTCTGAATAAACCAAAAGATTATCTGACTACCAGCGAAGATCCGTTGGAAAGGAAAACGGTAATGCACCTCATCGAAGGAGCATGCAAGGAAAGGATCTACCCGATTGGTCGCCTCGACCGAATGACAACCGGTTTATTGCTGTTTACGAATGATGGTGAAATGGCTCGACGCTTAACCTCGCCCAAAAATGGTTTCCCCAAGCTCTATCACGTTGAAACGATTGAAAAAATTCGGGGTGAACACATCGATGCTATTCGAGAAGGTCTCAGACTTGAAGAAGGGTTTGTGAAGGCGGATGAAATAAGTCTGGTGAACGGCGACCCACGTCAAGTGGGGCTGCGCATCAACAACAGCAAAGACCGAATCATCAAAAACTTGTTCGAACATTTCAAATACACAGTTAAAAAGGTTGACCGTGTCATGTTTGCCTCACTCACCAAACGCGACCTTCCACGAGGGCGCTATCGTCATCTCACCGAAACCGAGGTAAACTTCCTGAAAATGATTCGCTAATCATTGCCATGCCCGAAGCCACACTCCGACATGCCGTGAATTTATCGGAAGACTGGATGATTGTGATCTTCCTGTTTTCTCTGCTAGGTATTGCTTATAACAGAAGGGTCCATCCGGCTCGCATCATGAGAATATGGAAAGGGATGTGGAATGTAAGATCGATGCGTCAATCGATGCGGGAAGATCCAAACACACCGAGATCGACCCTGTTGTTCAACATTACCTACTATACTAATACCGCCTTGATTGCTTATGCCGCCGTCAAGCTTTACCGTCCGGAACTTTCGATACATGGCATCATGCTATATGTAATTCTTATTGCACTCCTCATGGGCGTTTACTTTCTGAAACAAATTGCGATATACACTGTTGGGCTGCTTAGCGATGGTGATTTCAGCCTCGACGAGTACGGATACCATGTATTTCTTACCAACAGATTACTCGGATTGATTTTATTTCCGATGGCAGCTTTAGTTGTTTATTTCCCAATCCACCAGGCTGAGTACATTTTGTTGGCAGGTTTGGGAATCGTCATTTCGTTTATCGTATATCGTATAATTCGATCACTCCTCACCGCCCTGGAATCGGGTGTGACACCTTTCTATATTCTTTTCTACATTTGCACGCTTGAAATTTTGCCATCTGCTTTGGGCATTAAGTGGCTAATTACGAATTGAGCATTAACAAACCGAACTACAGCAGCATCTTGCCATGGCCGAAAAAGTCAAGACTATACTGATAACGCAGCAGGACCCGGGCGCGGAAAAGAACCCGTACGTTGATCTTGCGAAAAAGCACAAGCTCAAAATTGATTATCGTCCTTTCATACATGTTGAAGGGTTGGAAGCGCTCGATTTTCGTCAACAACGAGTTGATGTACTCGAACATACCGCTGTCATATTTACCAGCCGCAACGCGGTTGACCATTATTTCCGCCTTGCCAAGGAAATGCGCATTGGGATTCCGGAAACCATGAAATACTTCTGCATGTCGGAGGCAATTGCCTATTACCTTCAGAAATACATACAGTTTCGCAAGCGTAAAATATTCTTTGGACATAGCACTTTCCAGGAGTTAATGGAGCCCATCCGAAAGCACAAGACTGAAAAGTTTCTGTTGCCTTGCAGCGATATCCTGAAGCCAAGCATCCCGGAAACACTTGAAAAAGAAAAGATTCAGTTCAGCAAAGCCATCATGTATCGCACGGTGTGCAGCGATTTATCTGATCTGGCGGATGTGAAATACGATATGCTTGTGTTCTTCTCTCCTTCCGATATCGAATCATTGTTCAAGAATTTCCCCTTGTTCAAGCAAGAGAAAACACGCATCGCAGCATTTGGTCAATCGACGGCAAAAGCCGTAGAAGATGCCAAGTTGCGCATCGATGTGATGGCGCCCACACCGAAGGCGCCATCCATGAGCATGGCTATCGAGCAATATATTCAGGCGAATAAATAGCATATATTCCATTTTATGTCTTTCAGTTTTGCAAAGACCTGATTCTACTATGAACCAGGGTCTCTTTGCCTATGAACGACGAACTTCTCTACCTCATCGCGCTGTCGAACATTGCAGGCCTTGGGCCGGTGAAAGCCAAATCACTTCTGAACCACATTGGAAGCGCTGAGGCCATATTCAGGCAAAAAAAATCCACACTCTGCTCCATTCCGGAGATTGGCCCGGCAACAACGCTTGCACTTTCAAAAGCAGATTTCATCCGAGCTGAAAAAGAGTTAGCCTTTATAGAGCGAGAGGGAATACGAGCCGTAACGTGCACCGATGAGCAATACCCCAATCGCCTGCGGCAATGTGATGACAGCCCCATTGTCTTGTATGGAAAAGGAAAATTCGATTGGAACCCTGCAAAAGCCATCAGCATTGTAGGCACCCGAAAATGCGATAGCTATGGTAGGTATTTCTGCCAGGCATTGATAGAAGCCATCAAGCCACACTCACCCATAATCGTAAGTGGTCTTGCGCATGGCATCGATGCAGCGGCGCATATAGCAGCAGTTGAAAATGATCTTCCAACACTCGGTTGTGTTGCACATGGCCTTGATAAACTCTACCCGCCTCTTCATAAACCACTGGCAGAGCGCATGCAACGAAATGGTGGGCTTGTGAGCGAGTTTTTAAGTGAAACTACCATTGCTCCTGAAATGTTTCCTATGCGCAATCGCATCATCGCGGGAATGTCTGATTGTACCATCGTTGTTCAAACCGATGTAAAGGGTGGTAGTATGATCACGGCACACATTGCTCAATCGTATGGGCGTGAAGTTTTTGCTGTACCTGGTCGCGCCAGTGATCCATTGAGTCGCGGATGCCATAAACTCATCAAAACCAACATCGCGGCCATTCTCACTTCAGCAGAAGACCTTGTCAACTACATGCAGTGGGACCAATCGGCTGTAGCCGTGCAAAAACAAATCACCTTCCCTACTCATCCCGACTCCAATGCCGCGATTCTTTTATCAGCTCTACAAGCCAAGTCGGATCAAGCCTTTGATGAATTACTAGTGCTCACGGGCATGAGTTGGGGCCTTCTGAACAGCACCCTACTGCAACTGGAATTTGAAGGGCACATTCGCTCAGTTCCAGGAAAACGCTACAGATTGAATGGATAATCCTACCCGAGGTTGTCAACAGTTCGGAGGTGATTATTGTCAAGACGGTAACCTTTTTGAAACGGTATCGTTTACGACCTTGTAAATAGAATATTAACGCTTCGGCAAAAAATCATCAATGATATGATTATTCAACACCTCTCTAATTTCGAAAATTGGTTCAACCGAAAAATTGGCTGGTTCTTTTTGAACGGTTACAAGAGCAATTCGAAATAATTATTCCGAATTAGTGGAATAAAAGGAGCTGTATCACAAATCGAAACAGCTCCTTTTTTTATGTTTAAAATCCAACGGGTAAAATGAATGGTCGACACATATAATTACGGCCGACATATTCGGAGAAGCGTTCAGTTATTCAATCTCAATACAAACATTTTGTGGCTCTGTGAAAAAGCGCAACGCTTCCCATCCGCCTTCACGCCCTACACCCGAGTGCTTTACACCACCGAAAGGAGTCCTGAGATCCCTGAGTAGCCACGTATTCACCCAAACTATTCCACTCTCAAGATTGGCGGCAAAGCGATGAGCACGGTTGACATTTGATGTCCAGACCGATGCTGCAAGCCCATAATGCGTGGCATTAGCCAAGTGCAAGGCATGACTCTCGTCTTTGAACGATTGAATGGTCGCTACGGGACCAAAGATTTCTTCTTGATTCGTTCTGCATTCGGGACCTAGTCCAACAATTACGGTAGGTTCTACAAAGAAACCTCCAGAACAGCGGCCATTGAGAATTACGCGCTTACCTCCGCACACCACGGTGCCCCCTTCGGTCTTTGCTAAATCGATGTAGGATAGAATTTTTTGCATGTGCTGCTCGCTCACCACTGCGCCGGTTTTCGTTTCCTCCTGCAACGGATCGCCCACCTTCATAGCAGAAACCTTTGCCGTGAAATCGGCTACGAAGCGATCATAGATTTTTTCATGAACCAATATTCGCGAGCCACACAAACAAATTTGACCTTGATTGGCAAATGCCGATCTCAGGGTTGTTCGGAGCATTTTATCATAGTCACAATCATCAAAAATGATTGTTGGATTTTTGCCTCCCAATTCAAGAGACAACTTTTTAAACTTCGGAGCCACCGCGGCGGCTATGCGCGCTCCGGTGGTTGTTCCACCCGTAAATGAAACAGCTTTTACGCGTCGGTGGTTTACAAGGGCTTCACCCGCAGATGACCCAAGACCATGAACGATATTGAGCACACCGGCGGGCAACCCGGCCTGTATGCACAACTTCGAAAATAAAAACGCCGTCATCGGCGTGATTTCACTTGGCTTCGCGACAACGCAATTTCCGGCCGCAAGCGCTGGCGCTACTTTCCATGTAAACAGATACAACGGTAAATTCCAGGGAGAAATGCAGGCCACAACTCCAATCGGCTTTCGATTGGTATAATTGATTGCACGATTCTCCATGATATGCGCCTCAGAACTCCAGTGAAGAATCGACGTAGCAAAAAATCGGATGTTATCCTCCGCTCGCGGAATGTCCATTTGCAGAGCCAGTGAAAGCGGCTTCCCATTATCAATGCATTCTGCCTCTGCCAGAGCCGCACGATGTTCATGAATCAAATCGGCCAGGCGCACCAGAATACGCGACCGCTCAGCGGCAGCTGTTTGCGACCACTGCGGGAAAGCGCGTTCTGCGGCATCCACGGCGAGGTCAACATCGGCCGAATCTCCGGCAGGTATTTTACTATAGCATTCTCCGGTCGAAGGATCTATGTTATCGAGGTAATTGCCGCCAATGGGCTCTTTCAACTCCCCGTCGATGTAGTGCGAGATAATTTTCACCGGTAAAAATTTGTTGGACAAAGTAAGCGCAAGTGCTTGTTTATCCGAAAAGCAGTATTAAATTTGCGACCGCTTTGATAAAAAGTGTTTTTGCCCGATAGTATAATGGCAGTACAACTGATTTTGGTTCAGTTTGTCTTGGTTCGAATCCAGGTCGGGCAACAGAAAAGTCAACCTCAAGGTTGGCTTTTTTTTTAGCCCTTTCGCAACAATACCTTTTGTCCGGGTTGCACGGCGCTGCCAGGCTCCGCTTTGTTGAGTTTATAGAGTTGCTTCAATTTAATGCCGTACTGCTGTGAAATTGAAATCCACGTATCTCCCTTCACCACTTCATGCTGGTCTTTTGATGCATGCAATCTTTTAGGTTGCAAATAAACTTTGTCGCCGGGAGCTAACACCGTCTCGGCATTAAAATCATTGAAGCGACGAATGAACAAGACATTCAGATCAATTTCCCGAGCAATCGACTCAGGTGTATCTCCGGCGCGAGCCAACACATACTTGATGTCATTATCGCTGAGTAAGACCTCATGGCCATTCGAAACCGTTATCTCTGATCGTTCATCGGATTTTCTGTTTTGCTCGCGCTTTCCATGCCTGCTACCTTCCGCAGCATTGAGTCGTGGCCGATTTGAAGGTTTCGCGTGCGCGGGTAATTCTCCACGCTCCGCATACATAATTCCCTGTTTATCATACTCAACCAAATTGTTCTCCTCAATAATCCGAATAAGAAGTTTGGCATAATCAGGATTCGTAGCATATCCGCATTGCTTAAGTCCATGGGCCCAACCCTTATAGTCGTTTAGGTCAAGCTCAAATAACGAAGCATAGCGGTTTTTTTTCAAAAAAACAGAATGATCTTCAAAAGACTCGCGCGCATTCGGATAATGACGAAAGCACTCCCCTAGACGATCATCGTCCTCATAAATTTTTCGCCCTTCCCAATCAGAATGACATTTTATTCCGAAGTGATTGTTGGCCTCTTTGGCCAATCGGCTATTCCCATCGCGACTTTCGAGGATTCCTTGAGCTAGGGTAATACTCGCTGGAATTTTGTGAAGCGCCATTTGATAAATCGCTTCTTCCTTCCAGGTTTCGATGTATTCGCGACGGGTTAATTCCTCCGCGGAAAAAGCAAGTGACAGGTTTGCCAAGCAAACACAACACATCCACAAAACGACTTTAAACATGATTGAGCAACGTATGGACCTGAAATTTATTCCCAAAACCGCTACCCTCTAGGCCATGCTTGGCCGCGATTCAAACACTGAGCTGTTAAGATGAAATCAGCGAGATTTCACTTCATCAAAATTCTGCTCGCGTTTCATGGTGCCTTCCAGGTTGTATGAGTTCCAGACACCCACCTTTTTATCGCGATCATAAGAACCGCGGGTATTCAGTCCTCCATTCGCGTAGTAGGTAAACCATTCTCCGGATTTCAACCCATTCTGATATTGACCCTCAATATACAGCTGACCGTTGTCGTGCCATGTTTTGTAGGGGCCGTGATTTACGCCATCCTTAAAGGTGTTCAAACTCCATGGGCTACCATTCTCGTAATAACACCACGACTCCCCTTGCAGGGTGTCGTTTACAAAGCGCTTGTCGATTTTAGGCTGGCCATTCTGATGAAATTCTACCTCGGCTACTTTCTTGGTGGTAACAGAATCAACATAGAGCGCAACTTTCGTTTTCCCATCCGCAAATGTTTTGATCACTTGTTCTGTTGTTCCTTCAATTTGAAATGGCTCCTTTGCAGGTGCCTCAGCGGTGGTAGAAGGGTTGTTACATGAGGCAAAAAAGCCTGCGCATAGAATAATAAAAACAACAAATCTCATTTCTTTCGATCAATTGTGTAATGTACCAATTCGGCGAGTGAGCTCTTAGCTGGGCTATCCGGAAAATGAGCCAACTCCGCAAGTGCAAGATCGCGGAATTCATTCATTTTCTTTGAAGCATACTCAATTCCCCCTAATGCTATAACCCGACTCACCAGGTGCTTCACCTTTACGCCATCTGTATTATGCCGCTTAATGATGCCAAGCAATTCCTTCCTCTCCATTGATTCAGCGTTGCGAAGTGCAACAATGAGCGGCAGCGTTAGCTTTCGTTCTTTGATATCGATTCCTATCGGTTTACCAATCTTTTCTCCAAAACCGTAATCCAGTAAATCATCCTTGATTTGAAATGCAAGACCTACGTTCAATCCAAACTGATGCATGCGCCGCACATCCGTTTCCGATGCTCCCGCAGCAGAGGCGCCGCTTTCACAACAGGCAGCGATGAGCGAAGCTGTTTTCTGACTGATAATTTCGTAGTAAACCTCTTCTGTGATATTTAGGAGTCGAGATTTTTCCTGCTGCAGCAATTCCCCTTCACTCATTTCCTTCACGGCATTCGAAACAATTCGCAACAACTGGAATTCACCTTTATCTACGCTCATGAGCAACCCGCGCGACAACAAGTAATCGCCAACGAGAACAGCAATTTTATTTTTCCATAGCGCATTGACAGAGAAGAAACCACGTCTAGTATTGGCTACATCCACCACATCGTCATGCACCAGAGTTGCTGTATGAAGAAGCTCAATGAGTGACGCAGCGGTGTAGGTGCCGGGCTGCACATCGCCACACAATTTGCTGGATAAAAAAACGAACATCGGACGCATTTGCTTGCCCTTTCTTTTAATGATGTAGTGGGTGATTTTATCCAACAACATATTGTCGCTTTTCATGGCAGACTTGAAGTATTCTTCAAACGCCTCCATTTCGCGGACTATCGGCAGCTGTATGTTTTCAAGTGAATTCACGTATGCGTGGTCAAATGTAGCTACTCCTTCAACTTAACACGCCATTCTTTAGGGTAGTAGTTGTTAATGCGGTTTCCAATCACTTTTATCCATCCTAAAACACACCCATTATAGGCAACTCTTTGCCAGCCCGGAGAAGCGTTCGTTGAAATTGTATCTCCGCGCAAATATGTTAGGGCTTGTTCTCTGGAAAGTTCGAGTGTGCTGTAGTTCGTTTCGATATGAGGTGCAAGAGCCATTGCATGCGCCGGAATCAGCTCCGCATGAAGAATTTTACCAAGATGAGTTCCGGGACTCAGAAAATAAAGCGATGATGCCAGCGAGTTCAATTCCCTATCACTGAAGGGTGATTGATACAGCTCTCCGTTTGGAGCTAAGACTATTTCATCTGCAGGAATCCCGCATTTCAATATTGCCATTTCTTCATTCCTCGATGGCCGAGCGAACAATGACTTAGGTTTATTTCTTCGGAGCGAATCGGAACTTGTTTTGCGCAATGCGGCTATAAAAAAACCCTCACCCGAAACTTTGTGCGGCAGGAAACGCATCGCAAAAACACGAGATTCATCAATAACATCGACATTCCAATTTGATGGAACCGGCCAACGAATCGATTCAAACTCTCCGGTCGCTACCAATTCAGCAATCTGATTCTCATTCTCATCAACGGCGAAGGTGCAGGTAGAATAGATGAGCACTCCATTTTCCTTTAACGCAGGCAATATATCGGTCAGGATATCCTTCTGACGGCGACTGCACATGTTTACGGATTCAGTGCTCCACTCTTCTCTTGCTTGAGGATCTTTCCGAAACATTCCTTCCCCACTGCAGGGAGCATCCACTACAATCAAGTCGAACTGCATTCCGCATGCTGCAAAATCCGCAGGTTTGTTATTGGTAACAGCCACGTTGTGCGCTCCCCACTTTGTGAGCACTTCAGTGAGAATGTGAGCACGAGAGCGAATGATTTCATTTGAAATCAATCGGCCTTCGACCCCATCTCTATTGGAAAGAAAGTCGGAAATTATGAGCGACTTACCACCCGGGGCCGCACAAAGATCAAGCGCATCGATGGGAGTATTGGCCGGAATAACATGCTCAAGTACCCACTGCAATGCCATGGATGAGCTCTCTTGAGGATAATAACAGCCCGCATGAAATGTTGGATCAAGCGTGTATCGCGGGCGTTCGCGAAGGATTCTTCCTTCCCTGTTCCATGGAACCTGTTCTGAACCGATGAACAACTCACCGCACTTTGATTTATTCAACCGAATACTTGCAACAGGTGTATTGTTGAGTGAAGCCAAAAACGCAGATCCATCCTTCGGAAATTGCTCCAAAATCCGCTTACAGAATTCGTCTGGAATTGCTTGCATGTGGCAAACATAGTGCAGCGCCTATTCCTTTTCCTCGAGCCACTTCGGAGTTTTCTTTTTCTTCTCAGTGGGTTTTTCCTTTGGAGCTGAGTTGTCATTCTGTTTTACGACCGGCTTACGTTCCGGCTCAGGCTTGCTATTCTGTTCTCCATCATCCCACTCAACCGACATGATAGTTTCTTCCTCATCATTAGTCTCATTCTTGAACTTTCCCACCGAATCATCCTTTTTGAATAGTCCCAGTTCTTCCTTTAACAACGCTTTCACATTGCTCTTTTCCGCGTCCATAGCCTCTTTGCGCATCTCCTTTGCCAACTCCCTATCGATAGCGAATACAGGTTGATCTACCGTTCCCTTCATTGAGACGTACATCGACTTCCCTAAACCATCATCCTTCTCAATCCAATCCTTCTCCTTTTTGACCAATAAATCGCGCAAGTTGAAACCAATGGCATAGTCAATATGATTATCAAACGTGTGACTTCCCCTTGCAGAAATATCCATGGCGCTGCTTTTTATGTCCATCAGCGGAATAGTTACAACACGATTTTTTACTTCGATGACATTCTCGAGCTTCGAGAACTTTATTGCACGCATGCGTTCAGCAAAACGATCTTCGTCAACAAATGGAGCGACCCATTTATTGCTTTTCAAATAAGCCGCTATCTCTTGCAATGTCTCAAGGTTATTCAGCTCACCATCGCTTATCGCTAAATCGACCAAACACTCAATCTTATCGGACGGAATCTCAAGAGCATTGGTAACAACAGACTTGAATTGCACTGTTGCATCAGCAGTTCCTTTAACATGGTGAGCTTGAATAAATGATTGCCCGAAGTTTTCGAATTCTGTAAAAACCTTGTCTACGTGTATACCTCGTAAGTTGGCAAGGCAATTCATGTGATAGCTGCTCGTACCTGTCGGAGTGAGAGAAAGCTGTGCACTCAAATCTCCCTCGGCTGTTTTGAATTTAACCGGATCTACTGTGAGCTTTCCATTATTGAGAACAACTACTCCGCTTACATCGGTCGCTTCAAATTTTCGAAACGTGAATTTGTCGATGGCACAATTCAACTTAAAATCGATAGTGGGCGGGAAGAGGAGCTCATACTCACTTTGCGCTTCGGTTGAGTTCGCCTCTTCAACCAACTGGGTAAAATCAATGATATTACTCTTCAGATTCGCTTCCAGGTAAATGCGCGATTGCGAATCGTAAAGAAAGGGAACCACATTTCGCAAGTTGCCGTCAATCGCAAAATCACTTCCATTGACCGAACCCCTAAAAGCCTGTATTTTCAAGTCTTGCTTGTCGAAAGCAAGGCTTGCCTGCATGTCACTAAATACCCTGTTTGAATTTTTCATTTTCAGCGAGGTATCTTCGAAAGAAGCCTCTCCCGTTGCCAGTATATCTCTCCAATTGTAGCTTGAATCAGCTTCTACATATCGAAGTGTTCCATTCAAATCAGCCTTGACCAAAAGGCTTCCTTCACAGGTTTCTATTTGATTCAAATCAAAAAAATCACGCAAATCATTTAACTGCGCTTCAGCAGAAAGTGTCGCATTCAATTGAGGTGTTTCAAAGCCAACGACGCTGCCAGAAGCCTGAATAGTGCTTGCATCGAGCTCACAACGAAAGTTATTGACCTGAATGCGGTCTTGTTTTCCACCCCTCACATATGAAAAAGCTGTTTCTATATCTTCCAGTGAAACACCTTGTTCCTTCAAGCGCATAGATCCATTCTCCACGTTTACTTCAGCCTTCACCATGACAGGACCCTCGGACTTGTTTCTAGATATTTCCGCTGTTGCAGAAAAATCTCCTGCCAGATGATAGTTCATTATCTTCTTGGCGATAGCCGGCGGCAATACCTCCAATGCTTCTTCAATAGACTGATTACCGGATTTGATTTGGAATTCAAGCGTACCACTACCCTTTTCGTTGAAACTTCCAAAAATATCGAAATGAAAATCGGCACATGTGATTTGCGAAGGCTTAAATACGTAGCGATCAATTTCCAAATCGGCATTCAACGCGATATCACCACTTACCATTCTCTTCTGGAGATAAACGTCTCCTTTACTTCTAATATGATCAACCAGTGCATCGAGCGACAGCTCAATATCGATAATTTCAGAAGAGAAAATACCCGAGCCCGTTGTTTGGACTGTAAGTAAATCGATTGAAAATTGGTTGGGCTCATCATTGTAAGCTACGCGAGTTTCGGTCAGTTGAATCTCTTCTAACTGTATTTCAAAATGAGATGAATCGTTCTCATGGGTGTTCCAAACTTCCCAATTATTTTTTCCGTCCTTATCTACATGCAATTGCAAATTCCCATCTTGCACCTCTACTTCATCCACCCGATAGTTGCCGCTAAAAATGTCCCATAAATTGAATTTCAAAAAAAGCTGTTCGGCATACAAGAGCGTATCACCTTTTACCGAATTTTCCTGAACAAAAATTCCCGAAAGTTCCACCGACGCATTTGGAAACGTTTTCCAAAATGCCAAACCAACATCGTCAACATGGAATTCTGTGGTAATCTGTTTTTCCAGTTCTTCAATAGCGAATGCACCAATCTCATCTTCATAATAGCGTAGCACTATGAAAATAGCTAGCGCCATCAAGACAATAAGGGTCGTGATGCCAATAGCAATTCGTTTAATGTACTTACCCATCGTTGCTTCGGACTATTACGGAAAAGGTATAACTATGAAGCTGTATATTATCGTATACTCCTTCGATATTCTCACATCGGCATGTTAACTGGAAACTTCGGCCGGCATCATGGCATTGCTAGCGAAACGCCTCACCAGCGTGCGCACCAACAACGAAGAAAAGAGAGCGCCCAGTGTGATTACCACAGCCAAAATACCTACGACATCAATCAATTTTATTTTAATCGGATAGCTCTCAACAGCTCCACCGGTCATTTCAATGAGACCGAAACGTTCTTGTGCAAAGCAAAGAGCTAATCCTATACATGCGCCCAACGCAGCACCCACCAAGTTGATTAGCACACCTTCGTAAATAAAGATTTGCTGTATCCCGTTTGTGTCGATACCCATTGCATTCATTGTCATGATGTCACGCTTCTTCTCGATGATTAGCATTGTCAATGAGGCAATGATGTTGAAACAACCAATTAGGAATATAAAGAGCAAAATTAGAAAGGTGATCCATTTCTCACTGGCGTTGGTTTTATAAATAAGTGCATTCTTCTCTTCTCGTGTTATAATCTTTACTCTGTCTCCGAATTGACTTTGCAGCTCGGCTTCAACCCTTTCCAAATCGGCATCCTCTGATGTGAACACATCTACGCTTGAAACAACATCAGGCATGCTGCAAAGCAACCTTGCAAAAGCAATTGGAACCACCACATATTTTGCGTCCAGCTCTGCATTGATGGCAAAAACTCCACTCACCGCAATTTGTTCCTGGTTAAATGCTTCCTCCTTGAACTCAGAAATACGTCGACCGCGAATGGGCGCCGCAATCTCCATCACAGTCGGAGCATAATCACGCAAAGGCATATCTAATTCCATTTGTATTCCGGAGCCTACAACTGCAAGCGGAAAACTATCCAACTCCAGCAAATAATAACCATCCACTATGGCTGAATCAATTGGAGAAAAACGCGCATAATCGGTTTCAACACCTTTTATGGAGGCAATCGCATATCGATTATCATGCGCCAATCGAACATCCTCTTCAATGACTTTGCTCAAGCCCATAACCCCTTCAATGTTCATAATTT
>Ga0315899_10005400_pt1 | contig 13801 bp, 21 predicted proteins | sample LakEriMetagenome_2_FD_203518 | JGI IMG/M metagenome (GOLD analysis project Ga0315899, IMG submission 203518) | Freshwater fungal communities from buoy surface, Lake Erie, Ohio, United States - Buoy 4 MA112 | ecosystem: Environmental > Aquatic > Freshwater > Lake | place: USA: Lake Erie, Ohio...
AAAGCTGCAATAGCTTCGGCTTCGAGTGTTTGGATGAGGTTCATGCCCCATTTAATCCTTATTCTTTTGTCGCACGTCAGAGGCAGGCTGGACCCGGGCATCTTTGTAACGCCCCCAAAGGTCCGGTCTGCGTAACCGAGTGATTTCCTCTGCCTGATGTTTCCGCCAAGCAGCTATTTTCGCATGATCCCCCGATCGCAACACTTCAGGGATCATACGCCCTTCCCAATCATTGGGTCGGGTGTAGTGCGGATATTCAAGTAATCCTTGTTCAAAGGACTCTTCGTCACCGCTGGAAGAGGCGCCCATTACGCCGGGAAGCAGCCGAATGCAAGCGTCTAACAGCATCAGCGCACCAATTTCGCCGCCCGACAGAATGATGTCGCCCATCGAGACTTGCTCGATCTCCGGATAAGCATCGAACAGCCGCTCATCGAACCCTTCAAATCGGCCGCAAAGGACGGTTACGCCAGCGCCTGCGGCAAGTGCACGGATGCGGCTTTGCGTGATCGGTGTACCACGCGGCGTCATGGCGAGAATCGGAAGTTCAGGTTGCTCCGCTGACGCATAGTCGACCGCTGCGGCAAGGATATCCGCCCGTAATACCATCCCCGCCCCGCCGCCTGCTGGTGTATCATCTACCGTGCGGTGCTTATCCGTCGCAAAATCGCGGATCTGGAGAGGTGCGCAAGACCATTTGCCCTCCTCCAACGCACGACCAGCCAAGGATATTCCCAGTGGGCCGGGAAACATCTCGGGATAAAGCGTGAGGATTTGGGCGTGAAAGGTCATATCACGAAATCGGCATCGATGACGATATTGCCGCCCGCGCCGGCGGTCCATTCGGGGACAGCGTGGGCTGTCATCGGGACCATGAATTTTTTACCGGGCTTACCTTCAATAGATGGCATCTGAATTTCCAGAACGTCGCTAGCACCGAAATTTTCCACGGCAACGCAGGTGCCAAGGTCGTTACCATCCGTGGATACGCATCGCAAACCAAGCAGGTCGCTGTAATAATATTCGCCGTCATCCAGTTTAGGCAGAGCCTCACGCGGGACAGTCAGCAATGTACTGCGCAACTTCTCTGCAGCATTGCGGTCGTTGATTTCGGCAAAGCGCGCAATTGCGCCGTCTTTGGTCGGGCGCAGCGACTTTACCGTCAACGCCCCGTCATTGAAACTTTTGTAATGTTTCAAGCTGTCGATATCATCTGCAAACAGCTTTAAACGGACTTCACCCGTCACGCCGTGCGCGCCAGACACGGCGGCAAGCGTGACGGTGTTGTCGGCCAAGGTTTAGCCCTCGGCCTTTTCTTCGGTTGCTTCTTCTGCAGCAGGTGCTTCTTCGGCAGCAGCTTCAACAGGCGCAGCTTCTTCAGCGACAGGCGCTTCTTCGGCAGCTGCTTCAACAGAAGCGGCTTCTTCGGCGGCAGGTGCTTCTTCGGCAGCTACTTCAACGGGAGCGGCTTCTTCAGCGGCAGGCGCTTCTTCGGCTACAACTTCAGGCTCTGGCTCAGGTGCTGGTGCGGCGGCCGCAACAGCTGCTGCTTCTTCAGCTTCAGCAATTTTCGTTGCCTTGTCTTCAGCGCGATCCTTGGCCTTCTGGCCTGGTTCACCCTTGTTCGGGTTGCTCTTGACCTTGCGCTCTTTGACGCCAGCGATGTCAAGGAAGCGGGCAACGCGGTCCGATGGCTGCGCACCAGCCGCGAGCCAATGCTTCGCACGCTCAGCGTCGATGATCATACGCTCTGCGCTGTCCTTTGGAAGCTGCGGGTTGTAGCTGCCGATACGCTCGATGAACTTGCCATCGCGCGGCGCACGGGCGTCGGCTACGACGATTTTATAATAAGGGCGCTTTTTCGAACCGCCCCGCGACAAACGCATTGATAATGCCATAAAACTAACTCACCTTTCTTAAAATACTAAAACTAAAAAATAACTTATTTCTTTTTATTAAGAAGTCGTGCGAGGTCGGACGGCATACCGCCACCGCCGCCCATTCCGGGTAACCCGCTTATGCCAGGCGGCATTGCGCCGGGGGGCAAGGCGCCCATCGCGCCACCCATGCCGCCGCCACCAGCTAAGCCGCCTTTTCCACCGAACATGGCAGCGAGGCCCTTAAGACCACCCATCTTCCGGATGCGTTTCATGGCGCCGGCCATTTCCTGATGCATTTTGATCAGCTTGTTGACGTCTTGCACCGTCATGCCGGAACCCTTGGCGATACGGATTTTCCGTTTGGCGTTGAGCAATTCCGGCTTGGCGCGCTCTTTTGGGGTCATCGAGCCAATGATGGCATCCATGTGTACGAGCAACTTGTCATTCATGCCGCTGGCATCCATCGCCTGCTTGGCCTTTTTCATGCCGGGCATCATGCCAGCAAGCGCGCCCAGACCGCCCATTTTGGTCATCTGACGGAATTGGGTACGCAGATCGTCCATGTCGAACTGCCCCTTGGCCATTTTGGCCGCGAGCTTATCCGCATCTTCCTTTTCCACCATTTCGGACGCGCGTTCGACCAAGCCGACAACGTCACCCATGCCAAGAATACGGCCAGCAACCCGGCTTGGGTTGAAAGCCTCAATCGCGTCAAGCTTTTCGCCGACGCCTGCAAATTTGATTGGCTTGCCAGTAATAGCACGCATCGACAGGGCAGCACCGCCGCGTGCGTCACCGTCCATGCGGGTCAGCACGATACCCGTCAGATCAACGCGCTCGCCGAAGCTTTTAGCGACATTAACGGCGTCTTGACCCGTGAGGGAGTCGACCACCAGCAGAATTTCCTGCGGTGTCGAAACCTTTGCCACCGCCTGCATTTCGTCCATCAACTGTTGATCAACGTGCAAACGGCCTGCGGTATCGAGGATGAGGACGTCAAAACCCTGCAATTTTGCCGCCTGCATCGCCCGCTTGGCGATATCGACAGGCATTTGCCCTTGAACGATTGGCAGAGTCGCAACCTCTGTCTGCGAACCAAGCGTGGCCAGTTGCTCCTGCGCAGCGGGACGATTGACGTCGAGCGAGGCCATGAGGACTTTTTTGCCCTGCTTAGCCTTCAACATCTTGGCGATTTTAGCAGTCGTCGTGGTTTTACCCGAACCCTGCAGACCAATCATCATGATAATCGCAGGTGGCGCAACTGCCAGATTCAGATCGCTTTGTTCAGCGCCAAGCATCTCGACAAGCGCATCGTTGACGATCTTGACGACTTGCTGCCCAGGCGTAACCGATTTCAGCACCTGCGCGCCAACGGCTAGCTCGGTTACCTTGTCGACAAACTCACGCACGACAGGCAGCGCAACATCAGCCTCAAGCAGGGCAACGCGCACTTCCCGCATCGCTTCACGAACATCGGCTTCGTTCAACGCACCGCGACCACGCAGGCGGTCAAACACACCTCCCAACCGGTCGCTTAGCTTGTCAAACATCGACATTCCTTACCAATGCGCCTCAATTGAGGCATAAACGAACAAAAAGCCGGTGAGCGAATCTTCGCCAACCAGCTTGGAAACTATGGATTTCCAACAAATATGAATGGCAGATAACCTGCCTTGGCCGTCCGACTAGCCACTAAAGCGCAAGAAAGCAAATTATTCCGCGAGGCCAAACACCTATAGAGCATAGCATGAACGGTGGACACTGCGCCTTGCACCCCCTAAATCGCCCAACATGGCGATGGGCGAATTTCACAAGATGCATGGGCTGGGCAATGACTTTGTCATTATCGACGCGCGAGCTTATCCAATGGAAATGTCCCCTGCCCGCGCGCGGGCAATTGCCGACCGGAAGATTGGCATTGGTTGCGACCAATTAATCCTGTTACTCCCATCGGATGTCGCAGACGTAGCGATGCGCATTTTTAATCCGGACGGCGGCGAAATCGAAGCGTGCGGCAACGCCTCGCGCTGCGTCATTGCGCTGTTGAAAAAAGACCTTGAGATCGAAACTAAAGGTGGCCTGATTTCTGGTATGTTGTCCGGCAATGACGTCACGGTCGCGATGGGCGAAGCAAGGTTTGACTGGCAAGCCATTCCACTTGCCTTTGCTATGGACAGCGCTTCGATGCCCTTAGCATGGGAAGAACTTGAAAACCCCATGGCGGTCAACATGGGCAACCCGCATGCTGTTTTCTTTGTAGATGATGTCGACGCGATTGACCTCGCGCGGCTTGGTCCCATCATCGAGCACGACTCCGTTTTTCCCGAGCGGGCAAACGTCAACGTCGCCTCCATCGACGGCAATGAAATCCACCTAAACGTATGGGAGCGTGCTGCTGGCTTGACTGGAGCATGCGGCACGGGGGCATGCGCCACCGCAGTTGCTGCGATCCGGCAAGGTAAAGTCCAATCGCCGGTGATCGTCCACCAATCGGGCGGAACATTGACCATAGAATGGGCATCAGGAGAACCCGTCGTCATGACTGGCAGCGCGACCTATGTTTTCAAGGGGCAAGCGAACTGGGACGACTTTGGATGAACGCCCCACTGCAAAAACCTGAAGTCATCAGCATGGGCTGCCGCCTTAATCTTGCCGAGAGCAACGCCTTGGCTGAGCAGCTTGCTGGCCATGACGATATTGTCATTATCAATAGCTGCGCCGTGACCAATGAGTCTGTCCGCCAAACGCGCCAAGCCATTCGCCAAGCACATAAGCGGCGCCCTGATGCGCGGGTATGGGTGACGGGCTGTGCGGCGCAGGTCGAGCCTGAAACGTTTAGAAACATGCCGGAAGTGGCTGGCGTGTTCGGCAATCATGAAAAGCAAAATGCTGCATTGCTGCGCGAGATAATTGATCGCCCCGACCGACCAGTCATTGTGTCAGACATCATGACCATCGCGCAAACCGCGCCGCATCTTGTGACGGCATATTCCGGAAAGACACGCGCGTTCGTGGAGGTGCAAAACGGATGCGACCATCGCTGCACTTTCTGCATCATCCCTTATGGCCGTGGCAATAGCCGTTCGGTCCCCGCGGGCAGCGTTATCGACCATATCCAAAAGCTTGTGGATACCGGTTTTCAGGAGGTCGTTTTAACAGGCGTTGACGTCACCAGCTATGGCCATGATCTTCCGGGACAGCCAAATCTGGGTGCGCTTGTCGAACGCATCTTGAAGCTCGTGCCCGACCTTCCGCGTATTCGGCTGTCGTCAATCGATGGTGTTGAAATTGACGCACGGTTGTTTGACCTGCTGACCGGCGAAGCGCGGCTGATGCCGCATGTCCATTTGTCCTTGCAGGCTGGTGACAACCTGATCCTGAAGCGCATGAAACGACGCCATAGCCGCGAACTGGCGACTGACCTCGTCGCGCGGCTTAAGGCAAAAAGGCCGGATATCGCCATTGGCGCCGACATCATTGCCGGTTTCCCGACCGAAGATGACGCGATGTTCGCAAATAGCGTGGACCTCATTCGCCAATGCGGCATCGTGCACGGGCATATTTTTCCATATTCGCCCAAAAAAGGTACCCCTGCGGCGCGCATGCCGCAATTACCCCCGCAAATCATCAAGGCTCGGGCCAAAGCACTTCGCGAAACGGTCGCTGTCCACAGAGCGGAATGGATGAATAGCCTTGTGGGCACAGTTCAAAATGTTGCTGTCGAAAGTGGTGGCTTGGCTGGTCATGCGGAAAATTTCGCCTATCTCAAGCTCGATAGGATAATGGCAGAAGGCAGTATCGTCGCGGCCCGCGTTACAAATACACAAGACGGCAATTTACAGGCAGAGGTTATCGAATGAGCGAGAATGCTGGGTGGACGGACCGTTTGTTCGGCGGCCTCAAAAAAACGTCAGGTAAGTTGACCGAGAATATCGCCGGGCTTGTAACAAAGGCAAAGCTTGACCCTAGCGATCTCGACGAGATCGAAGATGCATTAATTGCGTCTGACCTTGGCCCCGCAATGGCATCCCAGATCCGCGAAAAAATAGCTGCCGGCCGCTTTGATAGGGGTGTAGATGCCGATGGCATAAGGCAGATAGTAGAGGATGAAATCGCCGCTGTGCTTGCGCCTGTGGCCTCTCCGCTTGAAATTGATGCATTCCCGCGCCCGCAAGTAATCTTGGTCATTGGCGTAAACGGTTCAGGCAAAACCACGACCATCGCAAAACTGGCCAATCTGTTCTTGGAACAAGATTACGGAGTCATGCTGGCGGCGGGTGACACATTTCGCGCAGCCGCGATTGGGCAGTTGAAAATATGGGCCGAACGTATCGGTGTGCCCATTGTAACTGGGCCAGAGGGCGGTGACGCGGCGGGCGTTGTGTTTGACGCAGTAAAAAAGGCGACGGCAGAAGGAATTGATGTTCTGATCGTTGATACCGCAGGCCGGTTACAGAATAAGCGCGAGTTGATGGATGAACTGGCAAAGATTCGGCGCGTGCTAGGCCGCTTGAACCCCGCCGCCCCGCACAATGTTGTTCTCGTGCTTGACGCCACAACCGGTCAAAATGCGTTGTCACAGATTGAAACTTTTAAGGAGGTCGCTGACGTGACTGGACTTGTAATGACGAAATTGGACGGCAGCGCGCGCGGCGGGATATTGGTGGCCGCTGCAAAGCAATTCGGCCTGCCCATTCACGCTATCGGTGTGGGTGAGTCGATTGACGATCTGCGGCCGTTCAATGCCCAAGATGTTGCGCGCGCAATCAGCGGGGGATCACTATGAGCGGAGCCCCATCAGCAAAAAAACCATCCGGTACGCTGAACTTCGTTCTAGATTTCGGACCGCTGTTACTGTTCTTTGTTGCTTCAAAGTTTGGCAGCTCAGATACTGATCCCAAACAGGGTGCAATTGTTGGCACAGCCGCCTTCATGGCTGCAATCCTTGTTGCAGTAATCGTATCAAAGCTCAAACTCGGCAAAATTTCGCCAATGCTAAAGCTGACAGCCGCGCTGGGTGTATTTTTTGGGGCACTCACGATCTGGTTCTATGATGAACGCTTCATCCAAATCAAACCGACCATCATCTATGCCTTTTTCGCCATTCTGCTGCTCGGTGGTTGGTTCCGCGGCAAAGCGATGCTGAAATATGTTCTTGAACAAGCCTATCAGGGGCTTGATGAAAAAGGCTGGATGAAACTGTCGTTAAGCTGGGGTATGTTTTTCTTCATACTGGCAGGGCTGAATGAAATCTTTCGACAGCCCGAATGGTTTTCGTTCGATACATGGCTTTCGATCAAAGTGTGGGGCGTGTCCGCCCTCACCTTTTTGTTCGCTTTGGCCAATATACCCATGCTGATGCGCCATGGCCTGAAGCTCGGCGATGATGCCGAGCTTCCACCGCCGACGTAATCCTCATTCTTGGTCGGCGCGTGACGCTCCGTCGCCGTCCAGATTTTCCGCCACGAATTCCCAGTTTATAGCGTTATTAAGCAATGCATCGACATAGTTCGGACGGGCATTGCGGTAATCGACATAATAAGCATGCTCCCACACATCGATGGTCAGCAATGGCTTCATATGGTGCGCAACCGGCGTGTCGGCGTCATGCAGTGACGTAATTTTAAGCGTTTCGCCATCAAGTATCAGCCATGCCCAGCCGCTGGCAAAATGTCCCGTAGCTTCCTCTTTGAATTGGGCCAACATGTCTGCATGGCTGCCGAAACTTGCGTCGATCATAGCTTTTAATGTGCCCGTTGGCGCCTGCTGCTCGGGTGAGAGGCATTTCCAGTAAAAGCTGTGATTCCAGATTTGTGCTGCGTTGTTGAACAACCCCTTGTTATTTTGCGCCTTTGCTGCGGCGATCACGTCGATCAACGACGCGCTTGAAAGGGCTGCGTTGGCCGCAAGCAGCGTGTTGGTTTTGTCCACATAGGCTTTGTGATGTTTTCCATGATGATAATCAAAAGTCTCTGCGGAGATAAGATCACCAAAGGCCGATTTGTCGTAAGGCAGTTCAGGGAGAATGAAGGACATAGCGTATCTTTCTGTATCAGAGGGTTCCAAAGCAAACGCATCGGGGCGATACCCGTTCCGTTGGTCACGCGATGCTAACGCAGAAATTATGTGACAAGCCTCTGCCACCCAGATAGGCAGCAATCTATCAGGGGCAATATCACCTGAATGCCTACAGGAGGAAAAAATGGCTAAATTTTTTGGAAATCTACATCTGGTGCTCGTCGCCGGTCTGGTACTGTCATTGGCAGTCATGTTCGGACTGGACAGTGATGGCTTAACCGCGCAATCGGTCACGCGTTGGCTGCACACATTCTTTGGGATCGTCTGGATCGGCTTGTTGTACTACTTCAACTTCGTCCAAATCCCCACCATGCCGAAAATCCCTGCTGAGTTGAAGCCGGGTATTTCGAAGCACATCGCGCCATCAGCGTTGTTCTTTTTCCGCTGGGCGGCAGCGCTCACGGTGTTGCTGGGACTCATCATTTCGGTTCAAGCCGGCTATGCGCATCAGGCCTTCACGCTGCAAGATCCATATAAGCTGATTGGCGTCGGCATGTGGCTTGCAGTCATCATGGCCTTCAACGTGTGGTTCATCATCTGGCCAAACCAGAAGAAGGCACTTGGCATCGTTGAAGCGGATGACGCAACAAAGGCAAAGGCCGCAACAACCGCGATGATGACATCGCGCCTCAACACATTGCTGTCGATCCCGATGCTTTACACGATGGTCAGCTTCAACGGCGGCTAATTGTCGGACATCCGATTTCAAGAAAGGGGTGGCAAATGCCGCCCCTTTTTTTATCCCAACAGGTCGTGTTTTTTCAACGTATGACGCAGTTGATCATAGCTGAGGTTGAGCGCTTTGGCGGTTTGCCGCTGATTGTACCGGCATTTGGCAAGTGCTTGCTCCAAAACGGCTTTTTCAAATTTCTCAGTCGCCTCGCGAAAGTCAGAAACATCAACCGCTTGGCTTAAATCAGTCGAGTGATGCGGCTCAGCAATATTGTTCTGGTTGCCGGCGTGCACCTGCGCCGGAGCATGAGCTGCAACGCCGCCATGCCATGGGCTATCAAAGGGATCAAACTGGATATAATCTACCGGCTGCGCTGGGTCAGCCCAGCGATACACCGCGCGTTCGACGACATTACGTAATTCGCGCACATTGCCCGGCCAGAGATGGTTTTCCAGCACGCGGGTGGCAATTTCACCAAATCCCGGCCAACCGTCCCAACCCAGTTCCGCCGCCATCTTGCGCCCATAATATTCGGATAAAACCTCGATATCGCCCTCACGCACACGCAGCGGCGGCAGAGTGATGACTTCAAAGCATAGCCGGTCGAGCAAGTCGGCCCTGAATCTGCCCGTTTCGACCATATTGGGGAGATGTTCGTTGGTCGCGCCGACGATACGGACATCGACACGCACAGGCCGCGACGACCCGACACGCGTAACCTCGCCATATTCGACCGCGCGCAACAGTCTTTCCTGCGCGCCCATGCTTAAGGTACCCAGTTCATCAAGGAACAGCGTTCCACCATCCGCCTCTTCAAACCGGCCCTCGCGTGCACGCGTTGCGCCGGTAAAAGCACCTGCCTCATGGCCAAAAAGCTCGGCCTCAATCAATGTTTCGGGCAAAGCTGCACAGTTAATCGTGACTAACGGCCCGTCCCAACGCGTGCTCAGGCGATGAAGTCGCTCGGCAATCAACTCCTTACCGGTCCCGCGCTCGCCGACCACCAATACCGGCCTATTTAGCGGCGCGGCGCGGCTCGCACGCTCCACCGCGTCCAAAAATGCGGACGACTGACCAATAAACTGAATATTATCCCGATCCATTCTCAAATATTGGCATATTTCACCATAGAGTGGCAATAATTACCAGCAATCCACCGTCACATTTTTCAAAAAATGACCGAAATACAACAAAAATGCGAAATGGCACGGTCCCTGCAAAGCATTCTACAAGTCGGCAAAGCACCGGCAAACAACAGATGGAAAAAAACAAGATGCGCAAGGATATCGAGATCAGCAACGCCGCAAACGGACAAGAAAGCCATCTCTTACTGGCAGTCGCTTTGTCTATCAGTATGATCTTTACCAGCTATGCCGTCTCGGTCCTCAACCATCACGACGAAGACGGAATGCATGCGCAAACTTTGACCCATAGGCCGTTCGTTGTCAGCTATCTTGCCTGATATCGGAAGCCTGCGACCGGAGTGCCCCTGCCTCCCCCAGAACAAGTACCCGGTCGCCCCCTATTTTACTGAAGTCGCCAATAAACATTATCGGAGTTACCCAATGGGCATATTTTCACGAACCCGCGATATCATCGCCGCCAATGTGACCGATCTCCTCGACAAGTCGCAGGACCCAGCCAAGATGATCCGCATGATCATCCTCGAAATGGAAGAAACGCTGGTTGAGGTCCGCGCTTCTGCCGCGCGCACCATTGCTGACCAGAAAGAGCTGCGCCGCCATATCGACAAACTTAACACGCTTGAGGCCGACTGGACGGACAAGGCCCATCTGGCGCTGTCAAAGGATCGTGAGGACCTTGCAAAGGCCGCGTTGCTGGAAAAGCGCAAGGCAACTGACATGAAGGAACAGTTGACTGCGGAAGTCGATGTTCTGAACGACGCGCTCAAGGCGTCCGAGCAGGATATTCACAAGCTACAGAAGAAGCTCGCCGACGCCCGCAGCCGGCAAAATGCGCTGATGACCCGGCTGGAAAGCGCCGAAAACCAAGTCAAGCTGCGTACGATGTACAATGGTGACAAGGTCCGTGAGGCTTTTTCTCGTTTCGACGTTCTCGAACGCCGCGTTGACGAGGCGCAGGGATATGCGGACTCGCTCGTCATAGGCGCAGATGGTCCGCGCAGCTTAGGCGATGAAATAGCGGCACTCGAGACCTTTGACGTTGTCGATGCCGAGCTTGAGGAAATGAAAAAGGCCATGAACGCCCAACAGAAAAAGGAGGGCTAACCCATGGCAGATGTATTAGTCCCGGTCATGGTTGTAGGAATGCTGTTTGTCGCACTCCCATGGCTTGTGCTTCATTATGTGACCCGCTGGAAAACCGCAGCAACACTAACCAACGATGATGAGCGGATGCTTGGCGACATGCATGAACTGGCCCGCCGGCTTGAAGATCGCCTTGAGACGGTGGAACGTTTGGTCGCGCAGGAAAATCCGGAGTGGCAGCCTCATCGCATTGACCTCGATACAACGGCTTTTGGCCCGGAAAATGTTCGCAAGCTAGAAAGGAACCGCTGAAATGTCAGGGAAACACACCAAATTCTATCTCGACAAGCAAAATGCGAAATGGAAAGGCGTCTGCGCCGGAATTGCCGACTATACGGGCGTTGATGTTCTCTGGGTTCGCTTGGGTACCGTGATGTTTACGCTTATGGGCGGCTTTCCCTGGACCCTGATTGCGTATGTGATCACGGCGTGGATGGCACATCAGAAACCCATTCATCTTTACACGGACGACCGTGAAGAGCAGAAATTCTGGCAAGGCGTGCGTCAATCACCCGCCCGCACCACCCGCGACATCCGCTCACGCTTTCGGGAAATCGACCATCGCTTGGCCGAAATGGAAACTTATTATGTCAGCAACAATAAGCAGCTGGCCGACGAAATCGAAAGCCTGCGTTAACCAAGGGCTTATGAAGGGAATAAGATATGTTCACGCTCATCATTCTTGGCCTTATCAGTTGGTTCACTTACCGCCATTTCGCGCAGAAAAAGCGTCAGGCCGACCGCCGCAATTGGCGTGTTGATTATCGCGACACCCCAATTCGCCCACTGACCCGCCGCCTACCGTGGAGGGATTTATAATGAGCTTTGGTGGACCAAATTTTGTCATCGCAATCATTGCTCTGATGACGGTCGGTTGGCTGGTCAACAACTGGATCCGGGCCAAACATGGCTATCCCTTGGAAGATGAATGGGGCGGCAAGTCAGCCTTAACCGATGGCGACTATCCCGAGGCCGAACGCAAGATCATGCTTTTGAGCAACGAGAATGAAACGCTCAATGGCAAGATCGGGCATTTGGAAGAACGCGTCGCGGTTCTGGAACGGATTGTGACGGATAAGGCCGGGCGTTTGTCCGAAGAAATCGAACGAATTCGTTAAAACAGGAGGCATGATATGGACCCCGATAAACTCGCGATGATAACGGCCATTGCTCCGATAGGCATTGGCATTGTTTCGATTTCCGTAGGAGGATGGGTGCTGACAACATGGATGCGTATCAAGAACGGCTATCCGCTCGATGGCACTTGGGGTCAGCCAGTATATCCCAAGACTGACCAGCAAGCCATTGAGCGGGTCAAGCTGCTAAGCCAGGAAAACGCCCAGCTCCGCGCGGAACTTGGATCAATCAAGGACCGGCTTGCCAATGTGGAAAAAATTATCGTCGACGACAGCCACAAGCTGAGATCAGAAATTGAGGCTCTTCGCGGGCCAAGCAATTAAGCGGTTATAAAAACCGCGCTACTTGGGAATTTGAGGAGGACTTTATGGGCCCGTTTGAAATGGTCGTTGCGATCATCTTTATCGTCACCGCCGGCAGAATTATCCAGACAAAACAAAAAGCCAAGCATGGCATAGTTGAAGATCGAGACTTTATGGGTACCAAAACCCACCGTCGGTTGAAAAGCGCGGAAACAAAGGAGATGCAAGATGAGATCAAGGCGCTGAAAGAACGTATTCAGGTACTGGAACGCATTGCGACTGAGAATAGCAGCGCGAACGATCTTAACCGTCAGATTGAGGAACTGCGCAGCCGGTAACGGCGCGCGGATCGAAAGGAAGGAACCATGGAACAGGATCCCAATTTCTACATCATCATCGGCGCTTTTGCGGTGCTGTCGATCGGCATTGTCTCCGCACTCGGGTTGCGCGGATGGCGCGATTGGCTTGCGCTGAAGCATGCCGAGTTGGACATTGCGCGCCGCAGCGGTGATGCGCCGGTGCCGTCGGCGACATCGCGGATTGAAGTCGCTGACTTAAAAGAGCGCGTCAAAAAGCTTGAGGCTATCGCCGCAGGGATTGATATCTAGCCCTCGCAGCCATATGCGGAGCGCATGACTACACTCACCGACATCCAAGAAGAATATGAATTCCTCGAAGCCGACGACCGTTATCGTTTGTTGATCGATCTTGGCCGCGAATTAGCACTTATGCCCGACGTGCTGAAAACCGATGCGACATTGGTCAGGGGCTGCTCGGCAAATGTCTGGGTTTATCCTGTCACCGACAATAACCAACTTTCGTTTATGGCGGATAGTAATGCCGCGATCACCAAGGGCATCATAGCGCTTGTGCTCAAAACGGTAGACGGCAAAAACGCCGCCGAAATTTTGGGCACGGATATCGAAAATGCCCTCGCCCCGTTTGACCTGAAGAACCAACTCAGTTCAAACCGAACGCAGGGCATTCCCAATATGATATCGCTTATCCGCGAAACAGCAGCGCGTTACGCCACCTGAGTTGGCCTCACCCCCAGCCAAATCGCGAAGGCCGGAAGGCGGGGCAACAGCAACCGGTCAAACAGCCATAAAGCCAGCAGTGAAATGGCAAGCAATGGCAACAATATGGCCATTACAGCGATGATGACCACCACCCCGCGTATTTTCTGCGGCACAGCAGGGGCAATGGGCGCCCCAAGCGCGTCAACGGGCTTACGCCGCCGCCATATCATAAAGCCCGATATGACCAAAGTGATCAGGCCCAACGCGCTCAACACGCCGACAAGCTGATTGATCCAGCCAAAAAGCTGCCCCTCATGCCATGCAATCCCATAATTGACGGCCTGATCAATGACATGCTTATCCGCAAAGCTCGTTCGCGACAGTTCTTTACCGGTAGCGACATCGTACGTGATTTTCCGGTTCA
>Ga0315899_10005402_pt1 | contig 13799 bp, 11 predicted proteins | sample LakEriMetagenome_2_FD_203518 | JGI IMG/M metagenome (GOLD analysis project Ga0315899, IMG submission 203518) | Freshwater fungal communities from buoy surface, Lake Erie, Ohio, United States - Buoy 4 MA112 | ecosystem: Environmental > Aquatic > Freshwater > Lake | place: USA: Lake Erie, Ohio...
CGTGCCGGCATATTTGATGCTGGTCTGGGGCGAAGCGCCGGTGCCGCCGACATGGCCGGCGACCAGGATGACATCGGCATGCGCCTTCGCCACGCCCGCGGCCACGGTGCCGATGCCGGCCTGGCTGACCAGCTTCACGCAGACCTTCGCGCGCGGGTTGATCTGCTTGCAGTCGTAGATGAGCTGGGCGAGATCCTCGATCGAATAGATGTCGTGATGCGGCGGCGGCGAAATGAGCGTGACGCCCGGCGTGGAATGGCGCAGCTTCGCGATGAATTCCGTCACCTTGAAGCCGGGCAACTGACCGCCCTCGCCGGGCTTGGCACCCTGCGCGACCTTGATCTCGATCTCCTCGGCGGACCCCAGATATTCCGCATGGACGCCGAAGCGGCCCGACGCGATCTGCTTGATCACGGAATTGGCATTGTCGCCATTTTCGTAGGGCTTGAAGCGGTTGGCGTCCTCGCCGCCCTCTCCCGACACGGCCTTGGCGCCGATGCGGTTCATCGCGATGGCGAGCGTTTCGTGCGCTTCGGGAGAGAGCGCGCCAAGGCTCATGCCCGGCGTCACGAAGCGCTTGCGGATTTCGGTGGTGGCTTCCACCTCGTCGATCGGCACCGCCTCGCGTGCGAAGTTGAACTCCATCAGGTCGCGCAGATAGACAGGTGGCAGGTCGCGCACCCCGCGCGAAAATTGCAGATAGGTCGAATAGCTGTCGGTCGCCACGGCGGTCTGGAGCAGGTGCATGAGCTGCGCCGAATAGGCGTGGCTTTCGCCCCCGTTGCGCTGGCGGTAGAAGCCGCCGACCGGCAGGCGGACTACGGCGGCGTCATAGGCGGCTTCGTGGCGCAGCGTCGCGCTGTGGTGGAGCGAGGCATAGCCTTCGCCCGAAATCTTCGCCGGCATGCCGGGGAAGAGATCGTTCACCAGCGCGCGGGACAAGCCCACCGCTTCGAAATTATAGCCGCCGCGATAGGAGCTGATGACCGCGATGCCCATCTTGGACATGATCTTCAGCAGGCCTTCGTTGATGGCGGTGCGGTAGCGTTCGACGCATTGGTCGAAGGACAGGTCGCCGAACAGGCCGCGTGCATGCCGATCCGCGATGCTGGCTTCGGCCAGATAGGCGTTCACCGTCGTCGCACCCACGCCGATCAGAACCGCGAAATAATGGGTGTCGATCGCTTCGGAGCAGCGGATGTTGATGGAGGCGTAGGAACGCAGCCCCTTGCGCACCAGATGGGTGTGTACGGCGGCGGCCGCGAGCACGCCCTGGATCGCCACCCGATCGGGGCCGACGCCCTCGTCGGTCAGGAAGATTTCAGTGCGGCCTTCGCGCACGGCCTGCTCCGCTTCCTCGCGAATGCGGCGGATCGCGGCGCGCAGCTGTTCCTGCCCGCCGCTCGACGGGAAGGTGCAGTCGATCTCCGCCACGGCCGGGCCGAAATAGGCCTTGAGCCGTGCCCATTCGGCGCTGGTGACGACAGGCGAATCGAGCACCAGCACATGGCTGTTCTGCGCCCCTTCCTCCAGGATGTTGTGGAGGTTGGAGAAGCGCGTCTTGAGGCTCATGACATAGCGTTCGCGCAACGGATCGATCGGCGGGTTCGTGACCTGGCTGAAATTCTGCCGGAAGAAATGGCTGATCGTGCGCGGCTTGTCGGAAATCACGGCGAGCGGCGTGTCGTCGCCCATGGAGCCGACCGCTTCCTTCGCATCCTCCACCATGGGGCTGAGGATCAGCTCCATGTCCTCCAGCGTCAGGTTGGCGGCGACTTGGCGGCGGGTGAGTTCCGTCTTGTCCCAAGCCGGCAACGCGCTGGGCGCGTCGGCCAGATCATTGACGGTCAGGAAGTCCTTGATGAGGTCGCCATAGGGACGTTCGCCAGCGATCCGGTCCTTGATCGCGCGATCGTCATAGATTTCGCCTTCGTTGAGGTCCACGGCGATCATCTGGCCGGGACCCATCCGGCCCTTCTTAACGATCGTGGTTTCGGGAACCACGACCATGCCGGTTTCCGAACCGACGATCAGCAGATTGTCGCCCGTCAGCGTATAGCGCAGCGGACGCAGCGCGTTGCGGTCCACGCCGGCCACGACCCAGCGTCCGTCCGTCATGGCGAGCGCGGCGGGGCCGTCCCACGGCTCCATCACCGACGCGAGATATTCATACATGTCCGCATGGGGCCTTGGCAGGTCGGCACTGTTCGACTGCCAGGCTTCGGGAACGAGCATGAGCTTGGCCGTGGGCGCGTCGCGGCCCGAACGGCAGATCGCCTCGAACACGGCGTCGAGCGCCGCGGTGTCGGACGCGCCGGCGGGGATGACGGGCTTGATGTCCTCCGACTGTTCGCCAAAGGCCAGCGAGGCCATCTTGATCTCGTGGCTCTTCATCCAGTTCTTGTTGCCGCGGATCGTGTTGATCTCGCCATTATGCGCCAGCGTGCGGAAGGGCTGGGCCAGCCACCATTGCGGGAAGGTGTTGGTGGAATAGCGCTGGTGGAAGATGGCGACGCGGCTTTCGAACCGTTCGTCCTGCAGGTCGGGGTAAAAGACCGACAGCGATTCGGCGAGGAACAGCCCCTTGTAGATGATCGAGCGGCAGGACAGCGAGCAGACGTAGAAATCCTGGATCTGCGCGGCGATCACCTTCTTCTCGATCCGGCGGCGGATGAGGTAGAGATCCTTCTCGAATTCGGCGACGTCGCGCTCCTCCGGCATGGGGCCGGCGATCATGATCTGCTCGATTTCGGGGCGCGTGCGCTGTGCCTTTTCACCGATGACGGACACGTCGACCGGCACCTGCCGCCAGCCATAAATGGTGTAGCCCGCGTCGATGATTTCCGCCTCGACGATGGTGCGGCAGGTTTCCTGGGCCGAAAGGTCGGTGCGCGGCAGGAAGATCATGCCGACGGCCAGCCGGTTGGGCAGCGGCTTGTGGCCCGAATCGGCGATGGCGTCGTCGAAGAAGCGGACCGGCAGGTCGACATGGATGCCCGCGCCGTCGCCGGTCTTGCCGTCCGCGTCCACCGCGCCGCGATGCCACACGGCTTTCAGCGCATCGATGGCGGAGGCGACGACCCTGCGGGACGGGCGGCCGTCCGTTGCGGCGACCAGGCCCACGCCGCAGGCGTCGCCTTCGAATTCGGGGCGGTACATGCCTTCGCGAGCGAGGCGGAGGCGTTCGGATTCCATGTGGTCCATCATTGTGCGACCTTCTTGGGGTCTGCGCCGAGCAGCGTTTCGAGGCGCTGGCGTTCGGCTGGGGTGAGGTCCTTGAAGGAGCGGGGCTTGGGCAGCTTTGCGAGCTGCGCCTGCGACTCCTTCATGATGTCGGGCATGGCCTGCATCAAAGCGGGCATCATCGAGGTGACTTTCCCAATATAATGGGGGTCAGTCGCGAGCTCCATGAAGCCCCCGCCGAACCGCGCACCGGCCGGCGTCCTCATGAACGCCCCGATCTGGTCGAGTTCGGCGGCGGTGTACCGGCTGGCGAACGCTTCGGCCATGCCTTCGCGCAGGTCGGGTTCGTACCGGCCCATGAACCGGCCGAGAGCGGGCATCATGCCTCCCATCATGATCTGCATCCTCTCGCGATAGGCAGGATCAACGATGGTCATGACCTGCTCGATCGTAGCGGGATTGAGGTGATCGGACTGGGCCGGGTCCATGCCGCCCGCCTTCAGAAGATCGCGGACCGGCATTTTCGTCATGCCGTCGAGCATCGGACCGATCATCTTCTGCATCAGGGGCCCCATCATACGGACCATGACGCCATCGGGAATGATGACGGCGGCGATGGGACGGGCCTTGGCGAGCAAGGCAGGATCAACGGGCGCAAGAGGCGCGGCGGAGGTGGTGGCAGCCGGTGTCTGTGCCAATGCGGGTACGGCCAGCGCCAGCAGCGGGATGGCGAGCAAATGCTTCACGCCGCGACCCTCTCGCCTGCCGCTATCTTCGCCCTGGTGCGCAGATAACGGTGCATATGGTCCGTCACGTCGCGGCCGTCGCGGATCGCCCAGACGACGAGGCTCGCGCCGCGCACGATGTCGCCGGCGGCAAAGACGCCGTCCACGCTGGTCATCATCGTCTTGTGATCGACGCGCAACGTGCCCCAGCGGGTGACGGACAGGTCGTCCGAACCGAACAGCTTTGGCAGGTCTTCGGGATCATAGCCCAGAGCCTTGATGACGAGATCGGCTTCCAGCGTGTGTTCGCTGCCGGGGTCCGGCTCGGGCGCGCGGCGACCGGACGCATCCGGCTGGCCGAGGCGCATCTTCGTCACCTTGACGCCGGTCACATGTTCCGTGCCTTCAAAGGCGATGGGGGCGGTGAGCCAGACGAACTCGACGCCTTCCTCCTCGGCATTGGCGACTTCGCGCTGCGACCCCGGCATATTGTCGCGGTCGCGGCGGTAGAGGCACTTCACCGACTTCGCGCCCTGGCGGATGGCGGTGCGCACGCAGTCCATGGCGGTGTCGCCACCGCCGATGACGACCACATTCTTGCCGGTCGCGAGTAGGGAGCCGTCCTCATGTTCGGGCACCGCGCCGCCGAAGCCCGCCTTGTTGGATGCGGTGAGATAGTCGAGCGCCTTGACCACGCCCGCCGCGCCGACACCGGGGGCCTTGATGTCGCGGGGCTTGTAGACGCCGGTGGCGATCAGGATGGCGTCGTGGCGCTGGCGCAGTTCCTCCAGGCTGGCGTCGCGGCCGACCTCGAAGCTCTCGTGGAAGACGATGCCGCCGTCCTTCAAGCGCTGGATGCGGCGCATGACGACGTCCTTCTCCAGCTTGAAACCGGGGATGCCGTAGGTCAGCAGGCCGCCGGCGCGGTCGTGCCGGTCATAGACGTGCACGTCATGCCCCGCCGCGCGCAGATATTCAGCGGTCGTGAGGCCAGCGGGGCCAGCGCCAATGACGCCGACCGACTGGCCAGTGGCCGCGCCGGGGACGAGCGGTTCGACCCAGCCTTCCTTCCAGGCGGTATCGGTGATGAATTTTTCGACCGAGCCGATGGTGACGGCGCCGTGGCCTGAAAATTCGATGACGCAATTGCCTTCGCACAGGCGGTCCTGCGGGCAGATGCGGCCGCAGATTTCCGGCATGGTGGAGGTGAGGTTGGAAAGCTCATAGGCTTCGCGCAGCCGTCCCTCCGCGGTCAGCCGCAGCCAGTCGGGGATGTGATTATGCAGCGGGCAATGGGTGGCGCAATAGGGCACGCCGCATTGCGAACAGCGCGATGCCTGCTCCTCTGCCTTCTCCACGAGGAAGGTGCGGCTGATTTCGAGAAAATCGTCGGCACGATCGTCGGCTGCGCGCTTGTCCGGGTAGGATTGGCCCAAGCCCACGAATTTCAGCATCGGATTGTCGGCCATGACTGCGCCTCTCATTGAATGACAGAGCGCGGATAGCAGAAAAACCCACGGAGTCACGCGGATTCTGCAAATAACGACAGTATATATTACCTAATTAACGGGCCATTTTGAATTTATTCGATTTTCCCTGCAATAATCTTGCGCAATATCGGGCCGCGTCGGACCTATCGCGCCGCGAGCCAGATCAGCGCTGCCGCGCCGGCGATGATTCGATACCAGGCGAAGGGCGCAAATCCATGGCGCGACACCAGCCCGACAAAGGCCCTGATGACGACGATTGCCACGACAAAGGAGACAGCGAAGCCCAGCGCGATGCTGCCCCAGCCGACTGCGGCGCTGGTCAGCTGGTCGCCTTTCTTGAGCAATTCCAGCGCCGTCGCGCCCAACATGGTGGGGATGGCGAGGAAGAAGCTGAATTCGGCGGCGGTGCGCCGTTCCACGCCCAGCATCAGCGCGCCCATGATCGTCGCGCCGGACCGGCTGACGCCGGGGATCATCGCCAGGCACTGGACGAAGCCGATCCCCGCAACCCGGACGAGCGGGATGTCCGCGATGCCGTGGAACCGCTGGTCCTTCACCGCCCGTTCGATGAGAAGGATGGCGATGCCGCCCGCGATCAGCGCCCAGGCGACGACGTGCGGCGCGCCGAGCAGGATTTCGATATAGTCGTGCAGGGCAAGGCCTATCACCGCCGCCGGGATGAAGGCGAGGAGCAGGTTGCGCAGGAAGCGCCAGCTGACGGGATCGCGCCGCAACAGGCCCATGCCCACCGCCCAGAAGGTGCGCCAGTAGAGCACGACAACCGCCAGGATCGCGCCCAGTTGGATGATGACGTTGAACATCGCCCAGGTGGACGCGTCATAGCCCAGCAGCTCGCTGGCCAGGATGAGGTGGCCGGTCGAGGAGACAGGCAGGAATTCGGTGAGCCCCTCCACGATGCCGAGCAGGATGACGGTCAGGATATGGTCCATGCAGGCGTGCTCCCGTTCTCGCTTCCTCGACAGGAAGGGTTCGCAACAAACGATCGCGCCAATCCCGCCCAAACGGGTCCGGCGCGATCAAAGAGGTTCGATACGCAGTCGATCAGGCCTTCGCGCGGCCGGCAAAGCGGCCATGGCGGCGATAGCGCACCAGCCAGCGGTCCGCGACCGCGGCGAGGGGGGTGGGCGACACGCCGAGCGCGGCGAGACCTTGCGCCTGCGGCGCAGCGATATTGTCGCGACCGAGCATCGCGAGCTGGTCGCGGGTGATGGGTCCGCCGGGCAGCATGGCCAGCAGCGAGGCGAAGGGGCCGGGCACGTCCACCAGTGCCCTGTCGCGGCCGATAGCCTTGGCGATCCAGGCGTTGATATCCTTCAAGGACATGACCTGCGGGCCGGCGACTTCATAGGTCTTGCCGCCATGGACATCGGGCGCCTGCGCGGCGTTGGCGATGGCATGGGCGACGTCCGCCACATAGACGGGCTGGAACTTCGTCGCGCCGCTGATGACCGGGATCACAGGCGCCATGCTGATGATTTCGGCAAAGCGGTTGAGGAACTGGTCTTCCGGGCCGAAAATGATCGACGGACGGACGATCGTCGCGGCGGGGAAGGCGGCCTTCACCGCCGCTTCGCCGGCGGCCTTGGACCGGCCATAGGCGGACGGGCTTTCCGGGTCGGCTCCGATGGCGGACACATGGACCAGCGCCGCAACGCCGGCCTCCGCCGCCGCCTTCGCCACATTGGCCGCGCCCTCACGGTGGAAGGCGTCGAAGTCGCCGGCCAGGATGCCGACCAGGTTGATCACCATGTCGCTGCCATGAATGGCGCGCGCGACGCTTTCGGGCTTGCGGATGTCGGCGGCGACGAACTGGCTCTGGCCCAAAGCGCCGAGCGGTTTCACCTTGACGGCGGTGGCGAGGTCGCGTTGCGCGATGCGCACCCGCGCGCCGCGCGCCATCAGCGTCTGGGCGACCTGCCGGCCGAGAAAGCCGCCGCCGCCGAAGATGGTTACGAGACTGTCCTTCATCACGCGGACCCCATGTCTTTCCAATGGTTGTAAATGACTCCGGTTCAACCCCTTGCAACAGCCGCCGCGCGCTGACAACTGCCGCGCGCAACGGGCATTCCCTTTTTTAGCCCAGCCAGCCCTGAAGACCGGCCAGCATCCACAGGCCCAGCAGCAGGAAGAGCAGGGCGGCGCCGACCTGAAGCGCGCGCATGGGTACTTTCTTCGCAAGCGCCTCACCGAACAGTACTGCGGGCACATTGGCGATCATCATGCCGAGCGTGGTGCCCATCGTGACGGCGAACAGATTGTCAAAACGCGCGCCGAGCGCAACTGTCGCCACCTGCGTCTTGTCGCCCATCTCGACCAGGAAGAAGGCGACCAGCGTCGTGACGAACACGCCGGCCTTCGAAGGTGCCTTGAGCGGGGCGTCGGCGTCGATCTTGTCGGGGATCAGGGTCCAGCCGGCCATCAGGATGAAGGAGGCGGCGACGGCGTAGCGGAACCAGGGCTGGGTCAGCACCCCGGCGATCGAATGGCCGACCAGTGCGGCGAGGAAATGATTGGCGACGGTCGCGCCGAAAATACCGAGGATGATCGGCACAGGCTTGCGGAAGCGCGTGGCGAGCAGCATCGCCAGCAACTGCGTCTTGTCGCCCATTTCGGCGAGCGCCACCAGCGCGGCGGATGTCAGGAAGGCGTCCATTCAAGCGTTCCGGGGCCGGGCGGAGACGATCGACACAATGCCATCACCGTCCTCCGCCCGGCCAGGGCAACAGGACGCCGATGCCATTGGTCTCGCCCGATGCGGCCCGCCCGTTCGGCGGCGCATCCCATATGCCACGGCCTCTCGGCCAAATATGTTGACATATGGCCCGTCCGACTTCGGACGGCTGGCTACTCCCCAGATGACGCGCTAGCCTTTAAGTCAGGCGGAAGGAGATGGCAAGCCATGGGCCAGGCGAACAAGACGGGCGAAACGGACGCGTCGGTCGAGGCTTTTCTGAAGCAGGTCGAGCCGCCCGAGCGGCAATCCGATGCGCGCGAGGTGGTGACGCTGATGAACCGGCTGTCCGGGGAACCGGCGCGCATGTGGGGCGGCAGCATCATCGGCTTCGGCCGCTACCATTATCGTTACGACAGCGGCCGGGAAGGCGACATGTGCCGCATCGGCTTCGCGCCGCGCAAGGCGGAGCAGGTCTTCTACCTTGCGGGCCTTGACGAGACGGATTTCTCCGCGCTGGGCAAGCACCGGCGGGGCAAGGGCTGTCTCTATGTCAAGCGACTGTCCGGCATCGACATGGCGGTATTTGAGCGGCTGATCGTCAAGAGCCTCGACCATATGGACCGGACCTATCCCCGATGAAGCTGCCGTTCGCGATCGCCGCTGCCCTGATGTTCGCCCCGGTGGCGCAGGCGGGGATAGAGGATCAGGGCATAGCGTCGCTGTCCGCCGATCTGGCGAGCGGGCGCACCAGCAGTGAGAAGGCGGTCCGCGCTTACCTCAAGCGAATCGCGGCGATGGACCGGAAGGGGCCACGGCTGAACAGCATCATCAAGCTCAATCCCGATGCGGTAACGCAAGCACGGGCGCTCGACCAGGAACGGCGGGCGGGTCGATTGCGCGGGTCGCTGCATGGCGTGCCGATCCTGCTCAAGGACAATATCGAGGCGGCGGGGATGCCGACCACAGCGGGATCGCTGGCGCTGGCGCGCAACGATCCGGGGCGCGATTCGCCGGTTGCGGCGGCGCTGAAGGCGAAGGGCGCGATCATCCTGGGCAAGACGAACCTGAGCGAATGGGCGAATTTCCGTTCCGAACGGTCGATGAGCGGGTGGAGCGCGGTGGGCGGCCTCACGCGCAATCCCTATGCGCTTGATCGCACCACCTGCGGATCGTCGAGCGGATCGGGTGCCGCGGTGGCGGCGGGCTTCGCGCCGGCGGCGATCGGCAGCGAGACCAACGGATCGATCATCTGTCCATCCTCGATGATGGGGCTGGTGGGATTGAAGCCGACGATCGGGCTTGTCCCCCGCACCCATATCGTTCCTATCAGCCATAGCCAGGACACGGCCGGACCGATGGCGCGCAGCGTGCGTGACGTGGCGATGTTATTGTCCGCGCTGATCGCCAGCGATCCTGCTGATCCGGCCACCGCCGATGCCATGGCCCATGCAGGCGACTATGCCGCCGCGCTCAATCCCACGAGGATCAAGGGAATGCGGATCGGTGTGTTGCGCGGCGGCGCGCAACCGGAGTTGCTGGCCCGATATGAGGCGGCTTTGGCGGTGCTTAAGGAACTGGGCGCAACGCTGGTGGAGGTAAAGAAGCCGGCGATGGAGGGGATGTCGGACGCGAGCTACCAAGTGCTGCAATATGAATTCAAGGCGGACATGAACACCTATCTCGCCTCGACCCGGCCCGATCAGGTGACGACGCGCACGCTCGGCGACCTCATCGCCTTCGATAGCGCACGGGCGGACAAGGAGATGCCGCTGTTCGGGCAGGACATCTTCACCGCGTCGCAGGCCAAGGCGGGACTCGACGATCCGGCTTATAGGGCGGCACGGGAGAAGTCGTTGCGGTTGGCGGGTCGGGAGGGGATCGATGCGATGCTGGCGGACAATCGCGTCGCGCTGCTGGTGACAATCAGCTACGGACCCGCCTGGCTGTCGGATACCGTGTGGGGCGACCAATATGAGGGGCCCGGCGGATCGACCGGGCCGGCAGCGATCGCCGGATACCCGCATCTCACCGTGCCAATGGGCCTGGTGCGCGGATTGCCGGTGGGGCTGAGCTTCATCGCAGGTGCCTATGCCGAGCAGCGGCTGCTCGATGCCGGCTACGCCTATGAGCAGGCGGCGGGGCTGCGCTTGCGGCCCGATTTTCGCAGCACGGTGGACGAAGGGCCGGCGCTGGAGGGCGCGCGCTGACTCAGGGTTCGCCGCGGCTCTGGTCCATCCGCCGTTCGGCGAACCATTGTTCCAGCATCTTGGCGGTGCAGCCGGTAAAGCCGTTGCTGCCGATTGCCGAGCAGCTGTTGGGCAGAGTCTGGCGCTGCACCTGCTCCATCGTCGCGACCTGGCTGCCCCAGCCGGGGCCGCCAGCGACAGCAGGCTTTTCGCGCAGTTTCTTGGGGATGCGGTAGCGTTCCGATTCGGGGCGGCGGGCGCACACCACGATTTCGTCGCCCTCGCCCTGCGGGCAGGGGTCGTCGCCATAGACGGTGAGGTTCTGGATGCGCTCGGGCGGTGGCGCGGGCTGGGCAAGCGCCGGCGCGGGCACGAGCAGTGCGACAAGGGGGAGGAGGTGCAAACGGCGCATCATATCTATTCCTTATACGCCCCTTTTATGCCGGACCTCTTCGTGCCCGTTCCTCCATGGACGGCATGGCCCGCCCCAAGCCGTCAGGGCTGCGCGGGCTGAGCAGGCTGTGCGGACTGCTGCTGGGCGGCCTCTTCCTCGGCCTTTACCCGCGCCTCGATCGCCTTGCTGTCGGCATCGATGGTGGACAGCCGCCGGGCACGCTCGGCAGCCACCAGATCCTTCCAGCTGGCATTGTCATCCTGCTGCCGTTCCGCCTTGGCGAGGCGGGCGAGCTGGGCGAAGCAGCCGGTCGCGCCGCCCGCCCCCACCGGCGAACAGCTTTCCGTCCCGGAGCGGCCGACATATTCCATCGATCGGACCCGTTCGCCCCAAGCCTGATTGCTGGGCTTGTTGGGATCGCCACGCAGCGGCTCGGGAATGCGATAGCGTTCCTCTTCGCCCTTGCGCGCGCAGACCACGATGTCGCCGCCCTGGCTTTGCGGGCAGGCATCGTCGCCGTAAACGATGACTATGTTGACCTTCTCGCTGCCGGGATCGGTGGCGGCGGTCGGTGCCGTCGCCTGCTGCGCCAGAACGGGGGCCGATGCGCCCGCCATCAGCGCGGCGGCGGCGATCATGAGCGTCTTGGTCATCGGTCCGTCCTTTTCAGATGCGCTTCGACAGCGCGATGGCGGCGCGGCACCCCAGCCGGATCGCGCCCGAAAGCAGGGGGTAGGCGGGCGCCTGTTCCGCGCCATGGGCAATGGCGGCGTCGCGATGCTCCACTTCCTCCGCCTGGAAATCCGTGATCGCGGCGGAGAGTTCCGGATCGCCGTCGCCGAGCTGATCCAGCTGATGCGAATAATGACGATCGATTTCGGTTTCGATCGCCGCGGTGCAGGCCATCGCGGCCTTTGGCCCCATTGCGGCGGTCACCGCGCCGAGCGCGAAGCCGGCGGCGGACCAGATCGGGGACAGGAGGGTCGGGCGGCCGCCCCGCCGCGCGATCATGGCGTCGAATGCAGCGCGATGGCGTTCCTCCTGCGCGGCCATGCCGGCGATGATGCGCGCATAGGGATGGCGATCCCCCATTACGGCGAGCTGGCCGGCATAGATGCGCGTCGCGCCATATTCGCCTGCCTGATCCACGCGCAGCATGGCGGCGTGGTCGGCGGCGCTGACCGTGCGGGTCGGGCGGGGAAAATCGCGGGTCGCGCTCATGCTTTCCTCCACTTCAGAAGCAGAACCAAGATGGCGAGCGCGGCGGCCCCGGACAAGAGGCCGTTATAGCCCGCGAGCGAGATGCCGAAGAGATCCCACGGCGCGACGTCGCAACGCGTGAGCGGACTGGCCATGATCTGGTTCAGCATGTCCGCCCCGCTGCCGCCGGTCGGCATGGTCGAACAAGTGGTGAGCCCTTCCCACCAGCCATATTCGACGCCCGCATGGAACAGGCCGATGAGCCCGCTGATGCCGACGGCGAGGCCCGCAAAGCCGGTGAACAGGGCGCTCAAGCAGGCGCGGCCGCGCAGCAGATATGCAAGCAGCGCCAGCGGGATCGCGGCCATATGCGGGTAACGTTGCCACCAGCACATTTCGCACGGATGCAGGCCGCCCAGATATTGGGAGGCATAGGCGCCGCCCAGCAGCGCCAGCGGCGTCAAGAGCGCAAGCGCGCGGGCGAGGGAAAGGCTCTTCATGCCGGATGCTTAGAGCCTTCCGATCCTTTCGTCATGCTGAACTTGCCTGCGTCCCGCCCGGCCTTGCGCCGGGATCGGGACGTGGAAGCGGAGGGCAAGTTATTTGCCGCCCGTCTTTCGCGGGGCCGGCGTCGCCTGCGCCAGCGCCGCGCCGGGCGTGCTCGCCAGGCGGGAGATGGTCTTGAGCGCATAGTCGAGCTGGAAGTCCTCGATCCCCTTCTTCTTCAAATCCTCGGCCGACATGGTGAAGCGCGGATCGTCCTTCGCATCCTCCTCCAACGCCTTGTCGTCGGTCTTGATCTCGTTGATGAGGTGACGGCGCAGGTCGCTTTCGCGGAATTTCGGCCGATCCTTGTAATCGGGATCGCTGAGCTGGGGCACGCGGATGTCGGGCTGGATGCCGCCTTCCTGCACGCTGCGGCCCGATGGCGTGAAGTAGCGGGCGGTGGTGAGCTTCAATGCGGTGGTGTTGCTGAGCGGCAGCATGGTCTGGACCGATCCCTTGCCGAAGCTGCGTTCGCCCATCACCAGCGCGCGGTGCTGGTCCTGCAGCGCCCCAGCCACGATTTCGGAGGCGGAGGCGGACCCCGCATCGACCAGCACGATGACCGGCAGCCCCTTCGCGTCGTCGCCGGGCTTGGCATAATAGCGTTCGACATCGCCCTTGTTGCGGCCGCGCTGCGACACGATCTCGCCGCGTTCCAGGAAGGCGTCGCTGACGCTCACCGCCTCGTCCAGAAGGCCGCCGGGGTTGGAGCGCAGGTCGAGCACATAGCCGGTGGGCTTGTGGCCCAGGCTCTTGTCGATGCTGCGGATCGCCTGGCGCACGTCCGCCCCGGTGTTGGCCGAGAAGCTGACGATATTGATGACGCCGATGCCGTTCTTCACCTCCCACTTCACGGGCTTGAGCTGAATGATCTCGCGCGTGAGGGTGAGGTCGATGGGCTTGTCGCGCCCCGCACGGACGATGGTGAGCTTGATGGAGGTGCCGGGCGCCCCGCGCATCTTGTCCACCGCCTCGTCCAGCGTGCCGCCATAGATGAGCTGGCCGTCGATATGGGTGATGAAGTCACCCGCCTTGATCCCCGCGCGCCAGGCGGGGGTATCCTGCGTCGGGGCGATCACCTTGACCGCGCCATCCTCCTGCGTGACGGAGAGGCCAAGGCCGCCATAGCTGCCCTCCGTCTGGGTGCGCAAATTCTGGAAATCGCGCGCGTCGAGGAAGCTCGAATGCGGGTCGAGGCTGGCGAGCATGCCGTCGATCGCGCCCTTGATCAGCTTTTCGTCATCGACCTTTTCCACATAGTCGCTGCGGACCTTCTGGAACACGTCCATGAATTCATCGAGCGCCTTGTAGCTCGACGCCTCCCCATCGGCGAGCGCCGCGGTGGTGGCCGGGATGAGCGCAAGCGCCCCGAGCGCCAGC
>Ga0315899_10005403_pt1 | contig 13796 bp, 10 predicted proteins | sample LakEriMetagenome_2_FD_203518 | JGI IMG/M metagenome (GOLD analysis project Ga0315899, IMG submission 203518) | Freshwater fungal communities from buoy surface, Lake Erie, Ohio, United States - Buoy 4 MA112 | ecosystem: Environmental > Aquatic > Freshwater > Lake | place: USA: Lake Erie, Ohio...
AAATACTCGAGCTGCATTTCAAATTCATCGAGGTCTAGTTCACCGATTGAATTGTTTTTTGCATCGATAAATCTTCCAAATTGCAGCAGGTAATTTCTACCGCCCGCTTTTAGCCCAAAGCCAACTGCTGATCGTTTAAATCCACCAAAAGGTTGTCTTTTTACTATTGCCCCAGTGATTCCGCGATTTATGTAAAGATTCCCAGCGTCAACATTCTCCAACCAGAACTTTAGCTCGCTTGCATTTAGCGAATGTATGCCGGCGGTTAAACCAAAATCGGTTCCATTTTGTATTTGCAGAGCTTGTTCTAGGTTCTGCGCAAACATCAAGCCAAGCACTGGGCCGAATACTTCAGTCTGATGGAAAAAACTATTTGGCTGAACGCCAATTTTGATGCCTGGTCGCCAAAGTTTTCCTGAGTCGTCTAACTGTTTCGGTTCTAACAACCAGCTCTCACCGTTATCGAGAGTAGTGAGCGCTCTTAGAAGTTTTGGACTTGGTGTTTCAATAAGCGGGCCAACAGTTGCTTCAGCATTTGTGGCGAAGCCGACTTTCATTGATTGAACACAATCGACAAGTTGCTTTAGAAATTGTTTATTTCTATAAACCGAGCCGATTAGTATTCCAAGACTTGCTGCCGAGCATTTTTGACCAGCGTGACCGAAAGCGCTCTTAGCTAAATCATTTGCTGCTAAATCTAAATCTGCGAACGGTGAAATAACGATGGCATTTTTACCGCTAGTTTCGGCGTAAAGATTTGTTCTTGGGCGATAGTTTTTGAATAACTGCGCTGTTTCAAAAGAGCCGGTCAAAATCACCGAATCAACATCTTCGTGGCCAACCAGCGCTAGACCCAGCTCATTATCTGGAACCAAAGCAACCTGCAGTAAGCGCTTTGGCACCCCTGCTCGCCAGAAGATCTCAACCATCGCAAGAGCACAGTTCACCACCTGCGGTGGCGGTTTAATAATCACTGCGGCTCCGGCAGCTAATGCAGCGAGGACACCGCCTGCTGCTATGGCAACAGGAAAATTCCATGGTGGTGTGACCACCACTACCTGATGCGCTTGAAAAACCACACCGTCGATTCGTTGGATTTCTTGTAATTCATCGATCTGTCTGGCGTAGAAATTGGCAAAGTCAATTGCTTCGCTTAACTCGCTGTCAGCTTCGGCGATCGTCTTACCGGCTTCAGCCAGCATTACCGACAGCAGTTCGCTTCTGCTGCTGGCAAGTTCCTGGCCAACCCTGAGTAGTATTTCCTGTCGTTCAGCTGGGTTTTTAGCCCAGGCAACACTAGCCGTTTTAGCCTTTGCCACCATCTGTTCGATCTCGTAGCGCTCCTGCTTAGCCTTAGCCACTAGCTTTTCGTGGGAGGGTAACTTGTCTTGGAGGGCTGCAGCATTGGCAACAACCTGTCTCACCCAGTCACGGTTATTGGCTAGAGCTGTATCGGTATCCGGCGCATTAGAAAACTCTGTTTGGACTTGGTGGGTTTCCTTGAGGCGGTTCTGTTTACGATTCGGCTTGGCGTTTAGCTCTTCCATCAACCGCAACGAAGTTTCGAATCTCATTCGCTCGCGATCAAAAACTAAACGGTTGGTGGTGATATCAAAAACACCAGACATGAAATTATCTGAAGATCCGTTTTCCTCAAGTCTTCTAGTGAGGTAAGCAACCGCCACCTGGAATTCTGATTTTCGAACTACCGGGGTATATAGAAGAAGACTGCCGACACTTTTTTTAACCTGTTTAGATAAGTGCTGAGCCATGCCCTGCAGCATCTCATACTCGACACGGTCTGCCACTTTGCGATGCTGCGCTAATTGGTGAGCAAAAGCTAAATCAAAAAGATTATGGCCAGCTATCCCCACACGCAAAGATTTAATCCTGGCCGGGTCGAGTGCGTAATCAATAAGGCGCTTATAGTTGGCATCGCTTTCCGCTTTGCTGCCATAGGTAGCAAGCTCCCACCCGTGCCACTTGGCATCAACAACTTCCATGGCAAGGTTGGCACCTTTTACTATGCGCACCTTTATGCCTGCTCCTCCAGCGGCAACTCTTTCTTGAGCAAAAAGCGAAAGCTCTTTTAGTGCATCGAAAGAATCCGGTAGGTATGCCTGCAGTACGATACCCGCTTCTAGGTTCATAAGCTCTGGCTTAGATAAAAGCTTTTTGAAAACCAAAATAGTCAAACCAAGATCGCGATACTCCTCCATATCTAAATTGATAAATTTAGCTGACGACCTACTCGCGGCAAACTGATAAAGCGGAGTTAATTTTTCCACCAAACGATTTACCGTTGCTTCAAAACCCCACATTGAAAGTTGTGCTGCAACCGCAGAGAGTTTGATTGACACATAATCAACATCTGCTCGTCTAAGAAGTGCAAAAGTTTCGTTATACCGGTAGTTGGCTTCTTGCTCACCTAGAACAGCTTCGCCAAGTAGGTTTAGATTTAATCGAATTCCGTCCGCTTTAGTTTTCGCGATGTGCTTAGTCAGATTGCCGGATCGCGCATCAACAATTAAATGTCCAACCAATTGGCGAAGTCTTGCCTTGGCAACCGGAATAACAATAAAGCTAAAGGCTTTAGCGAGTAACCCGCCGATGCGAATGGTTAGTTGATCCAACCTGCTCAACGACTCTGGCAGATTTTTAGCTAGAGCGCTTAGTTCCGACGCGGCAACCTTGCCGTCAGTAGGCCGAATTACTCGATCAACAAATCGCAGGGTCCAATCAAGGCCCTTTGGGTCTTTTAGGATTTTGGCTAATCTTTTTTCAGCCGGCGACCTCGCGCTCTCCTGCTGCGAATCAAGCAGCCAGGCTTCGACTAAATTGACCGCCTGTTGGGCTATCAATTCTCGTTCGCTTCTTTGCACCGATGTCACTTCCAGTAAGCCAGTAGCGCCAACACCCTTGTTTTATAGCGCCATAGTAATCATTCCAGACCATTACTCTGGCAACGGGATTTTAGTTCTTGTGGCTCCAGTCTGACGGGGCAGGTTCTTTGCCCCTAGGCAGTGCTACCGCTTTATCCCATTGTCTTACCCAGCTTGGCAAGTTTGGTTCTTCTCCTGGCCAGCCGCCAAGCATTTGGTTTACTTCTTCCGGACTAGGTGTGCCCTTAGGAGATTTTAGAAATCTTAGTTTCACAACAGCCTCGGCATAGATCTCACGACCAACGACAAATCTTTGACCGATAAAAAATGCTTTATCGTCCCAGCCAATAATTTTTGTTTCAACTTGAAATCTCAACCACGGAGTTAGTGATTTTCTAAATGTGATGGTTTCCTGAACCACGACCGGATGGACTTTTAGTTTCTTTAGGCGCTGCCAAGTGTTTGATCTTTTCATCAAATCAAAACGTGCAAGATCCAACAAGGTCAGATAGATGCCGTTATTCATGTGGCGAAAAATATCGATGTCGCTTGGCCAAACCAGAAATGATCTGACCCCAACCTCGCTGACAGCTAGGTTAGACCTATACCGCCAGCTAAGGTGAGACCAAATCAGCCGAAGCCAAAGTTTCATCGACTACCAGATTGAAACGCGCTTAGCCGGCTCCAACCACATCGCATCTTCTTCAGTGACGCCAAAGGCTTCATAGAAGGAGTCAAAGTTTCGAGCAACCTGGTTGCAGCGGAACTCGCTAGGTGAGTGTGGGTCGGTAGCCAAGCGTTGAATGGCGATTGCATCTCTTGACTTACCTCGCCAGATCAAACCCCATGATAGGAAAAAGCGCTGTGCTCCGGTCAAACCGTCTATTACCTCTGGCTCTTTGCCACCCAGGCTCATCAGATATGCCTTGTAGGCAATAGTGATGCCACCAAGGTCTCCGATGTTCTCGCCGATGGTAAGCGCTCCATTGACCTTGTAGTCATCGGATAAGCCATCCGGAGTCAGCTCGTCATACTGCTCAATCAGAATCTTGGTGCGATCTTCAAAAGCCTTTCGGTCATCCTCGGTCCACCAAGAAATAAGTGCACCATCACCGTCATACTTTGAACCCTGGTCATCAAAGCCGTGACCGATCTCGTGACCGATAACACCACCGATGCCGCCAAAGTTCACCGCGTCATCAGCATCCAAGCTGAAAAACGGTGGCTGCAAAATGGCTGCCGGGAAGACAATCTCGTTGAAGCCCGGGTTGTAGTAAGCGTTGACTGTCTGCGGAGTCATGAACCACTCGTCGCGATCTAGTGGAGCACCGATCTTGGCAGCTTCCTTATCGGCCTGCCAGGCTGAAGCTCTGCGCACATTACCAACTAGGTCGTTGCGATCGATAGTCAGCGATGAATAGTCTTTCCACTTTTTCGGATAACCGATCTTTGGGTTGAACTTGGATAACTTGACCAGAGCTTTCTGCTTGGTCTCTTCGGTCATCCAGTCAAGGTTCTTGATTGATTCTTCGTAAGCCTTGATTAGCCACTGAACCAGCTCATCCATTCTTGCTTTGGCAGCAGGAGGGAAGTGCTTTTCAACATAAATCTCTCCAACAGCTTCGCCAAGAGTTGATTCAACCAATTGAACACCGCGCTTCCAACGGGCACGCATTTCTGGTTGACCGGTTAGCTTCTTACCGTAGAACTCGAATCTTGTGTTAACAAAGTCATCGCTTAGATAAGGTGCCGTGGAATTGATTACCTGCCACTTTAGCCAGAGCTTCACATTCTCGGCGTTGTCGGCATTGAAGACAGAGCTGATTCCCTCGAAGAACGATGGCATCATCACAACTGATTCAAAAAGGACATTGCCTTCGAATTTCATTCCGGAAAGATATGAATCCCAATCAAAAGTTGGTGTCATCGCTTTTAGCTCAGCAAAAGTTTTTAAGTTGTAGGTCTTCTCGGCATCGCGTGATTCAACTACATTCCAGTGCTGCTTTGCTAACTCTGTTTCAAATGCCATGATGCGCTGTGCGGCGACGTCGGCTTGTTCCGCTGACCAGCCAGCTAGTTGGAACATCTTGGCGATGTATGGAACATAAGCATCACGGAACTCTGCATACTTCTCGTCGTGGTAGTAGGACTCGTCTGGTAGACCCAATCCACCCTGATACATATTCACCAAATAGCGCTCTGGGTTACCCGGATCATTGTTGACATAGAAGCCAAATAATCCGTTGACTCCACCGCGTTCAAGTTCTCCCATAATCCGAGTTAGATCGTTGAAGGTTGCCTTGTCGATGACATCTAGATCTGCTGCAAGTGGGGCTGCCCCTAGTTCATTCGCTCTTGCTTCGTCTAGAAAAGACCCATACATGTCACCGATCTGCTGGCTGACACCAGGTTTTGGATTGGCTTGTGCCTCTTCCAGAATGTCTTTGACAGCAGCTTCGGAGTCGTCACGAAGCTTATAGAAAGAGCCGTGAACCGCCTGATCTGCGGGGATTTCTTCATTTTGTAGCCAATGGCCGTTAGTGTGACGGAACAGGTCGTCCTGTGGGCGAGTGCTCTGGTCAAAACCGTGCTTATTGATTCCATTAATTTCAGTCATGGGCTTAATCCTACGACTTCTCCTAGGGCCTCAAAAATCCCTAATATTGCAGTTGTGGAACTACAAAAAATCATCCTCTACTACGGGTTCACCCCGCTGGCTGACCCTGTCGCGGTCAAGCTCTGGCAGCAGGACCTCTGCGAGAGGCTTGGTTTGAAGGGCCGCATCCTGATTTCCAAGCACGGCATAAATGGCACCCTCGGTGGAGACATGTCCGCATTAAAGCAGTATGTAAAACTGACCAAACAGTACCCGGGGTTTAAGAAGATTGACTTCAAGTGGTCAATGGGTACCGGCCAGGACTTTCCAAGACTAAAAGTCCGAGTTCGCAAAGAATTGGTGGCCTTTGATGCTCCGGATGCAATTGTGGTTACCGAAGATGGCGTCGCCAATGGTGGTAAGCATCTCAAGCCAAAGGCCGTGGACAAACTTGTTGCCGAACGTGGCGATGAAGTGGTTTTCTTTGACGGTAGAAATGCTTTCGAAGCAAAAATCGGAAAGTTCAAAAACGCTGTGGTTCCTGACGTGCAAACAACGCATGATTTCGTGAAAGAAATCCAAAGTGGTAAATACGATGACATCAAAGACAAAGCTGTTGTGACCTACTGCACCGGTGGAGTTCGTTGTGAGATTCTTAGTGCAATCATGCTGGAAAACGGATTCAAAGAGGTTTACCAAATTGACGGCGGTATCGTTCGCTACGGTGAATCGCAAGGAGATAAATCCCTCTGGGAAGGATCGCTTTACGTTTTTGATGATCGCTTGAATATAAATTTCACCGAAGATGCAAAAACTATCGGCGAATGCGAAACCTGTTCGGCACCAACATCAACCTTCCGAAACTGCACATCGCTTGGTTGCCGCGATCTAATCCTGCTTTGCGATGACTGTGCCAAGGATTCTAAAAATCTAAAACACAATGACTCTCACACTAGAGGTAAGCGTCGCCAACAAGTTGGCTAAAAGCAAAAGACCCCGGCTAAGCCGGGGTCTTTCACCTTAACCAGAGAGGAAAGGCTAGTTGGTTGCAGTCACCGTAACTGTCTGGGTTGAAACAACGCTGATAAGTGAAACCGAGTAGTTGCCTGGGTGCGGGAGGTTCAATGTGATTGTCTGTGAACCAGTGCCGGTAACAGGAACAATGAAACTGTGATCTCTCGGTGCAGGCTTACCTGCAGGAGGAGTTGGTGCGTTGGCTGGACGAAGCTCAGTTACCAATAGCTGATAACTTCCGGTTTCCGGAACATCAACGGTAACGGTTTTTGTAAACAGGACATGCTTACCCTTCGGGCCATGACCGTGGTGGTGCTTACCCTTTCGGTGATCGCGATCACCAAACATTGGTGGGGTTGGGGTGGCGGTTGCCGAGCTAGTTGCTTTAGCGGTGGGCTTTGGCCCTGACTTATGAGCAAGCGCAGGAGAAGCGAATACCAAGGCTCCGATTGTTAGCACTGATGCTGCGGTTACTGCAGCTTTGTTGGCTTTATTCATAAGCTTTCTTCCGTTTAGAGCTGATTCATAAACATTACGACTGTCGGCATCTCAAACTTTCCCATTTCAGCAACGGGACACCTTATTGGCAGGTTTTTATCAGATTGGTGCGCGAGGCGGGACTTGAACCCGCACGTCCTTGCGAACACTGGCACCTGAAGCCAGCGCGTCTGCCATTTCGCCACTCGCGCAGAAGGCAAGATTAGCAGCGAAGCCGAATGGTTGCCTAGCCCGCCCTAGTGCTGGGGAGGCTTAAACTTGACCCATACAGATATAAGGAATCCCTTTTGAGTTTTATCGACCGCTTTGAAAAACGCCTGGAACGCTTCGTGAACGGGGCCTTTTCCAAAGCCTTCAAATCGCAAATCCAGCCGGTTGAAATAAGCTCAGCGATCAAGGCCAAGATGGATGGCACTGCGGCCGTGGTAGCCAAAGATCGCATACTGGCAGCCAATTCCTATACCGTCAGGCTCTCCCCGAGCGATTTCTCTAGACTCAAGCAACTCGGCGAATCGCTGCAGGGTGAAATAAAGCGGCAAGTTTCTAACCACATAAAAAAGCAGCGCTACCAGCTCTCCGGAGAGCTGAGTATTGCAATCGAGCCGTCACAATCGCTCAGCCTCGGTCAAGTTCAAATCAGCGCTGAAGGTTCCAAAGCTCCGGATCTTGCTCAAGTGAGTTGGACGCCAGCTCTTGATGTTGCCGGCAAGCGATACATGCTGGCTAAAGCTAAAACAACAGTCGGTCGCGATGCCAGCGCAGATATTCAGGTGGATGACGGTGGGCTTTCGAGAGTGCACTTCGCCATCAATTGGGACGGGACTAATGCCACCGTTGAAGATTTAGGTTCAACCAACGGAACTAAAGTTGCCGGTAGGAAAATAACCAGCCAAGCACTTGGCCCAGACACTGTAATTGATGCCGGTAGAACAGAATTTGTTTTTCGAGTAGTCGCAAAATCAGGTGATAGCAAATGAGTGAATTAGCGCTGTTTATTGTTAGGGCAGGCTTTTTACTTGTGCTCTGGCTTTTTGTTTTAGCAATCGTTGCAATTATTCGAGCCGATCTATTTAGTGAGCGAGTGCTAAGTAAAGTGGTGGAGAAAAATACGCCGACACCGCTGTCGGCCCCGACAACCGGGCTAACCACAGTGGGCGATTTTTCTTCAGCGCCGGGTTCGGCAAGCGTAGTCAGTTCGATGAATACTGTTCCGGACACAATAGTTATTATTGACGGGCCGCTTATCGGAACCGAATTGGTTATCGATCGACGCGAGATGCGAATTGGCCGAGCGCCAAATAGCGATCTTGTTTTAGATGACGACTATGTTTCCTCGCAGCATGCAAGATTACAAAAAGTTGACGAAGGTTGGGTTATCCAGGATCTGAATTCAACAAATGGAACCTTTGTTGATGGAGCAAGAATCGGAGCGCCGGTTACGTTGAAGCCGGAGATGCAAGTTCGTATCGGTAAAACTATTTTTGAATTGCGGAGCTAGCGATGGCTTTTAAATTTCTGGCTTCAGGTAAAAGTGATAAAGGTCGAGTTAGATCTAGTAATCAAGACAGCGGTTACGCCGGAAATAATTTATTTATTGTCGCCGATGGCATGGGCGGTCACGCAGGCGGAGATATCGCCTCTGCACTAGCAACACAAAGAGTTGCCAAAATTGATGACGTTTACCCGAGCAAGGTCAAAGCCGTAAATGCGCTTAGCGCTGAGATGGCAGAAGCAAATAAACAACTGGTGGATACGGTGGATAGCTTTGGTTATCTTGATGGCATGGGCACCACTATGGACGCCCTGTTATTTAGCGGCAGTACCGCAAGCATTGTTCACATTGGTGACTCAAGAGTGTATTGGTTGCGCGATGGGGTGATGAGCCAGGTAACTAAAGACCACACCTTTGTTCAAAAACTCATCGACGCCGGCAGAATCACTCCAGAAGAAGCGCTGGTTCACCCAAGACGAAACGTCTTGATGAAGGTTCTCGGCGACAGTCAGCAGGAGCCAGAATTTGATGTTCATCACATTGAAATCCAACCAGGCGATCGCTTCTTGCTCTGTTCGGATGGGCTTTGCGGTGTAGTGCCAGAGCCAATCCTTGAAGAAAACATGAAGGTAACCAGCCTTGATGAAGCTACCGATTTGCTTGTGGCAGAAGCTAAAGAGTATGGTGCACCAGATAACGTCACAGTGATTTTGGTCGAGGTCCGCGAATCTAACGACAACTTGGCAAGCCAAAACATTACCTGGTTGGGTTCGGCGGCAAACGAAGTTGTAATTAGTCAAAGCGGAAGCAATAAATTCCTACAGATATTTAGTCGCATCAGCTTTTGGGAAGCCTTTAGAAAACGCGAACAGTTTCTATCAGAAAATGATCCTGGCTTTGCAAAGGCCCTTGATGAATTTGATGGCAAGGTGCGCTCCTGGAAATTACGCGGTCTAATTCTTTTCGCAATCATTGCGGCCATCGCTGGCGCAAGCATCTACGGCATCTACAGCTACACCCAAACTCGTTTTTACCTGGGTGTTGAAAATGGAAAAATAGCAATTTACCAGGGCATCAAAGAGAGCTTTGCTGGTTTTGGTTTTTCCAAACTTTATGAAGAGTCAACCATAGATGTGGTAACACTTCCAGATTTTCAGCAAGACCTACTAGACAGAACTATTTCTGCAGACAGCCTTGAAGACGCCAGAGAAAAATTACAACAAATTATTGAGAGCGTAGACAATGGTTAGAGCGGCAAGGGTGATGCCGGCTAAGCGCAATCTTGAATTAGTAATGCTGCTTTTCGGTTTTGGTTTATACGCTTTCGCGCTAAGCCAAGTTCAACTTGCCACGATTTTGATTCTTCGACCAGACGGTTGGTTTTTCTGGGCACTGCCGGTTTTAGCGGCATTTACATTTCATATGGTGCTTCGCTTTAGAGCAAGTGATGCAGATCCAATATTGCTGCCGATTGGCTTTCTACTAAATGCTTTAGGCATCGTAATGATCTACCGCCTTGATTTGGTAAAGCCACTAACTGCTTCTGATAGTGATGTTGCCTCAAGGCAGGTTATTTGGACAGTCGTTGCAATCCTGGTTGCCGCTACCGTGCTGTTTTTAGTTCGCACACACCTCTCACTTAGAAAATACATTTACACCGCTATGGCTCTCGGTGTTGTGCTGCTTCTGCTACCTTCGCTTCCTCTGATTGGTAGAACGGTAAGCGGTGCTACCCTTTGGGTTAATATCGGTGGTTTGAGTTTCCAACCAGGCGAGCTTGCCAAGATCGCCCTCTGTGTTTTCTTTGCCGGCTATCTAACTTCAAGAAGAGAAGCCTTATCGGTGGTCGGCCGAAAACTCTACGGCATCCGCATTCCTCCGGCTAGAGAAGTCGGGCCAATTGTCTTTATCTGGCTGGGTAGCCTTGCGGTTTTAGTGTTGCAGCGCGATCTAGGAACATCGCTACTTTACTTCGGCCTGTTTTTAGTGCTGATTTATGTCGCTACCGCAAGGGTGTTCTACGTATTTATCGGTTTGGTCATGTTTGTCGCCGGTGCCCTGGTTGCCTCAAGGCTGATGAGTTACGTCGGCGGAAGAATCGGTGGTTGGTTAGACCCGCTCAGCGAGCAGAATTACGAGGCCATCGGCGGCTCATACCAAATAGTCCAGTCGATGTTTGGGCTTGCCCACGGCGGATTATTCGGCACCGGCTTAGGTGGCGGGTTGCCAAATATCGTTCCATTAGCCGAGAGTGATTTCATTGTTTCTGCTATTGGCGAGGAGTTAGGCCTGGTTGGGCTGTTCGCCCTACTGGTTCTCTATTTGGTGCTTGTTTCTAGAGCTCTTCGCATTGCCAACCTACACAGCGATGATTTCAGCAAGCTGCTTGCTATTGGACTTGGTTTTGTTATTGCCCTGCAGTTATTTATTGTGATCGGTGGAGTGCTGCGAGTTGTCCCGCTGACCGGACTTACCACCCCGCTTCTAACCGCCGGTGGTTCTTCACTTCTAGCTAACTGGATCATCATCGGTTTATTACTTCGGCTGTCGGATACCATGCCCAAGGCTGGGACGGTGAGCGAATGACCCCGGAAATTAAACGCATCGCCAATCTGATTATGCTGATGTTCCTGAGTTTGTTCATCGCAGCCAGCGCCATGCAGGTGGTGAATGCTGATTCACTTAATAATGATTCGAGAAATCAACGAGCGGTTTACGACGGTTATAAAACACAGCGTGGTTCGATTTTGGTCGATAACAAACCGATCGCTGAATCAATCAAAACCTACGACGCCTATCACTATCTAAGAAAGTACTACTCACAGAAATACGCATCTCTTACCGGATACTATTCACTGTTTCAAGGTAGAAGTGGTTTAGAAAACTTTTTAGATAGTTCCCTGCGCGGAGATAACTCAGCGCAATTCTTTGAACAGGTAAATGCTCTTTTCTCTGGAAACCCGGTTACCGGAGCTTCTATCGAGCTAAGTATCGATGATGATTTGCAGCAAATCGCCTGGGATGCGCTGGGCAGGATGAAGGGTTCGGTTATTGCGATTGAACCAGCAACTGGAAAAATTCTGGCAATGGTTTCAAAGCCGAGCTTTGATCCGAATTTGCTTTCAACTCATATCGTTTCGGATGCGGCAGAAAACTACAAAAAACTAATCACTAGCGAGAATGCTCCGCTGGTGAATAGATCGGTTGATGCCCTTTATGCTCCTGGTTCAGTATTCAAGTTAGTTGTTGCCGCTGCCGCTTTCGAATCGGGTGAATACACACCAGAGTCAGTTTTACCAAACCCGAGGACCTTCACTCTGCCTGGCACTAAAACGGTAATTAGCAATTCTGGTGAGGGAAGATGCGGTGGTGCCAGCACGGTTTCAATTGCTACCGCACTAAGACTCTCCTGCAACGTGCCTTTTGCGCAGTTAGGTATTGCTCTGGGGCAAGACAAGATTGCTGAGCAGGCAAGGCTTTTGGGTTTTGGTGAGAGCCTCAGCATTCCGCTGAAAACTACTGCCAGTAGATATCCAGAGGATCTGGATTCGGCTCAGTTAGCGCTGACCGCCTTTGGGCAATTCGATGTAAGGGTAAGCCCGATTCAGGTGCTTCTGGTTAGCTCAGCTATTGCCAACGGTGGTGTCGCCATGAAGCCATACTTAGTCGATCAGATATTCACGGCTAACCTGACGCTGCTTAGTGAGGCAAACCCTGAGGAGCTAAACCGCAGCATGTCCACCAGCACTGCAGAAAAGCTAAAGAAGATGATGATTCAAGCAGTATCAAATGGAGTTAGTTCAAACGCGAGGATTGCTGGGGTAAAGGTTGCTGGCAAAACCGGAACTGCAGAAAACGGTGAGGGTGATCCCTATACTCTCTGGTTCACCGGATTTGCTCCTGCTGATAAACCGGCGGTGGCTGTTGTCGTAGTGATTGAAGATGGTGGTGGCTTAGGTCAGTCAGGTAGAGGCAATAGCCTGGCCGCTCCGATAGCTAAGAAGATTATGCAGGCGGTGTTAGACAAATGAATCCTGAAGAAGGAAAGATCTACGGTTCTCGCTACCGTCTAGTTAAAAGAATTGCTACCGGTGGCATGGGTGAAGTTTGGCAGGCACAGGATGAGATCATTCTTCGCCAGGTCGCCATCAAGATTTTGAAACAGCAGTATCTCGGTGACCCAGATTTCTTAGAGCGCTTTAGAACTGAAGCAAAGCATGCCGCGATGATAAACAACGATGGCATTGCCAATGTTTATGACTATGGCGAAGATGAGGGTAGTGCTTATCTGGTGATGGAATTGGTCCCGGGTGAATCGCTTTCCTCAATCCTGGAACGAGAAAAAACTCTTCCAGAACAACAGGTCATCTCAATAATTGCCCAAACCGCTCTGGCCCTAGATGCTGCTCACCGTGAAGGCTTAGTGCACCGCGATATCAAACCCGGCAATTTACTAATCACCCCTGATGGTGCAGTGAAGATAACCGATTTTGGAATTGCTCGTGTTGCCAATCAAGCATCGCTTACGCAAACCGGTCAGGTGATGGGCACAGTTCAATACTTAGCTCCTGAGCAAGCAACCGGTAAGCCAGCAAGTGCATCGGGGGATATCTACTCGCTGGGAATTGTCGCTTACGAAGCTCTTTCCGGTCGCCGCCCATTCAAAGGTGAAAACCAGATGGCGATTGCGATGGCGCAAATAAATGAAACTCCACCGCCACTTCCAGAGGGGTTAGATTCCCGCTTAGTCAAATTAGTTTTGGACTGCATGGCGAAAAAGCCAGATCTAAGGCCAAGCTCCGCTTTGGAGCTAGCCGCCAGAGCAGAGGCTCTCCTAGTTGGCGGAGTAGACCCGATCCGTGTTACACCTCCAGTAGCTGATCTAGTCAGTGATGAGACGATGCTGATTGACACCGATACCAAGCCAACCGGCAAGGCACCGGCTATCTGGCCATGGTTGGTTTTGATTCTGATTCTGTTGGTAACCATCGGTGCTGTTTTCTGGGCTGGATTACTTGCTCCGAAAGAGCAGGTCAGTCCGAGCCCTAGCCCAACACCAACCGACACGCCTAGCCCGAGCCCGACACCAACACCGACTGAAACAGAAGAAACCGTCGCAGTGCTTCTAAGTAACTACCAGGGTCAGGATGTCTCACTGGTGGTGCCGCAACTGACTGCTCTCGGTTTGGAAGTCGAGCCGATAGCTGGAACAACGCTGCCGGCTGACGATCCAAAGATTTCCCAGGTTTATGACATTTCGCCACTTGGCAGTGTTCCGGTCGGTTCGGTGATTCAGGTTTACTACTACCAGCAG
>Ga0315899_10005404_pt1 | contig 13796 bp, 17 predicted proteins | sample LakEriMetagenome_2_FD_203518 | JGI IMG/M metagenome (GOLD analysis project Ga0315899, IMG submission 203518) | Freshwater fungal communities from buoy surface, Lake Erie, Ohio, United States - Buoy 4 MA112 | ecosystem: Environmental > Aquatic > Freshwater > Lake | place: USA: Lake Erie, Ohio...
TATCCCGTAGCCTGTGTCATCGTTGTAATGTATGTCGATAATAACGGCGTGCGTCACAACTGCTGGGAATTACTTGCAGAATTTGAAGCAGACGTTGCTAAGGATGGACGTGTTGACTTGCACCGTGAAGGTGACATGTCATCTACATCGATACGTTGCTAGCTAAATTTCACATGACGGATTGTAACCCCAATAAGGTGCCTTTCAAAACTTCCGTGAACTTACATGAAATCGCAGCTCGTTTGCCTCTCAAACCGCACCCTGAGATTGTAAGCCTTTATGCTCAATTAATCGGTGAGCTTATGTTCATCGCTATCAACACTCACCCGCTCATTGCTCAGCCCGTCAATGCCCTTGCTCGTTTTATGACTACTGCGAACTCGGAGCTTTATATGCTGGCCAACGGCGTGTTGCGTTATCTTAAAGGCGTCAAATCTCGGAAAATTGTTTGGTGTGCTGCTCGCGTAATTTCCTTTTGTGCCTTGCGAAATCTACGCTTATTCAAATGCAAGCTGGGCCGACGTCGTGCTGCAACGCAAAAGCTCACTAAGCTATTTGATCTTCTGCAACAACGCAGTGTTCAGCTGGAAATCTTCTTTGTCCTCTGTTCTTGCTATGTCCTCTGCAGAAGCTGAGCTGATTGCACTTTGTGCTTGTGCTGCCGATGTCGCTTATTGCCGTAAACTTGCCAATGAGTTGGGTTTTCTGCAACTGCGCCCGACTATCATTCACGATGATAATATCGGTGCTAAACAGCTGGCAGAATCAGGAAGTTTCAAAGGACGCTCAAAGCATTTCGAGTTACGATGGCGATTTCTGCATCATTATGTCAACAGGGGCATCGTAAGCATCAAGGCCATCAAACGCGATCTTCAACTCGCCGATGTTGGTACCGCCCCTCGTGGTTTCCCTCAGCTGCAAAGCATGGGTGCCATAATTCACGGTGAAACCTAATACGCAATGCAACAATTTCGTTTGTCTCCCTGGATTCTCTGGATTTTCGGTTTAATCACTTTTTTCGTTTCACGTGAGGAATTCTCTGGAACTCTGGAAATCTTACTCTTCTGACTCCTCGGAGCGAGGGGGGTTGATAGAGTGTAGGTAGATAGACTAACGTCTGTGTGTTGCAGCTTTCAATTTTCAATTGTCAGTGTCAGTGTCAGTGTCAGAATATTTTCGGGTTTTCGATTCGTTTTGATTATTAACGGTACATCGATACGATAATGATTTTCATGACGCGTGCTTCAAGCTCATGATGATCAACCTTTTATTGTTCTTACAGAAACAAAAACTAGCAACCGCTATATACCTGTTTGGGCTCGGTACTCTCCTCTTAACGTCAAGACGAACGACTTCAAGCCTCAAGTCTTAGTTAAAGTTGATTTGTTACGTTAAGCTATCTGTCTCCATTATTCGCTCCTTGGAGCGAGGGGGGATGTCTGAGCCCAGCCAAGCTCAGATCGACAGATAGTGTATACCCTCGGGCAGTGCTCTCGCGAGTACTCCCCTGCTATAGGCATTCACTCTAAGTCACAGACGGTATTAGTCCGGTACCGGTGGACCGGTAACAATAGTTATAAGGGACCCTCTCTGCCCTCCACGGGGAGGCCCACGGTGGCGCTGCCGCACTTTTGCTCGCGAGTGCGCTGCCACACTTTTGCTCGCGATCCACGATGACGCCGACTCACCGAACTCGAAGTCATCCACGATTGCCCCTCCTGCATAGCATCAACGACTCTTGCCTCGCCCTGTGCGGCAGCTTCTGTCTGATCAACAGCGCACTCTGCTCCGCCAACGGCGTTGGCGTCGACATGATTGCCGATAGCGTCGCGCGGAGAGAGGGACAACGCGCACCATGCGCCGCTCGATACATGGCTTGCCGCTGACGCCGCATCCTGCAAGGAACAAAATAACGAGAAGAAGAGGTTTCTTTTCTCCTAGCGAGGAGATGAGGTTTCTTGAGGAGGAGGGTTTCCGGGGGGTATATAAAAATGCCGCAGTTCGATCAACTCCTAAATGTTTAAATGAATGTTGGAAAAGAGGGGGGCTACCCTCCTTCCCTGCGATCAAATTGAGTGGTATTTTTTTTTTGCCTTCGTACTTTCTCCGAGGAGACAACGTCTTTCTCGCGCAATGTTGTATTGAACAGCTTTTTGGATGTTGCTTGTGGGGGCACGCCTGCTTTTCTTCTCTCTGGGCATGCAGAAAAGTTGTGCATGCTCGTCCTATTTCGAGTAGATAGATTTACAACAACACAACAAAAGAAAAGGGGTTGGACATGCACAGAAGGCCTCAAACAGGGGACGCGGCATACAGTACACAGCATTCAGCCCCTGGCGTGAGTTGGAAGCTCTTGGAAACATTGCTTCCGAGTCGCGCCCTCAGTCAGCCTCAGAGTACTGCCTCAGAGTACTAGAGTGCCCACCGTGTCTCAGTTGAGATTCGACAAGAGTTCCGTGTAAGCTTGAGGTTGGTCGTGTAGCACTGCATCTTGGCTTAAGAAGATCTTGTCGCCAAAGGTCAAGATGAAGGCCTCTTGCCAGCCATTGCTCGGTGTTTTGCGCACTTGACATTTTTAGGCTACTAATCATCTACTCTAGAGCACATGAGCGTAAAAAAAGCTTGAGCCGAGGAGTTTGAAGTTTGGCGAGTGCACAGACAGCGACCTCCGAGGAGCCTCGCGGGCGCGCTTAATAGACTGCGAAGCCTGCATGAGCCAAAGACGCGGTAGGCTTCATCGGCCAAAGATGCAGTACTCAACCTTCCAGTTGTACTGCTCCGCATTGTAGAATTTGTATTTGCCATTTGTTTGAAGGTATACCCTGCACACCCATCCATCGTGCAACAGTCACTTAACCACCAGTCACTGCGCCAGCTCCTGCATCATCCAGCTCGACACAAAACCCTATTGCGTGCCGACAACGCGTTTCAGCGCTACTCAGCGCTACTGTGTGCGTGTATACATGTGTGTGCATGTACAGAGAGAGAGAAAGAGCTGAGGCGGCTGGGGGGGCGAAGGGGGAGAGGGACGGAGGGACTGGAAACAACGGATTACTTGATTTTGGTCTTGTCGTCGGTGGGTGCCCATGAAGAGCCGCCCGACACCATTTGCAGGGGCTCGTCCCCCCGCACGTTGACCAGGGTGTAAGCAATCTTGCTCATCCCACACGCCTGCATCCTGCAGGCATCAGCCACAGCACAACAGGCGCTAACGCTAAACTGAATCGTCACGTAACACTAAAGCAACGCTTACGCAGCGCGAGTGATCTGAATCGCTCTGCGCGTGATGCGCCTGATCCGATCACATCAAATAAATGTGATCTTTAGACACCCTACAAAGCGAATAATGCTCTCACCGAGATGTCAACTTCTTTAGAAATGGCAGTCGCCCCCGCCATCCTCCAGTCCGCAGAGCTGCACACGACGATACAGGGAAAGTAAGACGCGAGGCCATCTGCAGTTGACGACATGCGCGAGAAGCAAAACAGATGCATTTCTCGGCAATCAAAACAGGACTTCGTGCATCGGTAAGTACTCCACATGCTTCATGCCAAACCTTGTCTTGTCGCAACAGATTTCGCCGTCATTGGAGAACACAGTTTGGTCATCGCTGCCCTTGAGCAAGCGAGGAGAGGTGCCTGCGCAAACATGGCCAACGAGATTAGCGTCACTTTACCAGCCAAGTTAACTTAGCGTCCGAACAACAGAGCTGGTCAATAGAGTTAGGTCAGCATGTGTGTGCAACACAGCCGCTGCCCAAGTTAGTCGTGGGCGTGTGGGACGTACATGGATAGCCGGCAGAACCCTCCTGCGTCGGAGCCATGGTGGACACTCCGCACCAGTTGAGCTGCCATCCGTTTGCGCGACTCGTCGCATAATTAAAGGCTGCTTGGCCGGAAATAGGTTGAGTATAAACGCGGAACCCACTTTTGCCCGCAGAGTAATGAGCCTCAGCCCCTATACCCGTTGCTGTGCACCTCCCTGAGCCAAATAATTCGCCACCACAAGCCTTGTCTGTGATCGACGAGAAATAATACGGATCGTTGTTGAACTGGCAACCCCCGGTGTTGACGTCCGTGTAGACAGAGTTCGAAGTAAATTGGTTCCACGAGCCAGGATTACTGCTGCCGCAACAAACCTGATAATTGATGGGCTTCATGGTTGACTCGCCAAATGCACACCACCTGTCGCACAAACACGAGGCCTTTTACATTCGCTCTGAAGACAAAGTCGCGCTCGACGCCTCTTTCCACGGCTATGGTGCACACGCAGCGGTAACACTCAAGAGCACTGCGAGTTGCCACTCTACTCCTTCCTACCGCCAATCCTAGGCATCTACAGGTGCATCTTAATGGAAAAGTATCAGGGAAAACTTACTGGATCTTCCAATTGTAGTTTCTTGTGTCCTGCAGGGTGACGTCACGTTCCGTCCTGAGAAAAAGCTTGAACTCCTTGGAATTCATCACGTTGTTTTCCGTCACGATCAGTCCTTGTGACTTCTCTTCCCAGCAACTGCTAGTGCACGTCACCGAAGTGAACACGTATGGCTGTCCCGTGAACTTGCACTTCTTCATGTTCACCGTCACATAGTGGTTGTAGTTGGAGTCGGCCTGAAGCGCAACAGTGGGTTAGTGAGGATAGGATGCAGAGCGCAGTGCGCAGTGTGCAGGGAGTAGGGCCGCGGCTCAGGGATTTATAGTGGCTGCGACGTCGTCGGGAAGAGCACCTGAATCGCGTCGGAGTTGATTTCGCCGCAGCACATCTTCATGCCAAGCTGCGTGCCAATGCCACACATGCTTTTTCCAGCCTCACCCTGAGGTCCGGCGGCACCGGCCTGGCCAGTTTGGCCGGGATCTCCCTTGGGCCCCGGGGCGCCCTTGTCCCCCCCCTGCCCTTCGTCGCCATTGATGCCGGGAGTACCGGGCGGGCCCGGTGGGCCCTTCGGTCCCCTCGCCCCCTCAGAAGCCTGCATGCCTCGTGGCCCTGAGTCGCCTTGCTTGCCCGGCGCGCCAGGATCGCCGTTCTTTCCCACCGGGCCCTCTGGTCCGCGCCTGCCCTCTCTGCCACGGCGACCCTTCGGTCCGGGCGGACCCTGCTTGCCGATGTCGCCCGTGTCACCGTGCGGCCCGTCGTCGCCGTCCTCACCCTTGACACCCCCGACGCCAATCGGACCCTTATCTCCCTGCGGGCCCTGCGGGCCCTGGTAGCCTCTGGGCCCCCTGGGGCCCTGAAACCCCTGGGGCCCGGGGTCGCCTTTCGGCCCGGGGGCGCCCCGAATGCCGATTGGGCCGGCCTCGACTTTGATGAAGACCTTCTGGCCCTTTTTCGCGGCCTTTTCGATCTTCTTCAGCAGAATCAGCTCCTTGCCCAGCTTCTTGCCCACCTCGTCTGCAACATCCTCCACGCTGCCCGAGCTCATGGACAAGTACTCCTGGTCGCCAATCTGGTACAGCTGCTGCGCGCCTGCGACGTGCGTCGAGAGCTGGGCGAGGTCGTGGCGCACGCCGCCCTGGTGCATCGACACCACCGTGGCAGCCGCTAGCAAGAAGATGGCGGCTACCCCCAGGGCGGCTGCACGCACGCGCCCCATACCACCAGGGCGGCCGACACCTGCTCCCCACAAGCTCACACCGCTCGTCAGACGCTCCGCTCCGTACATAAAGAGGGCCGGGGGCGGTGCCCACACAGGGAACCGAGCACAAGCCCGGGAGCGCAGCGCGCCGCGGGTAGCGTGTGAGCCGTCTGTCGGCGGCGCGGCGCCCCCCTCGCCTAAAAGCCCACCTGCCAGTGGGTCGCGTTCGCCCGCCATGTTTTCCTGCGCACCCGGCATGCCGCTGCAAATCACGAAAGGTCACACATCACACGATTCAGTACACACGAACTTCGCCCGACACCTATGGCAGCGCTCTCTTCGCTCAACGCTTACGGAAGCGATTCAGAGGGAGAGGAGGAGGAGGAGGCGGGTGCGGCGCCGACTGGGACAGAGGTGCGTGCGGCCCTCGCGGCGGCACTGCCAACGCCGCAAGGGGCGGGCAGCGCGGCCAGAGGCATCGAGCCCGATGAGAAGCGGCCGCGCCGCACCTTCCAGCTCCCGCTGCACGCGCCCAAGCACAGTGCGCCGGCCGCAGCAAAGTCCGACGACGAGAGCTCCGACGACGAGGATGCCAAGCGCTTCGCGTCGTCCCGCAAGGGTGTCGGCCTCCTCGCAAGCGTGAGTCTGCCCGTGCCCTGCCGCCTGCGTCTGCGCTGGTGGCGCGTCACAGTGCTCCTAGGCCGGTGCCCAGACGTCGATCTTGCTTGGCGCACCGCCCAGAGCGGCCAACCGCATGGCGCGGGCCGACACCGCGGCACCAGCGGACTGATTGCGTTCCGTGGCATCCGGGCCTGCAGCTCCCTGCGCCAAAGAACGCGGCAGCGAAAGCGCGCGACCAAGACACGACGGCCTCAACGGCGTATGACGATGCGCTCGCGCGAAAGAAAAACCCAAAGCACATGGCGGCAGCGCTATTTGAGAAGCAGCTGCAGACCAGGCGCGCAGAGGCCAGCAAGCTCGCGGAGCGGGAGCGTGGTGCTGATGCAAGTGGCAGGGATGCGTCATCGCCACCACACACGAGCTTCGACCACACTGAGCCGGCGGCGGCTTCCTGGACCGGCGGAAGCTCCAGTGACCAGGCAATCGCCGCAGGGCAAGCAGAAGGTGAGGCTGGAGGCTTGCCGGAGGGCTTAGGAGGGCCTCCAGCCTTGCCGCAGGGCTGGGGTGCTGCGTGGGATGGCTCTGCAAACGCATACTACTACTACTCCGAGTCTGGACATACGCAGTGGGAGTCCCCCACGGCAGCACACGCTGGAGGGCTCGGGGAGGACGCTGGCAGCGCTCTTGATGACGATGCATCCCTGCCTGAGGAGCTGCGGCGAGAGCTCAAGAAGCAGGCCAAGCGCGGGGGTGCACCGGGTGCTCTGCAGAAGTTGGCCGCCTCTGCTCCCGTCGTCACTGCTGGTGACCTGTGGAATGGCGAGAAGCATCAGGAGTACACGTCCATGGCCGCCGCCTTCCACGTCCCCATGAATGTTGTCTCCCCCCTGTCACCCCTTGGAGCACATTGGCCAACCCCCATCCTTTGACCTCTCTTTTTCAGACCCTTTGCACTCTGTCTCCTTGAGGTCAAGCCATGGTGCGCGTGCACGTATAAGCACCCTTGCCCAGTGGCTGCATGGTGCGCGTGTACGTATGCAGCGCTCATGCGCAGGCAATGGCAGTCCTCGGCCGCCCAGACGTATCAGACGTATCAGGCGTGCCTCTCAGACACAGACAGACGTATCAGGCGTGCCTCTCAGACACAGGCGTATGAGGTGTGGCGCTGAGACATAGGCGTGTTAGCCTCCAACCACACAGGCGTTAGCCGTGCCTCTCAGACACGCACTTGGGTATCTTTGAAGGACCACAACTTTGTTTGTGGTGTATGGTGTCTTTGACGCACCACATCTTGCCTTGGCAGGCTCCTGAGCAACTGAAGCCGGGCCAATTGGCAAAACGCAAACACCAGATTACTGACGTCCTCCATCAGGTGGCGTGCCAGCTCATCTCCCTCCCTCCCTCGCCTGCCAGCTCATCTCCCTCCCTCCCTATTTCTCTCACTCTGTGGCACTCGGCGCGAAGTTTTAGACAGCCTGAGGCTGGAGTTGTGTGTGTGTCTGTGTGTGCCAAGAGTTGCGGCTGTGTCCGAGGCAAAGTGGAGAGACAGTGTGGTGGGCCCGAGGTGACAGGTGCAAATGAAGCTGTGTGAGCGTAACCTGTTTGAGCGTATCCTGTTTCAGGGTTGCTCCCGTTGACCTGTTTAGTTAACCATCTGTTTAGTTAACCTTTTTGACGGTTGGACCCAGGCGGCGGCGAACGAGCTGAAATATCTGGACCAGGCAGCGCTGGGGCGGAGATCAAAAGCACAAGTGAACTCGCGTTATGGTTGGTGATGGTTGGTCATGGTTGGTCAGGTGGTCATGCCTGGTCAGGATGGCCACCGGTCATGTTGGCCTCCAACAACTTGGCGTGTTACCGCTTTGTTGGGTGGCGCCACGCCACTGTCACACACCATGACGCCTGTTCGCTCTGCGTGTTGCCTCTGCTCCTTGAAGACGGTGTTGGCGTGCAAGATGAAGACGGCGTTGGCCTGCAAGAGCGGTGCAAGAGCTCCAAGTGCAAGTGCACGCCGCACCAGATGAGCACCAATAAAGCCACCGTGTCAGATGATACTGATGAGGACGAGTTTCCAATTTGGAGCCACGTTCTCCACTTAGTACACTTGATATTTAGGACGATCCTGTGGTATTACACATGGAAGAATCCCTGGACGGGTGAGAGTTGGTGGGAGGAAGCCTTTGCGCAGAAGGCTCCAGGCGGCACCCATCGGAAAGCTCGAGGCGCCACCCATGGAGCTCAAAAGACGGCGACCCGGTGGCAACTCAAGACGCCAACCCGGTGTTAGCTCCGCCTCAACGCGCCGCTGCCCGTGTGCCCTGATGGCGGCGGATTGGAGGCGCCCCGTCAGCCGGGGGCGCTCTTCTGTTCCGGTCCACGCGGCGGAGCCGGCATAAGCAACCTTACTCGGAATAGTTACGATTTAGGTGGACGAAGTGGAAAAGGTGCACGGCCTCGCCCTCCTCAGACTTTCGCGGCGCACAAACGCAGCGGAGCACAAACGCAGCGGAGCTGCTTTTTTGCTCCGCGAAAGTCCGTCTCAACTACGCTATAGCTCAGAATCCAACCAGCACAAAATATCCCGCATTCGGCGCGCGGCGGGCCCAAGCGTGTTGCCCATACCCACAGCTATGGCGCCCCCCTAAGCTGCCACGGCGTTGGTGCTGCATCGCTGCTCAGTGTATAGCAGCACACAGAGCGCCAACACTGGAGGCGCAATGGCCGCAAAAAAAATCGGCGCGGAGTGTGCGTGGGCCTCCACGCACACCACTGCTGCACGCGTGCCCGGGCCGGCGTCGCAAATCGCCCCGCCATCGGTGCCTGCTGTGTAGGACTGGGGCATGGGCAATCGGTGGGGTGCGCGCCGCCGCGGAAGTCGCGGACAGCGGCGTGTGACCTGTCAGTGGACGCGTCTCATCAAGCCATGGCACGGCCGCTGCGATGAGGGCCCGAATTTCGGGGATTCCATCCCGCAGTCGTCCGTACCAATACAGGCCCAAGACCGCGCAGCGGCGGCATCCCTCCTCGGACCGGCCACTGTCGCACGCCCTCGGTGGAAGGCTTGGAGCGGCGGCGGCTCAAGAACACGCAGCGGCGGCTCAAGACCGCGCAGCGGCGGCCGCGCAGCGGCGATACCCAAGCACCTAGCCAAGGTGTCACAAAAGCAGTACCCAGCTTTTGCCAATCCAGTTCGAGCAGGGATTGACCAATTTGTGGTACAGCCACACTTACAGTTGTGTCACGCTATCGAGCTAAACTTAGGCCTACCCCAAAGACCGTGACGGGTGGGGGGTCCGGGTACGCCGCCCTTTTGGCGCACGCGGAATGAGTTCTGTACGGTATGGAACTCGGCTCGGTGACCTTAAAAATAAACAATCAACACACACTCCCCCCCTGGGGGAGTCACGGTCAGGTCTTAAGGGTCCACTTGGCTTGTTTCAGGGTCAAGGGTGCCGCAAGACCATGCGCCGCTCGCCACAAGACCATACGCCGAGGCGCACGTTCCCCGGCGGAGGTGACGTGGACGAAGGACTTTGACTCATGACTCACCACACTGGCATGGACCGGTATTCATCAGAACCAAACACGTCACTATCGAGTTGACAGGTGACAAGCGAGTTGACAGGAAGACCTTGCGGTCTCTCAGTGCACTGCCTGCACTAGGCTTTTAGCAGCGCGTCGTCATGGCATTCAGTCGTGTCGTCATCATCGCCGTCTGTGGTGTTGACGTGATTTGCGTACCGTGGCACCGTGTGGTCATCAAACGGCCACATGTGACGGCGTCTCATGTGTTTGCGTCTCATGTGTTTGATGACGAGACGGCGTCTCCCTCATCAAACACACCAGACGCCGTGGTCTAACGCCGTGGTCTAACGCCGTGGCATCCAGTGCTTGGCTTGGCGCTTCACAGTGTGTTACATGCCTCCTGTCTGCTCCTTTCTACTTGGTCTCGTGGAGAAGGAGTCCGCCCTGTTCGAACTGCATCCAGCAGCCAGGCGTGGCCACAAACTTATTTCCGCCTGCCTGCTCGTGTTTCGTCGCGTGTGCGCATTTTGGTGATGTGTGTGTGGTGTGTGTGCGTGTTCTACACAAGTATTCGAAACACATGGGAACAGCATGTGCGAAGAGAGTTGTAAAGCGGGGAGGAACACAAAAAAAATTGATCAAAAAAATCAGTGTTGTGGCTTGTTTCTCAAGATTCGAAAAGGCACATTCATCTCTGGCTTTTTGTCCCTACGTGTAACAGTGTGAGTAAGTGTGAGTGTGTGATTGCAAGAGTGAGTGTGAGTGCACCTGGCAATACTCAACGACCTCGAGCCATTTGGTATTCTGCTGCACGGGCTTCTCAAGCACGTGCACCTATGAACGGGCCGCATAGGGTCAGACGTTGGTGAAGCACTGGACTCGGTTCGATTGGCGTGTGCCCCTCGCTCCGGAGGCGAACCGGGCGGCGGGATCTGGCGAGCTGAGATGACGGAGGGCAGGGGGGGGGGGTTGGGGTGGTGGCTGCTCGGTGCAGTCGTACTGCTGCAAGAGGTCCCCATGCAAGCGCTTGAGCGTGCAGAGGGGGGGCTCACCATGCCCCGCAGGACCGAACCGTTCCTGGGCCAGTCTGGCTTGCTTCCGCTTCCCCGAGATGCACCTGCACACATCATTTAGATAGAGCCGCCGCAACGCAGCAGCGCACCGCGGCAGCGCTGGAAGGCGGGATGGTGTAGAGACGTGCATGGGCGCGTTGATATAGCGCTCTTCTTCGCCGTGGAGAGATGAAAATGGGCTGGAAATGGCACGTTCACTCACCGGGTCTGGGGTCCTCCCGCCAATTCATCCCAGTTCAGGACCCTGGCTGCGCATTTCCGTCGACAACGTCATGTCAAAGAAGCGCTCACAAAAGGGGGCTTACGGAGACAGCGGCATCGGGCATGCGCGGGGGGCTGACGTCTATACGTGTTGCATCTTGAAAGACTTCATCTCGGCTGCCATGTTTTGTGTCTTTTAAGCCTTGATCATGCTTTTACCCGGGGGACGCGGAAAACCATTTACACATTTTTGCGCGGACGATGCCGATGACAGGACCGATGAGATGGAAAGCGATGCTTGTCTTCCTTCTACTGGAATACGCTGAAGGCTACATATGCCTGCCGCCAAGGTCCACATGCAAGTGGATGCCGCAGCCGACTGTTTTGCGTGATCCGCGTAGCCCTGCACACGAGTTTGGGTTACCCCACACACTCTCTTACCGCCGGCCTCTCGCGCTCGCGATGAGCGCTAGCGCTGCGGGGAACGGCGACGGAGACCTGCTTTTTGCCACAACGAGCGCGCACAGCAACGGCGAGATCCAAGTGCGCGAGATGGTTCAAGGGGGCACAGACGATCCGGCCGCGCTCGTTCGCGCGCTGTGGTTTTCTACGAGTCCTGGCGCGTGGCAGTCTGCCGTGATGATGCGCCGGGTCGGGGACGGCGTGGTGCCCGACTGGAGCGTGCTGCCGTTCCCGTCTTCTCGCGCGCATGCATTCGCGTCAGCGCTTGTGCAAAAGGGCTTTGCGCAAACAGCCATGATGATGGGACTAGGTGCTGGCACACTGGCCGGGTGGCTGCTCCATGCCCTGCCCTCGTGTGTCAATCTCAGCTGCTCCGAGCTAGACCCGCAGGTGCGCGAAATCGCCACATCTTATTTTGGGCTAAACGCCCAGGACCCGCGCCTGACCCTGCAGGTCGGCGATGCGCTCCAACACGCGGCCGAGGCCAAGGCCCAGGGCAGGTGACCGTCCTTTTGTACGGTATTTCTGCAGCGTGAGTGCAAGCACGCGTGTATGCATTGCATGCACGCCGTGTATCCATGCAAGCATACGTGCGGTGACTGACGTAGGAATGAGAGGCGGGGCAGACGAAAGACTAGTATGTTTGTGACGTGACTTGCTTGTTCTTGTTTGGGACGCAGGACGTACGACTTGGTGGTTTGTGACGTCGGAGGCGCCCAAAGTGCCGAGTCCATGCAGGTGAGTAAGCATATTTGTCCCGCCGGAATGGCTCCAGTGTGCAAGGTGTGCAGCCTCTCGTCTCGCAACCCCCGTGCCCTACTCTCCAGACACGCGTGCCCGATTCTCAACACTGGTGCTCTCCTGGCCTAGCTAGTGAGCTACTCAGCTAGTGGGCTAGCTCCATAGAGCCTACCACACAAGTAGTGAGACAGCGAGATAGAGCCTACCACACGCGTGACAAGGGGATGGCAGATGATGGCGCCGCCAGCTGCATTCCAGACCAAGGAGGCGCTGCGCCTGGCATTTGACCTCGTGGCGCCGGGTGGCGTGCTCTCTATTTCAGTCGTGGGTGGCACGGATGAGGAGCTGCTACAGCTGCTGCTGCATTTGGTGAGCTCCTGAGATCCTACTGCTCCTTGAGCGCGTGGTCTGCGCGTCTGTGCGTGAGTGCGTCTGTGTGTCTCCCACTAGCGCCCGCGTCTGTGCGCCTCCAATTGTGGCTCGAATAAGAGCGTCTGCCTGCAAGTGTGGCAAACAGTACTCTTGCGATTGCCCACGAGTTTGCCAACAGAGTGCCCTCATGTTTTGAGGCATGCCGACGTTGGGCGGGCAGGAGGGCGGAATGGAGGGCGGGAAAGGGCACGTATGCTACTTGGAGAGCCGGGCGGCGGAGAAGTGGCTGCGCTCCTCAAGCGCTTCGGTGCCCTCGCGCATCGTCTATGCCATCAAGCATCCGGCTCCTTCTCCAGATGCGATGCGTGACGCCCCGCCTCGGGGCTTTTTGCGCGCGCGTGCCCGTGTGTTTGACGAGGAGTTGGGAAATGTCGGCAGTGATGTTGCTGCTGCCGCAGGGTTTGCCCGCATCAGCACCATGCTCCAGCGCGTTCAAGTGGAGCTGAATGACGTGGCAGGGCTCAGGCGCCGCATCCAGCAGAGAGCCGTCTTCGCAGGTCTCTCGCCCTCGCTTTCCTCGCCCTCGCTATCCTCGCCTTCCTCGCCGCCTCAAGCTCCGCCCACGGCCCCACGTGCCGACTCCGGCTGGTACAAGGAGAAGCAACGGGCGGAGGGCGGCAAGGATGACCCGGCCTTCCTCGCTCAGCTTGCTGTCTTCAGGTCTTGCCTGCTTTGTACACGTACGGCACATTTGCAAGAAGGTTGGCCTCGCTTGTATGTCAAGCTTGTATGCGGCTTGCTTGCATGTTTGTTGCCACTTGTATGTGCCTTGCTTGCACTCCACTGCTCCACACACTGTAAACCCTGTGACATGCCGGCCATGTCACACGCCCTGTCACATGGTGGCCATGTGGCGGTGGGCGCATGGATGCGAGCAGGGCGAACCAGCCGTTGAAAGCTGCCCCTCAAGAAGACGCGCCTGCAAGCAACGCACAGGGAGCTGAGGAGGAATGGGAGTCAGCAAAAGAACAGCAAAAGTGGGTTTACGCCCAAAACAACCCAGGAGGTGTGCAGCCCACCCCGTGCGCCCATCTCTGCCTCCACGTCCTTCCCCACTCCCTCCTTCCTTTCTGCCTGGAGCGTGCGCAAGCTTGCAACACGTATGGAGCTGCGCAAGCTTCCCGGAGCGTATGGAGCTGCGCAAGCTTCCCGGAGCTTGCATGCCTGGC
>Ga0315899_10005405_pt1 | contig 13796 bp, 12 predicted proteins | sample LakEriMetagenome_2_FD_203518 | JGI IMG/M metagenome (GOLD analysis project Ga0315899, IMG submission 203518) | Freshwater fungal communities from buoy surface, Lake Erie, Ohio, United States - Buoy 4 MA112 | ecosystem: Environmental > Aquatic > Freshwater > Lake | place: USA: Lake Erie, Ohio...
CTTCCTCTTCACAACCAAGGATAAATACGTGTTTGAACTCCAGTCCCTTACTGCTATGGGCTGTTGTCAATACCACCCCCGATTTGCTGCCAATTCTTTTCTCGAGCCGTATGGCTATTTCATTACGTTTCATTTTATCCAGCGACTCCATATACTCGGTAAGGGTCAGGTAAGGATTTTTCTGATTGGCGGCTGTGGCATGACTCAAAAAAGTATGCAGTTGTTCCATCAACCATTCCCGCTGTTCGCTTTGCATGGCCATTTTTAAAAAACCACCCTGTGAAATCACATCCTGAATCAGCTGAGGAACCGTCATACCGGCTGCTTTTTTGAGCCATTCCTCTACCTGATTCCACAGGGTTCTTAACGCTTCACGGCTTTGTGATCCTGCAGGTGCCGGCTCCGGATTGTTTTTTATGTATTCATTTAGAAAATCACGCCATTTTAGCTTTTCATGTCGCCTTGCATAAACTTCTGTAGAAATTTTAGAAATTTCAAACGGTGCAATATCATACAAAGGGTAATGCAACAGGGTATATATCAGGTGTTCTCCTTTGTGCGCTACTTCCAGTTCCCATGCCAGATATTGTAGCCAGTTTTGTAATTGTATAATCAACGGTTCCTGAAGAATGTCTGCACTTCTTGCCAGCGTAAATGGGATTTCGCGTTGCAAAAGCATTTCTGTCAGTTCGTCCACAATTTTATGTTTCGGGTAAATAACCGCTATTTCGTCCGGCGGACAACCGTCATTTTTGAGCGTTGCAATTTGATTGCAGATAGACAGTGCTTCATGAAACCGGTTTTTGCATGCGTTGTATTGAATAGGGATAGGTGCATACTGACGATTTGCACCTGAAGCGGCCAAATCTTTACTCAATTCAGGGAATGAATTTACCAGCCGTTTTTTATTGTTATCAATCAGCTGTTTTGCCCCGTCCAGCACCATTTGAGTACTGCGATAATTGCGGGTGAGTACAATTTTGGTGATGTTTTTTTCATACTTCCCGGCAAAATCCATCATATTGCTCACCCTGGCCCCCTGAAATGCGTAGATGCTCTGGTCGTCATCGCCCACTACAAAACAATTGGGGTTGTCTTCCCAAAATGAAATCAACTGATACAACAATTCATTTTGCACACCCGATGTGTCCTGGTACTCATCTACCAGCACGTATTGGTATTTTTCCTGGTAGGTAAGCAATAGATCGGGGTTGTTTTTAAATGCCCGCAATACCCACTGAATCATATCACTGAACTCATAGAGGCCGGCATCTTTTTTCATTTGCTGATATAGGGGAAACAGCGCTGCGGCTTCCTTTAGCTTCTGCCACTCCCTCACGTGTTTTTCATAATCGGCAATCTTAAAATCGCCTTTTTTGTATCCATTGGATGCCCTTTTGTAGATAAACTCAGGAAATGTATTAAAGAATTCATCTTTGTCTGACAGCTTTGCACACCCCTCCTCAAAAAATGAAACATCCAGGTTTTCACTTTGCATCAGCTCGAATACTTTTGATAGTGATTTTCTTAAATAAGATGGCTGCTCCTGAAAATTTTGCAAAGGAGAACCTGCAGGAATATTCCTGATCAGAGTTTCCATCAGTTCCAGTTTGTCCAGATCATCCATTACCCGCAGATTGCCTTTGGAGAACAGCTCTGGATTCTCTTTAATAACCGTGTTGCACAAACCATGAAAAGTGTGAATGTTTACATTGTAGGCATCGGCCCCCATAAACTTGCTTAGGCGGTTTAGCATGGCCGTTGAGCCGGCGTCTGTGTAGGTTAAACACAGTATTTCCTGTGGCCGTATATCTGCCTGTTTTAAAATATTAAGAATTCTGACGGCCAGAATCTGGGTTTTCCCCGTTCCGGGACCGGCTATAACCATAACCGGACCTTCGATGGTGTCTACAGCATGCTGCTGCTCAGCGTTTAAAGATTGATAAAGTGAATGAAAATCGGAGTTCATAAAGTTTGTATAATTTTACAATAAATATAATTAAAAAAAATGACATTTCCAAATTTTATCGGAAGAAAAATGGGATTTCAGAGCTCATGTGAATAAAATGGTCTAAAAATTGAAGATCAAAACAATGTCTGTGTCTTTATTTTCGCAGAAGCCTATGGTGATGGAAAAAACCCGTGAACAATACAATGCCATTTTGCAGATTTGCAGAAATATTTTTGAGAAAAAAAATACGGATTATGGCACATCCTGGCGAGTTTTTCGGCCCCAGAGTATTACCGATCAGATATTTATTAAAGCGCAAAGAATCAGAAATATTGAAACCAGCGGAAAGAACCTGGTTGGCGAAGATGTTCAGGGCGAGTTCATGGGAATCGTCAATTACAGCATAATTGCATTGATTCAACTGCAGCTGTTTGACGAAAACAGGGAAACCGGAGATACAGGGGAAATCCTGGAGTTGTATGATTACCATGCCCGGTTGACCCGTGATCTTATGCTGATGAAAAATACGGATTATGGTGAAGCTTGGAGAGATATGAGGGTTAGCAGTTTCACCGATTTGATCCTGGTTAAAATTGCCCGAATCAAGCAAATTGAAGATAATGCCGGTAAAACCATTGCGAGTGAAGGAGTTTCAGCAAACTATCAGGATATCATCAATTACGCTATTTTTGCCCTTATAAGAATGCAGGAACAATGAAAATACCCGTTCAGATATCACGTGTTTTTACCGCTTTACTATTCATTTTTTCCGGTATGGTAAAACTGAATGATCCAAGCGGTTTTTCTATTAAACTCAATGAATATTTTGATGTTTTTGCTGCTGATGTAGCCCAGAAACAGGATTCAATTCATATTCAGCTGATGGACGGCGCCACTGTTTTGCAGCAAACCAGCTATCCTCTGTTTAGTTCGGATAAAACACAACCATTACAAATCAATGTTAGCAGCGAGCCAATCGCTGTGGCTGATACATCTTCCGATACAACCAAATCAAAAAAATCTTCCAAAAGGAAAAAGCGTTCCCGCAAAACCTTTAACCTTAAACTGAATGCTACCTACAAGGAATTACCTGCAGGTGAAATGGTTTTTCAACCGCAGGATTCAGGAGCAAAAGCCATGGCGGTGGTTCGCTGTGTTGTTGCCAATAAAACCATTTACCAAAAAGATTTCCATTTCGAAAGCAGTAACAGTGAGGTGTTTAAAGCCGACCTGCAACTGGAACCCTTTGTGAAAAAGGAAGGTGCTCTTCATGGGTTCTTTCTGAGTATGAAGCAATACAGTTTGTATTTTTCGGTAGGGTTCTGCGCACTCGAGGTAATTCTTGGTTTTGCGCTGCTGGTGGGTTGGAGCATTTCATTTACTGCTTTATCCATGCTGTTGCTGATTGTGTTTTTTACTTTCCTTACAGGTTATTCATGGATTTATAACAAGGTAACAGATTGTGGCTGTTTTGGAGATTTTATCAAACTCAAACCCAAAGAGTCCTTTATCAAAGACTTGGTCCTCACCGGCCTGATTCTGATCATTGTTTTTGGTCGGTCTTACATTAAACCCTGGTTTAGTAAGGGTTTCGGCTGGAAATTTATGGGGGTTATTTCCCTATTGTCTGTGGCTTTTGGCTGGTTGTGTTACCTGTACCTCCCGGTATGGGATTTTTTGCCTTATAAACCGGGAAATGATATCCATAAAATTATGACGGAAGTTCCGAAAGGAATGCGTTCTTCAGACAGTATTCAGATGTTGTTTGTGCTGGAAAAAGGCAAGGACAGCTTGAGTGTAACAACCAAAGAGTACACTGCAGGTTATGAGAAATTCGAAAAAGAAGGATGGAAATTTCGTCGCAGAATAGATAAGGTTATTGTGGAAGGATATAAGAGTCCGATTCATGATTTTGCGATCTCCGATCCCCGAACAGGTACAGATTTAAAAGACAGTTTCATTGGCAGTAAAGGATACAAGCTGCTGTGGATAGTTACCTACACAGACAAAGGATATAATGGATGCAACCCTGAAATTAGTGAGATTTATCGTTGGTCCAAAGGGAATGCTGTTGCGTTCTATCCTGTAACTGCCAGCAGTCCGGAACCCGCTGCTGCGTATGTAAAAGAACAAAAACTGCCCTTTTTATTTCTGTCTGCCGATCAAAAAATGCTGATGACCCTGGCTCGTTATAACCCTACACTGTATTTATTCAAAAATGCTGTGGTGGTAAACAAGTGGAGCGGCAGAAATTTACCTTCGGAAAATAAGCTGAAGAAACTGATTAGCCGATGAGGGGCTTTATTGCCGGGAAACTCAAATTCTTACTGGCAGTACTGCTGGGCTTGGTGCTGTTTATTTTCACCCTTTTTATGGCGCTGCCGTCGCCGGAGCAAATTCTTACCGGACAGCGCAGCGATAAAGCCACCACCAATGCCATTGTAAAAGATCTTGGGCTGGACAAGTCCAAATGGGAGCAACTATTGCTATACATAAATGATCTTTCTCCCTTGTCTTTTTACAGCCATGAAAGTCCGAGGATTAATCAAACAGGTGGAATATCGGTAGGCCATCTGAAATCAGGTAAAATTCTGTTGAAAGCGCCCTACCTGCGAACCAGTTTTCAAAGTAAAAAACCTGTTTCTGAAATGATTTCCGATGCATTTACCGGTACCTTGATTCTGGCAACCACATCCCTTTTTTTCGCGCTGATTATCGGCATACCTCTCGGAGTTTTTTCTGCAATAAAAAGGGGCTCAGCAGCCGATAATATCATCGTGGCCATTTCTGCGGCCGGGATTTCACTGCCTGCATTTTTCAGCGCTATGCTCATTGCGTGGCTGTTTGGTTTTGTATGGAGGCATTACACCGGACTCGAAATGACAGGTAGTTTGTGGGAAGTAGATCCCATGGGAGAAGGACGCTACCTCGCCTGGAAAAATCTTATTTTACCTTCAATTGCCCTGGGATTAAGGCCCCTGGCTGTATTTGTGCAGCTAACCCGCAATACCATGGTGGATATTCTATACCAGGATTTCATCAGAACGGCGCGGGCTAAAGGCCTGCCCGAATGGAAGGTAATCTGGGTGCATGCTTTCCCCAACGCAGTGAATCCATTGGTAACTTCTATAGGAGGGTGGCTCAGCAGTCTGCTGGCCGGCTCTTTCTTCACGGAATATATATTTAACTGGAAAGGATTGGGAAAGGTGGCCATAGACGCCCTTCAGAATTCTGATCTGCCGGTCATCATGGGGACCGTACTTTTTACGGCAATAATTTTCTTTTTTGTCAATCTTCTCACAGAGATGTGCTATATTTGGCTCGATCCCCGTTTGCGTCATGGATAAAATTTATCTCGTAGGATTGCCCGGTTCGGGTAAAAGTTTCACCGGAAAGTGGCTGTCTCAGAAAATGGGATGGGATTTTATTGATCTGGATGAGCTCATTGAAAAGAATGAAAAACAAACCATAGCTCAACTTTTTGAAACGCTGGGAGAGGAGGGTTTTCGATCCATAGAACAAAAATATCTGAAAGTTACTTTTTCCTATAAACAATGCGTTATCAGCTGTGGGGGCGGTACCCCGACCTGGGACCAAAACATGGAAAACATGGGTCGCAACGGCCTCACTGTGTACCTGAATACAGAACTATCCGAGATTGAAAGACGCCTTGAAGCAGGTAAAGAAACCCGACCCCTGTTGGCTCAAAATCAAAACCTGGGTAATCAAATTACCGAACTCAACGAAAAAAGAAGGCCATACTATAGCAGAGCCAAGGTTATCTGGAACAGAAATGAACCTACAGAGCAGTTTTTTCGCTCACTGGATCGACTGGTTTCCATTTATTAACAGCCGCATTGAATGCCGCACATCGGTAACAGACAGTTTTTTTTGCAACATCTGGCTCAGACCAGTGATGCCCCATTGTTACTGGACATAGCACGTGCTGAAGGTCATTATATGTTTGATTCGGAAGGCAAACGGTATTTTGATTTGATTTCCGGAATTTCCGTATCATCCTTGGGACATAGGCATCCGGAGATTTTGGAGGCCATTCAAAACCAGTTGCAGCAATACATGCACCTGATGGTGTATGGTGAGGTGGTACAGAGTCCTCAAATTCATCTGGCCGAAGCGTTGGGAAAGGTTTTGCCGTCTTGCCTTGATAATTTCTATTTCGTAAATTCAGGAAGCGAAGCCATAGAAGGAGCCATGAAACTGGCCAAACGATACACCGGCAGATCGGTTTTTGTGGCACAAACCAATGCGTATCATGGCGGTACCCAGGGTGCGCTGAGTTTAATGAGTAACGAGTATTACAGCGGTCCATACAGGCCACTACTGCCCGATATTCGGTTTTTAGAGGCGGATGATATCGTTGCGTTGAATGAAATGAATGAGGTGCCTGCGGCCATTGTGCTGGAGCTGATTCAGGCAGAACGGGGTTCCATACCTGTTTCTAGAGAATATGCAATGGCTGTTCGTGAGTTCTGTAACCGCACCGGTGCACTGATGATTATTGATGAAATACAGACAGGCATGGGTCGCACCGGCAGCATGTTTGCTTTTGAACAATACGATATTATTCCCGACATACTGGTGCTCGGGAAAGCACTTGGCGGGGGAATGCCTATGGGTGCGTTTATTGCCAATAAACATGTAATGCATTGTTTGTCTGAAAATCCGGTGCTGGGACATATAACCACGTTTGGCGGTCATCCTGTTTGCTGCGCCGCAGCAACGGCAGCGGTGAATATAACCGCTGAAAATCTGAGTGTTTATCAGGTGAAAGAAAAAGAAAAATTGTTCAGGGAATTACTGATTCATCCCAAAATACTAAGAGTAGAAGGGAATGGGTTATTGCTGGCAGCCCATTTGGATAGCGATCTTACATGCAAAAATGTGATAAAAAATGCATTAAAAGAAGGCGTCTTTACCGACTGGTTTTTGTATGCTCCCCATGCCTTGCGCATCGCTCCGCCTCTCAGTATTTCCATGGAAGAAATCCGACATATCTGTAAAGTGTTGCTCAATGTATTAAATTACTGATTGTTTTTGGGGGTAATTTGAAATATTGCTGTTTTATATGTTGAAAGAGCAATAACAATGAAGAAAATGGGTAAATCAACTGTATTGTGGTTAAGTTCAGCAGTGCTGCTGTTGGGTATGAATGCCTGTAGCAAAATGTTGCAGGATGCACGCGACAATATAACCAGTGCTGAAGATTTTACTGCTTCGGAAACAGAGGCAGTCGGGCTGTTTGATGTTTCTGACGACATGAACGAAACCAACCTTCAGTCAACGATGGTTCCGGCGGGTGCAACCTTCAGGTGGATAGATTCTGTGAATACTGTGAAAGTGTATGAGCTGGATTTTGGTCCTTTGAGTACCTCAGCTCCCAAAGGGAAACTGTGTGGTGATGGAAGATACAGGGCAGGTAAAGTTCGCATCTCTGTTACTTATCCGTATAACGCTGTAGGCGCTGTGGCCACGGTTACCACTACTGCTTCAGATCTTTATTACTGCGGTGACGGAACAAGTATGACACAGGTAATCACCGACATTTCTGTAAAGCGCACTGCTACTTATGCTTTCGAAATTATTGTAAAAAACAGTGAATTGATTTTTAGTGATGGTAAAACAGCATCCCATAATGGTGTTCGCAATGTAACCAAGATTTCGGGTCAGAGCACATTCGGGATTTGGGGTGATGAATATGAAGTTACCGGCAATGGAAGCGGAGTAAACCGAGATGGGGATGCCTACAATTGGAATATCACAACTCCCTTGCTGAAAAGACTGCAGCAGGGATGTGCAAGAACCTTTGTGAAAGGGGTTATTGCCATTGAAAACGAAGATTCCCGCAACCCTCTGGAAGTGGACTTTGATCCCTTCAATAATGCTGCTTGTGACCGCACTGCCAAAGCCATTTATGGCAATCGCAGCGTTAATTTCACCGTGCGATAAAGCAGGTTGGCCTGAAACATTAGTTCCCCTATTTTTGCCTGATGCGGAACGTTTTATGGTTTTTTGCCACACTGATGCTATTCGGCGGATGTCGTAAGACAGAAGATATTAGGTCATCATTTGATCCCGCCATTGATAATGCCATTGCATTTCAGGGCATGGCGGCTCACGCATTCTTGCCCGCGGCAGAGGTGTTGAGAGACTGGGGGAATTCAAGATCAGTTGTGCCATTACTCGTGCTCACCGATAGCGGTATCTGGTTTGATTACAAAGCCGGAATTGTTTGTCCGGATGGATTGACCCGAAAGGGAAAATGCCTGATAAAAAATGGATATGGAATGAATGGATTCCAGGATACCTGTTGGTTTATGGCTCGTCCTACAGATAGTTTTGCTGTTTTTGGGAATAAAGGTCCGGTTTATTTTGCAGGTAAGCTAACCTTGTGGGCAAGCTCCGCATATTCCATTGAAATAGTTGGTACTGCGGAAATTAAAACGCAGGTTAATTCTTACCCTTTTGATGTGAATGGTACCATTCAATTGGATCCGCAGGGGCAAACCACCCGTAGCGCCAAATTAAAAGTGGACTGGGATGCAGATTTTACGCTTACAGGACAGGATTTGTATCACTATAATGTAATTCGTACTCAGGATTGCTTTCCCTGCTTTTCGACAGGGACAGGAAACGACAAATCCCAACATTTTCAGATCAATTTTAATCCTTTCAGCAATGCTGCCTGCGATCCTGTGGTAAAGTTTACCTCTGGCAGGGATGAGTGGCTGGAAGATTTATGGTAAACCGCAAAGGTCCAAAGGGGGCTCAGCCGGTTTCAGTGAATTGTTTTCAAATTGCAACCATGCATGATGGTGTCCATTGGTTACCCACAGCCACGGGCAATTGTATGATTTATTGTAAACCGATGCCTGCAAAATGGTTTCGGAGGTTATTTTAACATCCGGTGCTTTCACTTCCACCAAACAGGAAAAAGGCCGGTCACGGCACGAAACCATTACATCAAAACGCTTTTTTAATCCATTGAACTGGAGCTCTCTTTCCACAGAAATCATGGAAAATGACACACCAAAATGCGCATGCAAATGCCGGATTACATGCTGTCTGACCCATTCCTCCGGTGTAAGGGGGATAAATTTTTTTCGTACCGGGTCAAAAATCTGTTTTTTTTGTCCAACGATTTGAATCGTAAATTCGTAATCAGGAAAATGAAGTGTTTCCAACGCCGTGAAATTAACACAAAATGTCAAAACAGTCAGGAACCATAGACCAATTTATCAGTCTTAGCAAGCGATTTACGGCAAAAGACTGGGCGCCCCTGATTTTGTTACAGGGAGAAGAAACCTGGTATATTGACGCATTAACGGCAAAAATTGAAGAGGGTGTTTTGACCGAGGCAGAGCGCAGCTTTAATCAAACCATTGTATATGGAAAGGAAATAAAATCCGCTGAGCTGGCCGGCATTGTAAGACGGTATCCCATGATGAGTAATTTTCAGCTGGTGATTTTGAAAGAAGCACAGAACCTGGAAAACTGGGACATTCTTTTGCCTTACCTGGAAGCTCCTCTGTCAAGCACCATTTTTGTAATCGCCTATAAAAATGGCAAAATGGACAGCAGAACCAAGGTTTACAAGGCCATAGCCAAAGGAATTGTATACACGGCAGATAAGCTGCGTGATTACCAGGTAAAAGGTTGGATTCCTCAGTTTTGTCATCTCAATGGCCGCAGCATAGATAATGCCGCTGTAGACATGATGGTGGATCTGCTGGGGGCCGATTTAACCCTCATTCATAATGAGCTGGAGAAAATGTTCATTACGGTTAAAGATGAATTTATCAGGCAACACCATGTAGAGCAGCAGGTGGGTTTTAACCGCGAATACAATGTGTTTGAACTGCAATCGGCACTGGGAATGAAAGACTTTAACCGAAGTATCCAGATAGCCCATCAGATGGGTGTGCGTGCAGAAAGAGGTGAGATTCATCGAGTAGTACCCGTCTTGTTTGGTTTTTTTAATAAAGTAGTTTCAGCCCATTACCTCATGTCTAAAAGCGATCAGGAAATGGCCTCTGAACTGGGGGTAAATCCCTATTTTGTGAAGGATTACCGCCTGGCAGCCCGAAATTATAACATGAATGACCTTGAAAAAGCGCTCGGTCAAATCAAATTTTTGGATCTGCGACTCAAAGGTGTTCACAGAGGAAGTGCCGATGATGGAGACCTCTTGGTGGAAGCTGTGCTCGGTATTTTAAAAAATTGATATTTCCCATACGGTAATAAGTGGATTGGTATATGAAAAAAATGTTAATTTGCATTCAATATCAACTTACCTATGAAGAAATTATACTTTTTACTGAGTTTAACCGCCGCCTGCTTTTCACTCAAGGCACAGGGGGTTAAAATTTCACTTGATGCCGGTGCCTCAGTCCCAATGAAAAAAGGGGGAGGCAAGGTTTATCACGACATTTCCGATAATGGCGGTCACTCTACGGGTGCTAAAATTAATTCACGCGGTGTCGCTTACACCAATTTTATCAAAATTGGAACGTCTTATTACGACTTGCAAAGCAATTATGCAATGCCACACCGCCTTTTGATGCACCCCGATGGCTCAATTACGGCTTCATGGACCACCAGTGCCAATGACTTTTCCGGATTTCCATTGCGAGGTTCGGGATACAACTACCGCAATGCTACGTTGGGTAATAAATGGTATACCCCCGACAGCAACAGGGTAGAACCCAATGATCGCACCGGCTGGCCCAACATAGGCATTTTACGCAATGGTACCGAGTTCGTCATAGGTCATGAAGCCACCCAGGGTGGTTTTGTTATGACCAAGAATAACGGGCCCGGAACCCGACCCTCTTTAAGTAAAAAAATACTTTCCGAGCCGCCTTATAAGCCCATCTGGGCCCGCACAGCCAATAGCGGCGATACCATTCATCTGGTTTGCAGCTACACCGATTCGGCAGCACCCGGTGAAAAACGGGCTCCTCTCAGAAAAGGAATATTTGCCCCCATGGTATACAGCCGCAGCGTAGACGGAGGTGAGACCTGGGATATCAAACATCAAATGTTGCCCGATTATGACAGTACTTTGACTAACAGCGGCGGATCTGATCAGTATGCCATAGACGTTAAAGACGCTGTTGTAGCCATTGTCAATGCAGATAAGTTTCAGGGTGTAATTCTTTGGAAATCAACAGATGCAGGGGCAACTTTCCAGCGGATTATCGCAGATACATTTAAGTACGCACCCTACACAGCCAAAAAACTGATGCTGGATACCCCGTATACTAACGATGGCACTTGCGATGTGATTATTGATAAAAATAATAAAGTTCATGTTTTCTGGGGTCTTGCCCGTGTAGGGGATCAGGACACTACCGATGAATTTTACACAGATTATTTTGGTACCCAAGGTATTGGATACTGGAACGAAACCATTGGAATAAGTCAGTCAATCGTAGATGTGAGCGCATTTGACAGAGATGGCAGTGGTACCATAAGTCTGGATGCCGCCACATACTATGGTTTACAAAGCGGTAATCTTCCCACTGTAAACAATACCACTCTCTCTCATTGTGCACGTCTCACCAACACCAACCCCATGCGCCAGCCCAATGCGGCCATTGATGATGATGGAAACATATACTGTGTATTCTCAGTGCCTATTGAAGGAGATGTATATGATCTGGGTGCTAACTACCGCGACATCGCCGTTGTTAGCAGCACAGACGGCGGGTTAAACTGGAGTGCTCCCCAAGACCTTACACAGGTGCTGACCCGTGAAGAAGATTTCCCTTCCGTAGCCCGCAGGGCCAACGGTTTCCTTCACCTAATGTGGCAGCAGGATGCAATACCCGGTAATAATTTGAGCAATAACAACGGCAACGCCCAAAATCACCCGGTTGTGCTCAATGATATCATGTATCAAGCAATACCCGTAAAGGACATTTTAGATAAAAAAATCGGTATGATATGGGGTGTGAATGTAGACAAACCCAACACAGGTGAAGTGATGCTTGTGAACCAGAATTATCCGAATCCATTTACCGGTATTTCCAATGTGATGGTGTGGATGTCAGCCCCCGGCGATATCAAGCTTGAGGTTCATAACATTGCAGGTATGTTGGTTCACAGCCATACCTTCTCCGGATTGAATCGCGGTAATCATGTACTTCCTATTGATGCTTCCGGCCTTGCTGCCGGCGTATACACCTACAGCCTCATCAGCGGAGGCAGTAAGGTTTCACGCACCATGATGGTACATTAATTCCTGAAAATAATTTTAAAAAGGGCCTTCATGAGAAGGCCTTTTTTATTTCCTATTTTTGTATCATGTTCAAAACCGGGCACTTTTATCACTTTTTAACAGCTGCAGTATTTATCTGTATGGGTATATATTTCTGGTTTCTTAATCCTGAAGCACTGACATTAAAGGGAATTAACCCCATGTGGTTTGGAGGCGTTTTGCTGATTTGGGGCGTATTTCGCGGAATTAATGGTTTTCTTTTGATGCGCAAAAAAAGGAAAAAAGAGTATGATCAATAAATGGATTGTGCTGTTCGGACTGTGTTTGTCGGCTTGCACCAATTTTGATTATCAGAGCGAGGGCAAGGATGTGCCTACCGCCGGAAAGATTACCATCTGGGCAGATTTTGGTGATTCCCTGATGTTAACCCAAATGACTGAAGTTTTCGTTTCCAAGTATCCGAAGGCATTTTTACAGTTTAAATTCACCTCGGAAACTGAGATATTAAAAGCGGTAAACTCCGGAATTTGTAGGGTTTGCATATTGCACCGTGATTTCAATCCTCAGGAAAAGCAAGCCCTTGAAAATCGCAATTTTAAGGTGCGGAGTGCAAAATTTGCCAGGTCGTCCATTGTTTTTGTGGCCAATAAAAAATCGCCTGTGGATGTAATTAGTGAATCAGAATTAAAGCAGGGATTAAGCGGAAACGAAGGCAGAAAAGAGGTTGAATGGGTCTTTGACAGATTGGGCGGAAACAACTACATGTATTTTTATTACCGCTTTAAGCTTACCAATAAACCCGCCCCCGCGGTGGTTTCTGTGACGGGCCCCTACGCAGTATTGGACCGGGTAATGGCTCATCCGGAGTCCATCGGTTTCGTAGGAATAAATTCTCTGGCAGACAAGACAGACACCTTGGCGATGTTTTATCAGCGGAAGGTAAAAATATTGAAGGTGATTACAGATTCAACCGAAGCATCCTATCCTTTCCAGTCTCAGATTTTTACAAGGCAGTACCCCTATATCCAGGATGTGTATATCCATGATTTGCAAGGATATTCAGGCCTGGGAAGCGGTTTGGCTGCCTGGTTGTGTTCACAGCCCGGACAAATTATGGTGAAGAAAAGCGGACTTTTACCTTGTTTTGATGCCGGAAGAACGGTTGAAGTGAATACCGAGGAATAAATTTGGATTAATTTTTGATTTATTCTTCGTAAAGCGTTCAACTTATATTTTTTTTGCAATGAAAATGAAAACACTGTTATTCACACTGGCCACCTCAGGAGTATATCTTTTGCAGGCCCAAACCATTGATCAGGGAAGAAGGCAAACCCGCAATGAGCAATATGAAGATGCTGCCAAAACCTTTGAAACCATGATTGCTAAAAAACCCAAGGTAGGTGAACCCTACTACTGGGCAGGCATAAACATGCTGGAATCCGGTGATACAGCCGCTGCTAAAGCAATGTTTGAAAAAGGTTTGCTGATGATGTCGAAGTATACCATCAACAATATAGGCCTGGGGCATCTTGCCCTAAGAAGCGGTAATCTTGCAGAGGCAGATAATCAGTTTGCGCTGGCCAGAAAGGCCGGTAAAAAGCTATT
>Ga0315899_10005406_pt1 | contig 13796 bp, 10 predicted proteins | sample LakEriMetagenome_2_FD_203518 | JGI IMG/M metagenome (GOLD analysis project Ga0315899, IMG submission 203518) | Freshwater fungal communities from buoy surface, Lake Erie, Ohio, United States - Buoy 4 MA112 | ecosystem: Environmental > Aquatic > Freshwater > Lake | place: USA: Lake Erie, Ohio...
CTCGGATCCACCCAGACGAAAAGCAAGACGGCCAATGCCAATGACATTTTGGAGGCAATTGTTGTTACGGAAACGCCAATCACTCGGGCCGTTGTGCCTGTTAGATTAAATACCAAAATGAAGAGTATCCCCAGGCCCAAACCGCCAATTAGCCACAACGGAAATTCAGCTGCTCCGCTGAGTGCATTGTTCAGATCCGGTACCACAAAAATGCCAATGGTAAAGGCAACAAAATAGTTCACCACAATGGCCGGTAAGGTTTGAACTCCATACCGATCAAAAAGTTTGAACAGAAAAAATATAGCGGCATTCGCAAGAATGCTTAATCCCAGAAACACCATGTGGCAATGATAGGGAGCAATCAGGAAACACGGCGATAGAATCGAATCACGTCATCGCCACTGCGTAGTTCATGATGCAGCGTTCCTCTCGGTATAGGAGCTTGAAGTCCACTTCCCCATGCAGCCGGACCGGTAATAACCATGGCCTCATCCCATAATCCTGCAGTCAAAAAAGAATCGAGCACCTTGGCACCACCCTCTACCAAAACCGAGAGCAGCCTCTCGTGATGTAGCAAAGAAAGCACTTCCCTCAAATCATGAACGTCTGAGCATTTTATAAACCTACAGGAACCCTCCGTCGCTTGCTTCATCTGATTTAGAACCAGCGTCGGCTCACCACCATCGAAGAGGGCGGGTCTGAATGGAAAATCTGCTTCGGATGAAAGCACCACTCGAACCGGGTTCTTTCCCCGGACCTCGCGCACAGTCAGCAGCGGATTATCATTAATCACGGTATTTCTGCCCACCATGACCGCGGCCTCCTCTGCTCGGCGCTGATGCACCAACAACTTGGTCTCAGGCCCGCTAATCCATTGCACACCTTTTTGACCATTCACCCGATCGATATCCATAAATCCATCGGTTGTCTGTGCCCATTTGAGTACCACGTAAGGCCTGTTTTGCTCTTGAAAGCAAAAGAACCGACGGTTCATTTCACGGCAGGCTGCCTCTTCTAAATGCTCTATCACTTCGATTCCCGCTGCGCGCAATTTGGCCGCTCCCCGACCATTGACAGCCTCAAATGGATCATGAGCTCCAATGAAAACACGGGGAATGCCGCTTTCTATAATCAAATCAGCACAGGGAGGCGTCTTGCCGAAATGAGCGCATGGTTCCAAGGTTACATACAAAGAGGCTTTGGAAAGAAGTGACCGATCCAAAACCGATGCAATCGCATTGACCTCGGCATGTGCTTCACCATAGCGCTCATGGAATCCCTCACCGATAATCTTGCCATCATGCACAATGACACAACCGACCAGCGGATTTGGAGCCACAAAGCCAGATCCCTGCCGGGCCAGTTGTATGGCCCGCTGCATCATGTCGCGATCGAAGACCGAGACCGCGCCCTGCTTATTAAATCCGCTCTCCATGTTTACCCACAAAGGTCAATCAAGAGGGTATACTTTTAATGTCTGCTGAAGGATTTTTTTACTCCTCTTGCAATAAATCGATTCAACCTGCGGTTAATGCATCAAATTACAGCCGATGACCGATTTTACACTTGACGAATTATTGGAGTTTACGCACATGGAAGATCAGATGATTAATGAGATGTTCTCAAAAAACACTGAAGACCCCTGCGAACCTTCGAACGACACTGTGAACACCCTCTTGGCCTACAGCAAGGCCTTGAGCATCCGTAAGAGCCGATCGATGCAACACATTCGCGTGGTCTTAAACTAGAAAATGAATCCAAAGGATTCCAACGTTGAAAGTCCCGTCCAAAAGGCGGGACTTTCTCTTTTGAATCCGGTACAAACCCCAAAAAAAGGGCCGTCATTTAGACGGCCCTCTTCATATACTGTTACCAATTAAAGCATCGGCATTTCCATCTGATGCTTTTCAATCAGCTTACGCAAATTGATCAAGGCATAGCGCATTCTGCCCAGGGCAGTGTTGATGCTGATATCCAATTGATCGGCAATTTCCTTGAAGCTCATATCATAATACAAACGCATCATAACGATTTCGCGCTGCTCCTCCGGCAATTGTTGCAACAACTTCTTGGTATCGCGACGAACCTCATCCTTTACACGCGACTCCTCGGAGTTCTTTTCCTCGCTGCTGATATAATCAAATGGGTTGTACTCATCGCGCTCGCGAGACATCGGCATCTTTTTGATGTTGCGGAAGTAATCGATGCATAAGTTGTGAGCAATGCGCATCACCCAAGCACTGAACTTACCCTCCTCGTTGTAGTTACCTTCTTTGAGTGCATGAATGGCACGAACAAACGTGTCCTGGAAAATATCCTGTGCAGCTGCCCTGTCTCGGACATACATCATGATTTTGCCATAAACGCGTGACTTGTAGCGCTTGAGCAATTCATTAAAGGCTGCTTCTTTTCCGTTGTGGTAAGCTTCCACCAACTGTCGGTCTGACATGACTTGTACACGCATAATTCCTCCTCTTTTTTAGGTTCGTAATACTGAAGAACAAAGAGTAGAATTTTTCTATAGCGTATACTTTTTTTAGTTGGCCTGTGGACGTTAACGACCACAAATTTTAGTTATTGTGCAAATGAAAAAAATTCTTTTGCCTTACAAATATAGCTAAGTATTCTGATTTTCTAGTACAATATGAAAAATTATTCGCTACGCTTGAAATCAAACAGGATGCGAATGGTCTGACCATCGCGCGGGCCCTCGATATACGCCTGAAGCTCGTCCTCGGAGATGAATTCGTAGCCAATCTTCTTGGGGAAATCATGCCCATCATTGCGAAACTCAATCCTTTGCTGCGATTGCCTGCTCAAGGTAAACGGAATGACCTCGCCATTATTCGCTCCATTAACCCCGGCATTATAGGTCCATACTCCATTCACCTTAACGATTTCAAGCGATTCAAAAAACGTGGTATCCCCGGCTTCAATCACATAACCTGCACCCGCATAGCCCTCCGAATCTGTTGGACTCCATTCTTCATATTGCATGGTCTGATTGGATGCATTCACCCATTTGCCCATGAGGGCGTCAAAATTGAACTCCTCTGCTGATTGATGAAGGGCGCAGCCCGAACATATCAGACATAGAACAGCACATATGAACCGATTCAATAAAAGCATCGCCAAGCGAATATAGAAATGCCTTACGGTTTGTATTGATTCAAAACACCACTTTTCATTAATTCCCTGTTTACATGCAACTCAGAGTACTTTTGTAGGGTCATTCTATCCAAGGTAGTATTTTGACCATTATGATCCGATCCGTTTTCTTGTTTTTCAACCTGCTCTTTGTCTCGCAACTCGCCGCGCAAGTTGTGGTCAATGAATTTTGTGTAGCCAATTATTCGGACTGGGATCAAGGAGGAGATAACGAAGACTGGCTCGAACTCTATAACAACTCAGCCAACAATATCAACATTGGAGGTTATTGGTTGAGTAACGAAATCAGCAATCCCCAAAAATGGCAGATTCCGGCAGGCACCACGATAAACGCCAATAGCTACTTCATCATTTTATTTTCAGGGACAGCAGAATATGACCCGAATCAATTCGGATTCCTCAATACTAGCTTTCGCGTTACACAAACCAATGGTGAAGACATCGTTTTTTCGAATGCCAGTGGTACCATATTAGAGTCATTCGACATGGCCACCCTTGGTGCTTTTCAGGGAAATCATTCCTACGGACGAACAACAGACGGAGGCGGCACGTTCGCAATATTCACCAATCCGACCCAAAGTGCTTCGAACGGTGGAGCCAACTACAGCGGCTACGCTGCTACTCCCGTCATCAGCGAACAGGCCGGCTTCAAAAGCGCAGCCATTAATGTGAGCATCACAGCAGGTATCGGGGAAACCATCTATTATACACTCGATGGAACTGAACCGACCAATGCATCCACCACGTATTCAGGTCCAATTGCCATTAACGCGACGACGTGCTTGAGGGCCATTGCCTACTCTCCAGACGCCTCTGTGCTTCCGAGTTTTATTGAAACCAACACCTATTTCTTCGGCAACGACAACCACCAGATTATGGTCGTTCATATCGCCGGCGCCTCCCTATCCGACGGCTCTTGGGGCGGAAATGAATTCACGCATATCGAATTTTTTGACGCCAACGGCAATTTTATCACAGAAGCTACGGGCGACAGCAACGAACACGGGAACGACTCCAACGCCTATCCACAGCGTGGATTTGACTATGTGACCAGAGATGCCCTGGGTTATTCCAACGAAGTGCAGCATCCGGTCTTCTCTTCCAGCGACCGCCAAGGCTACGAGCGATTAATCTTCAAAGCTGCAGCCAACGACAATTACCCTAGCTCAGGAGGTGCACACATCCGTGATGCTTACGTCCATCGTTTGAGTGAATTGGGGGATTTACACCTCGATGAACGTAAAGTCGAATCCTGCATTGTCTACATCAACGGACAGTATTGGGGCGTCTACGATGTCCGCGAAAAAGTCGACGACATCGATTACACCAAATTCTATTACGATCAGCCGGATGGATTTGTTGATTTTATCAAGACTTGGGGTGGAACCTGGAATGAATACGGGAGCAGTGCCGACTGGAACGACTTAGTGGGTTTTATCACCGGCAACAACATGGCTGATCCAGCCAATTACGATTATGTGCTCACCCAGTATAACCACATGAGTCTTATCGACTACTTCATTTTGAACGGTTATATTGTTTCAACCGACTGGTTAAATTGGAATACCGCTTGGTGGAGAGGGCGCAATCCAAACGGCGACGCTCGCAGATGGCGCTATGCGCTCTGGGATAACGATGCTACATTCGGACATTACGTAAACTACACCGGTGTGCCTTCCACAGACCCAACCGCTGACCCTTGCCAGATTGATGGCATGGGAGACGTCGGTGGACAAGGTCACATCCCCGTGCTGAATGCGTTGTTTGATAACGAAGACTTTTTCGCAGATTATATTCAACGATACGCCACGCTTTCAAACAGCATTTTCTCATGTGACCGCATGATTGAAGTGCTCGACAGTATGATCAACGTAATTGAGCCGGAAATGCAGCGCCATTGCGATCAATGGGGAGGAACAGTGGCAGAGTGGCAAAACAATGTACAAACACTTAGAAACTTTATCCTGGCTCGTTGCAACACGGAAGTGATTTCCGGCATCGAAGACTGCTATACTGTCGAAGCCGTGAACGTGACCATTGAAATTGATGGTGACGGTCAAATCGAAGTGGAAGGACTCGAGCTATCCAACGCAACAACTCCTTACACCGGCGTGTACTTTGCAAACCTTCCACTCGACCTGTTCACGGCCTCCGATGGTCTTACCTGCGGTAATTTCGCCGGGTGGGAAATCACCTCGGGAACGGGCACTATTGAAGACCCTAATTCAGACACAACGACTATCACCTTTTCAACCGACATCACGCTCGTTGCTCACTTTGTGGAGCCAACCGGCGGTCCGGTTAGCGTAACCTACTCCACTGATCTGCTCGACGCGGGCGTAATTACCGTTAACGGAAACCCTGTCGTTGCACTTCCCGCAGCCGAGAACTACTCGCCGGGAACGCCTCTTACAGTATCCATTGCAGAGAATGAATGGTTCGTGTTCGATCATTGGGAAACCAATGAGACCGTTATCGCTCCTGCCGACGATGTGCTGGAGATTACGCTTTCTCCTTGCACAGATGATTCACTGACCGCCATTTTCGAATACATTGAACACTTTACTGTCGAGGTTCAACCAGGCGAACAGGGAGGAGGATTTATCCTGTTCAACGGCGATACGCTCCCGACATCCGGCATAACTCTGGATCTTGAAGCTGCCAACGTTTATAGCTTGACAGCAGTCCCCAACGATCAGTGGTCTGTCTTTTCACATTGGGAAATAGATGGTAACACCATTACTCCAAATGATCTGTCCCCGACTGTGCTGCTTGAACTCTTTGAAAACGGTTCGCTGACCGCTGTGTTTACCATCGTCCCTCACCATGAAATTACGGTGATGGTCGAACCTGCTGAGTCCGGACTCGTGACCTTCGAAGAAGAATTTGTATCAGGCAGTAAATACCGCACATCCAATCAACTGACCGTGACCCTGCAGGGCGATAAGCCGCTACTCTTTGAAGCTTCCCCAAATCAATATATTGATTTTGGCCAATGGGAAACATCACACACGGCTATCGGTGGAGTTCCAACGCATGATGCAGTGCGCTTTACCTTTACCTCTGCTGACACGGTTGTGGCTCATTTTAAACCCCAGCCCTTTGCCGTTTACGTTCCCAATAGTTTCAGTCCAAATGGCGATGGAATCAACGATGTATTCCGCGTAGTTGGCAATGCGCTCGATATCGAACTGTACGAACTCACCATTTTCGATCGCTGGGGACAGCAAGTCTTCTACTCAACTGATCCCAAAGACGTCTGGTTGGGCGAGTTCAACGACGGACAGCACTATGTAGGCACCTCGTATTATCAATACCGCCTAAAAGTTAAATCGGTATTCGACGTGGAAGCGAAAGAGCTCACGGGAGCCATTCAAATTATTCGCTGATTCGGCTCTTTTGTAGAATCTGATTCACCCTTGATGTCAATCCCCAAGGGCATTGTTGATAAAGTAATGTAAATTCTTTATATCCGCCGACCTTCGATTCTAACTTTGACCATAGGCGTACGTAAAAAACCGACCTACATTTAACTGCGTAATCCTAGAGAAAGAACCTATGAGTATGGAAGCAAAATTCTCTCCTCAAGTGAGAGACGTTATTCAGTACAGCCGCGAAGAAGCACTTCGTTTAGGCCACAATTACATCGGTGTTGAACACCTGTTGCTTGGCCTTATACGCGAGGGTGAAAGTCTGGCTGTAAAAATGCTGATTAACCTCGATGTGGACTTAAGCCGCCTTCGTAAAATGATCGAAGGTTCAATTAAGAATTCCACAACACTGGCTTCCAACTTTAATGCGCCCGGGCAAATCCCGCTCGTGAAACAAGCTGAACGTATCTTAAAAATCACATACCTCGAGGCTAAGGCTTACAAGGCCTCCCTCGTTGGAACCGAACATCTATTACTATCTATCATGAAGGACCAGGACAATGTAGCCACCAAGCAATTGCTTGCGCTCGGCGTAGACTATCAGGCCGTGAAAGACGAGCTTGAAAACATCGGTGGCGGGGTTTCGAAAGAAGATCTGCCCAAATCGGAAATGCCCGGTGCATCGGATGAAGACGATGACGAGCGCGGCATGTCAGGCAGCATTCAAAAAAAGCCCGGCGACAGCAAGAGCAAAACGCCCGTGCTTGACAACTTTGGTCGCGATTTGACCAAAATGGCTGAAGAAGGTAAAATCGACCCGATTGTTGGACGTGAAAAAGAAATTGAACGCGTTTCACAAATTCTTTCACGCCGCAAGAAAAATAATCCGATTCTCATCGGAGAACCCGGCGTAGGTAAGTCCGCCATAGCCGAAGGACTTGCCCTTCGCATCATTCAGAAGAAAGTATCACGCGTGCTATTCGGCAAGAGAATCGTTACCCTCGACATCGCTTCGTTGGTAGCCGGAACGAAATACCGCGGTCAATTCGAAGAGCGCATGAAGGCGGTCATGAACGAATTGGAAAAGTCACCCGATGTCATTCTGTTCATCGATGAGATTCACACCATCGTTGGAGCAGGCGGAGCAAGCGGTTCACTTGATGCCAGCAACATGTTCAAACCGGCTCTGGCCCGCGGCGAAATCCAATGCATCGGTGCAACCACACTGGATGAATACCGCCAATACATCGAAAAAGATGGCGCATTGGAGCGTCGATTCCAAAAGGTTGTCGTTGATCCAACAACCATCGATGAGTCGATTCAGATTCTGAACAACATCAAAGACAAATACGAAGAGCATCACAGCGTAACGTATACGCCGGAAGCTATCGAATCGTGCGTGAAGCTCACTGCGCGCTACATCACCGACCGTCATTTGCCTGATAAAGCTATTGACGCCCTCGATGAAGTGGGATCGCGTGTTCACCTGAACAACATCAATGTTCCGAAAGAAGTCATTGACATCGAAAAAGCCATTGAAGAAGTAAAAGAAGATAAGAACCGCGTTGTTCGCAGCCAGAAATATGAAGAAGCCGCGAAACTCCGTGATCGCGAAAAACAACTTCAGGAAAAGCTTGAGGCAGCTAAGAAGAAATGGGAAGAGGATACCAAGAGCCATCGCGTTACCGTAACCGAAGCCAACGTGGAAGAGGTTGTTGCCATGATGACCGGCATCCCGGTTACCCGCGTAGCCGAAAAAGAAAGCGGTCGCCTGGCGAAAATGGATAAAGAACTCGAAGGAACCGTTATTGGTCAGGATGACGCCATTAAGAAAGTTGTCAAAGCAATCAAGCGTAACCGAGCCGGATTGAAAGATCCAAATCGTCCAATCGGTTCGTTTATCTTCCTCGGTCCAACGGGCGTAGGTAAAACACAATTGGCGAAAGAATTGGCTAAATATCTCTTCGACTCGGAAGATGCACTCATCCGCATCGACATGAGCGAATACATGGAGAAATTTGCTGTATCACGTCTGATTGGAGCGCCTCCGGGATACATTGGATACGAAGAAGGTGGTCAGCTCACCGAGAAAGTGCGCCGTCGCCCCTACTCCATCGTTCTGCTTGATGAAATCGAAAAGGCACACCCGGATGTATTCAACCTCATGTTGCAATGCCTGGATGATGGTCAAATGACCGATAGCTTGGGTCGTAAAATCGACTTCAAGAACACGATTATCATCATGACCAGTAACATCGGTGCACGTCAGTTGCAAGACTTCGGAACCGGTGTAGGATTTGGCACTGCAGCAAAAGCTGCCCAAGAAGAAGTAGAGAAAAAGGGTGTAATTGAGAACGCTCTGAAAAAAGCATTTGCGCCTGAATTCATCAACCGTATCGACGACCTCATTATCTTCAATGCACTGAAGAAAGAAGATATCCATCAGATTATCGATATCGAGTTGAACAAACTCTTCCACCGTGTTACAGCATTGGGCTACACCATTAAGCTCACCGATGTTGCGAAGGATTATATTGCAGATAAAGGGTATGACGAGAAGTACGGTGCGCGTCCATTGCGTCGTGCTATCCAGAAATACCTGGAAGATCCAATTGCCGAGGAAATAATCACTGCTCACTTGAAGTCCGGAGACACCTTAATGGTGGATTACGATAGCAAGGCTGATCGCATGACCATGAAGGTGGAAAAGGCGAAAGGCACCAAGGAGAGTAAGGCTAAAGGCAATACAGAAGCTCCATCGGAATAATAGGATTGTAGGATAATAGGATTGTAGGATTATAGAAAAAGGGGAACGAGATGTTCCCCTTTTTTTTATCCTATGATTGTAGCACTTAATTCACTTTAACACGCCCCCCTACAATCCTATTATCCTACAATCCTATTATCCTACAATCCTATTATCCTACAATCCTCATTACACATTGAATCGGAAATGCATCACGTCGCCGTCACTGACAACGTACTCTTTCCCTTCCACCCCCATCTTACCGGCTTCCTTCACCGCGGCTTCGGTTTTATAGTGGATGTAATCATTGAACTTAATTACCTCTGCACGGATGAAACCCTTTTCAAAGTCCGTGTGGATAACACCGGCAGCCTTAGGAGCTGTATCCCCTTTGTGGATGGTCCAAGCGCGCACTTCTTTGACACCGGCCGTGAAATACGTCTGAAGATTCAGCAACTTGTAAGCTGCACGAATCAACTTGCCCACACCGGGTTCTTCCAACCCAAGATCACTCAGGAAAATTTCACGTTCCTCAAAGGTTTCCAATTCTGCTATATCTGCTTCAATCGCAGCGCCCAGAACAATGATCTCGGCATTCTCATCCTTCACTGCAACACGTACACTCTCGACGTGCGCGTTGCCCTTCACAACCGATGATTCCTCCACGTTGCAGACATAAAGAACCGGCTTACTCGTGAGTAACTGTAAATCGACCAACAGGCGCGCCTCTTCATCATTGGCAGGAGTTACCGTGCGAGCACTCTTCCCTTGTTCGAGCGCCTCCTTAATACGCGTCATATAATCAAAGTCGCGCTTAGCGTCCTTGTCACCGCTCTTGGCGGCGCGCATCACTTTGGCAATGCGGCCCTCAATCGACTCCAAATCTTTCAATTGAAGTTCAATATCAATAATCTCTTTATCACGAACGGGATTAACACTGCCGTCAACGTGCACCACATTACCATCTTCGAAACAACGCAAGACGTGGATAATGGCATCAGTCTCGCGAATGTTGGCCAGAAATTTATTTCCCAGACCTTCACCCTTGCTTGCTCCTTTCACCAATCCGGCGATATCTACAATCTCAATGGTGGTCGGAACAATGCGCTCCGGATTCACAATCTCAGCCAGCTGTGTAAGGCGTTCGTCGGGTACGGTAATGGTTCCCACGTTCGGTTCAATTGTACAAAAAGGAAAATTAGCTGCCTGCGCCTTAGCGTTGGATAAGCAGTTAAATAAAGTTGACTTTCCGACATTGGGAAGTCCGACGATACCACATTTCAATGACATAGCTGTTTGATTTTGCGGCCGCGAAAATACGACATCCCACTTTTTCACATTCAGTCAACACGAAACAAAGAATCCTGCCATGCACAATACTTTCGCACCGCAATTCCCATCACTATGACAATTCAAGAACTCGAATCAACCGCATCTCAAGTGAGACGCGACATTGTGCGCATGGTTCATGCCGTGAACAGCGGGCATCCGGGTGGCTCCCTGGGCTGCACCGATTACTTCGTCGCTCTCTATTTCGAGGTACTGCGTCATAAACCACAAAACTGGTCGATGGATGGAATCGGTGAGGACCTATTCTTTCTCAGCAACGGTCACATATCGCCGGTTTGGTACAGCGTTTTAGCTCGCTCAGGCTATTTCCCTGTCAATGAGCTGAGCACTTTCCGTAAACTGAATTCCCGCCTGCAAGGACATCCAACTACGCACGAAGGTCTTCCCGGTGTGCGGATTGCCAGCGGATCATTGGGACAGGGCTTGTCCGCAGCCATTGGCGCTGCCCAAGCCAAAAAACTCAATGGCGATCAGCATCTCGTGTACTCGCTGCATGGTGATGGGGAATTGCAGGAAGGACAAATCTGGGAAGCGGCCATGTATGCGGCTCATCACAAGATCGATAATTTGATTTCAGCCATTGACGTCAATGGCCAGCAAATCGATGGTCCAACAGACAAAGTCATGAATTTGGGCAATCTGCGCAACAAATGGGAAGCATTCGGCTGGACTGTTTTGGAAACGAATGGCAATGAGATGTCGTCGTTATTGAAAACGTTCAATGAAGCAAAGCAACTCTGCGGAAATGGCAAACCCATTATGATTCTCATGACGACCGCTATGGGTAAAGGTGTTGATTTTATGGAGGGCACGCACAAATGGCACGGCGTAGCTCCTAACGATAGTGAACTGGCCAACGCCTTGTCACAACTGCCGGAAACTATCGGCGACTATTAATTCACAAAACGATTCAGGGATATGCTCGATTTCACGATACAAGGTTCAAACGATACACGCAGCGGATTTGGAGAAGGTCTGCTTGAAGCCGGTAAAAACAACCCTAAAGTTGTTGGACTGTGCGCAGACTTAATTGGCTCGCTCAAAATGGATGCCTTCCAGAAAGCGTTTCCTGAGCGTTTCTTCCAAGTCGGAATCGCTGAGGCCAATATGATGGGCGTTGCTGCAGGACTTACCGTGGGAGGTTTTATTCCCTTCACCGGAACTTTTGCCAACTTCTCTACCGGAAGAGTTTACGACCAAATTCGTCAGAGCATTGCCTATAGCGACAAGAACGTAAAAATTTGCGCATCGCATGCAGGACTAACATTGGGAGAAGATGGTGCAACACACCAGATTCTGGAGGACATCGGTATGATGACCATGTTGCCCAATATGACTGTGATTAACCCATGCGACTTCAATCAAACCAAAGCAGCAACCTTGGCCATAGCCGAACATCATGGCCCGGTTTACTTGCGCTTTGGGCGTCCGAAGGTTCCGATCTTCAGCCCCGCAGGTGAAAAATTCGTCATCGGTAAAGCATGGCATATCCATAGCGGAAATCATGTGAGCATCTTCGCTACAGGGCACCTCGTTTGGAAGGCCGTTGAGGCAGCAAAGGTTTTGGAAAGCGAAGGCATTACCGTTGATCTTATCAACCTGCACACCATCAAGCCACTCGATGTTCAGGCCATCGTTGATTCCGCCCGTAAAACCGGAGCTGTAGTTACCGCAGAAGAACATCAAATCAATGGTGGTATGGGAAGCCTTGTAGCACAAACCCTTGGCATGCATTGTCCAACGCCCATTGAATTCGTCGGTGTTAACGACTCATTCGGTGAGAGCGGAACTCCCGATCAACTGATGAAAAAATACGGTCTTGAATCAGAAAACATAATAGCAGCGGTCAAGAAAGTGCTGCAACGCAAGAACGCCTAAAAAAAAAGAAAAGAAAGCATGATCTTATCGATCATGCTTTCTAGGTGTGTACACCGACGCTTCCTTTAGGATGAACGACGGGTCCGTTGGTAACGGTAAGATTTCCTTTAAATGCACATTCAACGACGCTGCGATTTTCAGCAACGTGAGAACTTGCGGATTGGATTTTCCATTTTCAATAACCGAAAGATTGGGTACTTCCATACCAATCTTGTATGCAAGATCGGCCTGCGACATCCCTCCTTCTTTGCGCTTCTTTGCAATGTTTTTTCCTAACTCCTCGAGATAATATTTATCTGTCCACTTCATGATGCCAAAAAACTTATCTAATTAACGACAAATCGCTATGTATTGTCATAGAACTCATTAAAAATCAATGGTATGTTGAAATTTCGTGACAATTTTAGTCAATACCACAACCTATCCCCAAACCTCAATCTTCCGTTTTCGATGCACGCTTAAAATATCGTTTCAAAAGCCTTGATTGTCGCAATAGCGCCATGTTCTCATTCAACCCCTCAGCAGCCCCCTGAATTGACCATACTGTTTGGTTGATATCATGCACCATCATGGTATCAGTTAACAACGTCGCAACCAACCCCTTTCCGATCAAAGCTTGATCTGCCAGGGTCGAAAAATTTCCGGATGCAATAGCCAACGTGTCGCCAACCATATTCAATCGCACCACCGTTTGCTTCAGCCCATGATAAAGTGATGTGTCTGTGACCAATGCACCCAAACTGCCCTCTCCTCTTCGGATTCCTTGAACAATATCACGCAAATCACCACTGAGAATGGCGGTGTTTTCAGAAACAACACTCACCTTAACAAGCGCCCGTTTCAATTGATCCGACAAGGTCGTGTCGGCTAGAAATCGCCAAAATGCATTGTCTTCGGAAAGTCGCTCAGTGACTCCCAACAAGTCTTTTGAAAGCAATAAAAGATTATTGTTGGTCTCATTCAAGGTGCGCATAGCTGCATCCATGGCAACTAATTCGCGCGTCTGCAAACAGTCAGACTCCCTTATCGCGCGTTCGAACGAAGCTCCCGGCTCAATATTCAACAGCTTGTTTCCCAGCAAACCATCGGTGCCAATTGATGCAATGCTTTGTATCGAAATAAGTTCAACATAATCCTCCTCAATGGAAAACGACACATGGATTGTTGATGCCGTGGCGGGCGCCAAAGACAAAACAGTACCGACATCGAATCCATTGAAGCGAACATTATTACCGGGCATCAATCCGTCCACATTAGCAAAATCAGCGCACACCTCGATTGTT
>Ga0315899_10005407_pt1 | contig 13794 bp, 9 predicted proteins | sample LakEriMetagenome_2_FD_203518 | JGI IMG/M metagenome (GOLD analysis project Ga0315899, IMG submission 203518) | Freshwater fungal communities from buoy surface, Lake Erie, Ohio, United States - Buoy 4 MA112 | ecosystem: Environmental > Aquatic > Freshwater > Lake | place: USA: Lake Erie, Ohio...
GCAATCCGTTCGGTGCCGGTTTTAATAGCGAACTCTTCCCTCTAGGTTGGTCTTCTCCACCACCAGAAGATGGAATCAAGCCCGGTAGTGTAGGAGGTAATGCTGGTGGTTCGGTGGGAACTGCGGACGGAATGGAGGAAGGCAATGTCGATGGTGGCGGAGCAGAAGGTGATTCAGGAGGTAGCAGCGGTGCTGGCTCAGGCAACGTCAACGATGGGATTTCACTCGCCATCGGCTTGTTGACACCTTCCAAAGTTTCCTTGGTCTCCTTGCTCGGTGCCGGCACCACAATTTCAGGCAATACCAAAGGAATCTCTTCCGCGGTATTCGCACCACCGGATCGGTTCGAAGGAAGCTTCAGCGGCGCAGGGGTTTTCTTAGAACTACTCTCATCGCTAGGAGATTTCACCCGCTCATTTGGCAAGGGCTTTGACTCGGTAACTCGCGGCTTGTCGCTCGGCGAGCTTATTGTATTTGAGCCTGACGACTTGGAACCCAGCGTATTCGATCCGCCTGCCCCACGTGATTCGAGACTGCGTTGTCGCTGGACTTCTTGCAACCTACCTTGCAACTGAGCATTTGTTCGACGCAAATCCTCGATCTCAAATTCCATCGCTTGATTCTCGGCATCGAAATCATACACGAGGTCTTCCAAGGCTCGGTTGCGCCGCGCCATGTCCTCGATATACAACTCCGTAATCGCTCTCTGGCGACACCCAGTGCCCATCGAAAGAACCATTGCCAAGGCGCACAGCCACAGCATTCCGGTCGAACGTGCCGCAACGGATTGTCTCACCAGTGCTGTTTTTGATCCGACCGTGTGCAAGCCGATCATCCGTGGCCTTTCATCTCTACTCCACTCTTTTCTTACGATTCGTTTCGCGTCCCTTGCAGTCCGCTAGAAACTCACACATGGGAGTAGTCCATTTGCACGGTACGCGTCAAGCCAGATTCATACTCCGAGGGAGACTCAATCGCAAAAGCCCAGTTTCAATCCGTCCGCAAAGTTTGCCTAATGCCTACCGTCCCCCTAACCGATACCAACGAAACAGTGGTATTAGACAGCAGTACGAAACAATCCGATTCCCTTTCGAACCGAATAAATCCCAAGGATCCTTGCATGGATTGGATGCATGTTTTGCTAGCAATCGCAAGTACGAAATCGGGGTGGGTATTTTGCCGGATAGTGGCACTGTCGGTGTGTCTGCTGACTCTCCCAAGTTGTGGATTTGGGCCCAGAGCTCTCGTTCAGACTCGCTTGCCGTACAATGAAGCGGTCAAGCGAACGTCTGAGGAACAGTTCCTTCTGAATATCGTTCGATTGCGTTATACGGACACCCCAAGCTCGTTGGCAATCTCTTCGATTGCAGATCAGCAAGAACTATCGACCGGTCTACAGGCGTTGCCGTTTCTGGTATCGGGCGACGGAGGAGGCTTCCGCACAAACTTGCTTCCTCAAGCGGAATTAACTCGAGCTTCGCGACCGACCTTGAGCTACACCCCACTGGACGACGAAGAATTCACACGTCGGCTCTTTACCCCAATTTCGCTTCAAGGGGTTCTCTACCTTTCGAAAACCACTTGGCCAATTTCAACTGTCTTGCGACTCTACTTGGAAAATTTGAATTGGGTTTCCAATGCGGAGACGGCAAGTGGCCCTACACCGAAAATCGCCCCCGAGTACGCGCAATTCTTAACAGGCATGTACGCCTTGCAAGAACTTCAAGATGCACAACTTGTCCAGTTGCATCTCGATGAAAAAGAGGAGACGGTAGCTGGGCCTTTTACTACGCCACCGAATCCTGCCGAGCTTGCGTTAAAAGCCGTCGACATGAAACTCGAAATGCGCAACACGGACGATGGATATGTTCTGATCAGGAAATTCGAGCAACCGCTGCTAGCTGTCGATCAAGCAGTTGCAAGTCATCCTGCATGGGAAGTCTTTTGCAACGCGTTTCATATCGATCCGTCCATTCGATCGATCGAGCTTACCAATGAAGAACTGACCCCGTATGAACACGAGACCTCCGGCAAACTGATCGAATGCCTTGACATCGAAACGCGGTCGCTTTTACAAGTCCTCTTTTTTGTCTCCCACGGTATTGATGTACCTGAAGAGCACATTCGAAGTGGAAAGGCACCGGTGACTTGCACAGCGGATGGTCTGCCATTTGATTGGCAGCAAGTCCTTTGCGGTATTTTTCACGTCCGAAGTATTCAATCCAAAAAACGCCCTGCCAACGCTTATGTGGCAGTGCATTATGATGGATATTGGTACTACATCGACGAACGGGATCGCGAGTCAAAATCGACCTTCGCACTTCTGCTCGAAGTCTCTCGCTTGGAACTTCAACCTACCGAGTCTCGAGCCCCACTGCTGACCCTTCCAATCGGTCGCTAGTCTTCGTCGCAAATTTTTAAGTTGCGCTTTTTAAAACACTGCCATGGATTCTTGCTAGCGCTCGTAATCGAACCGCCGAGCACGATACTCCAGAGAATGGCTATCAGCGTTTGAAGACGGTCTGGCCTTCCTTGATCGTTTCAACGACGAGGATGTCCTTGATTGTTGTCGATTCAACTTTCATGGGATTCTTGTCAAGAATCACCAAGTCCGCCAATTTGCCGACTTCGAGAGTCCCTTTGGTGGCCTCTTCTTTCAATTGATAAGCGGCCATCGAGGTTACCGCACGCAGCCCATGGTATGGGGGAATTCGCTCGTCGGGGCCAATCAATTGACCGGAACCCGAAAGCCGATTGACTCCGGCATCGACCAGAGCCAAGATCGAAGGTACTGGGGAAACAGGGGCATCGTGGGAATAAGTGAAATTCAGTCCTGAACGAAGGAACGTTCTTGACGCCATCGCCCCGGCGGATCGCTCTGGGCCCCATAACTTCACGACGGAATCCCCACCGACCACAATTCCTGAGGTGAGAAAACTCGGAATCGCTCCATACGTTTTGACTCGTTCAATTTGATCGATGCGCAACCAAGCACCATGCACAAATACCGGTCTAGCGTCACGCATCCCGTGCTTCTTGACCGCTTTGCTTATCGCCGACAAAGCTTGGTCAGCCGCCGCATCTCCATTCATGTGCATGTGGATCTGGAAGTCGGTCGTCCAGTACTTGTCAAAGACCGCATCGAGCACTTCGTCAGGAATCTGTTGATATCCAGAAAATGGAGCCGTCTTGCCTTGAGGCGTCTGCGTGTATGGTTTGGTAAACCAAGCTGTATCAAGACTACCGTCCAACCAGAATTTCACCCCGCCTAAGCGTGCTCGATTGATGTACCGGTTATCCAGATCGGGCCTTGCCGCTCGGAGCTTTTCAACAACACCGCCGGCCTTGGCGTTGTATTGTGAGGCAATGGAGTAGGAGGCTGCTAAGGTTTCGTCCAGCACAGAGTCTTTGGCGGCGATATACAAGTCGATCGGTAAGAGCTTCGCATCGATCGCATGGGTGACAATCTGAATGTCGTCATTACCAAGTCCAAGGCCAGCTTCCATGGCCGTGGTCTGTCCGTAGCTCGCCCATACTTGTGCCGCCCCCGTAATCGCTTGGGCTGCCAACTCATTCGAAAAAGCAGGCCGCGACGCACGCACCGCATTCAATGCAGTCTCTTCCATCGGCCCAGCTAGACTCTTGCCATCCTCTTTACGGGTAAAAGCTCCGCCTGTCGGATCGGGCGTATCCGCCGTGATGCCCGCAGCGAGGAATGCCGCACTGTTGCCAACACCCATGTGCCCCGACGAGTCGACAATCATCAAAGGCACATCTTTGGAAATCTGATCGAGTTCCTCGATCGTCGGTGGTCTACCCTCCTTCATCCCACGTGGCTGATAACCAAAACCGACAATCCAAGCTCCCTTCGGAGTGCGCTCAACTTGCTTCTTCATTCTCTCGAGCAAGTCGGGCACATCTACACAATTAAACAGATTAGCATCCACCAAGTTCTTGCCGAAATAAACAAAGTGGCCATGCGTATCGATAAACCCCGGTAGCATCGTCTTGCCCCCGAGGTCGACTAACTTCGCGTTCGCTCCAAACTTGCTCTTCGCATCCGCAACCGTACCCGTAAAGAGAATCTTGCCATCGCGCACCGCCAAACTCTCGACGTACTCCGGCTCCATGCCACGCATCGTCACGATGTCTCCACCGTGGTAGAGAGTCGTAATTGACTCTTCTTGCCCCATCGCACGCGAGCCAAGTAAGCCTACCCAATCGCCGCCTATCCAATCACCACCCGTCCAATGACTACCAAAACAACATGTTGCGACAAGCGAGCCTGCGATGACCAAGGACTTGCGGATTCGAAAATTCATTAGAGGGCCTGCGTAGAATTACTTATTCAGATAAGGTTTGTAAAACACCACTCTAAACAGCGATCTAACCCTGAGCAATCCCCCACAACGAACGGAAAGTTTTTCGTGAGAATTTGCTCCTGGATGCTTCGTTTCCTCGCACCGAATCCGATGGGAATCCAAGTGAGGAAACTTGCAATTGTGGAGTTGTAAGTCCATAATTGACAGGAAGGAGTTCTCGTGTTGAGAACTGCGAGTATTCCCTTTGTTCACAAGCGAAGCAGGTGGTCAAGATGCAAGCCAATCGAAGCGTGCATTTTTCAGTTCCCCAAGGCGAAGGGTCGCAACATCGGAACTGCTCGATCGTCGGGTTACGGATTAGCGTTTGTCTGCTTTCCGTTTTCGTCTTTAGCCCGAGCAAGCGTGCGCAAGCTCAAGATAGTTTTGATCTTGCGCCAATCTTGTACAGCACAAGTGAATCTCAAGATCCCGTAGCGCAGCTTCAAAGGCGGCTGCAATCCGGCCAAACGAAACTTGATAAGGATCCTCATTACGGACTGTTACCAGGCTTGCTCAAGGAGCTTCATATACCGCTGGAATCGCAAGTCTTGGTGTTCTCAAAGACTAGTCTTCAGATCCACAAGATATCTCCGACGAATCCAAGAGCGATATATTTTAACGACTCGGTCTACGTGGGATATGTGCCGGGCAGTAGCATCTTGGAACTTGCAGCAAACGATCCCAAGCTCGGTGCGGTGTTCTATACCTTCGATACCGGAATCCAACCTGACGTGGCCGAGACGAACGACCGATCATCCAATGACTCATCGAGCGGATTGGTGCGGGATCGCGGTCAGTGCTTGTCGTGCCATGCGACAACACGCACCGAAAACGTTCCGGGATACATTGTGCGATCGATTTACTCCGATCGTGCAGGACGACCGAGAACGGGCTCAAGCAGTTTCACGACGGACTATCGAAGTCCGTTTCAATCGAGGTGGGGAGGATGGTATGTCACCGGGACGCATAGCTCGATGCGGCACCTTGGGAATTTATTTGCGGTCGATCGAACCGATCCACAAAAAGTCGATTTCGAATCGGGTGCAAATCAACTACAACTCCCTTCGCGAGTTGCTCCTGGATTGCATCCTGAGCCACATAGTGACTTGGTGGCACTGATGGTTCTCGAACATCAAATTCGGGTTCACAACCTCATCACAAAAGCCAGCTTCGAAACCCGGCAGGCGATCGCCATGGATGAATCGATGAACAAGGCTCTTGGGCGCGACCCGCAGTATCGCAGTGAAAGCACCGAGCGACGGATCCAGTCGGTCGCCAATCAACTTGCCGACGCAATGCTAATGCATGGAGAGCCTCCTCTCGACGGGGCAGTGATTGGAACAAGCAACTTTGCAACGGTCTTCGCATCGACCGGTCCTCGTGACAAACAGGGTCGTTCGCTGCGCGACTTAGACCTGAAAACTCGCTTGTTTCGCTATCCCCTCTCCTACTTGATTTACACGCAAGAATTTCAGCAACTTCCCTCAGATGTCATGAAGTTGATCCAAGCCAAGCTTGCGGCGGAGATTGATCGGCCGGAACGTCAAGCTGAGCGGGAGATACTGGCCGAAACGCTCAAGGAATCCCAATGAAAGGCTCTAGGCAACGAACCAGATAACATAGCCCCGTCTTGTGCCTCTTGTCGGTCATCGTTGCGATAATGATTGCGGTGGGTTCGAGTACGAGTACCATTACATCGAGTGCGAGTATGAAAAAACCAGCGGTCAATATCCTCACTCAAAATAATTACTCAATAACCGAAGAGCAGAAATGACGATGGGAATACCAGATGGATTTGAGTTGGTGGAATCGCTTGTTTCCGAAGGATTCCCAAAGGTCCGTGACCTTTACGAGCCAAACCGGGCCCAAAGATTCTGCGGGTGAGGCTTATTGATTGAATGCACTCGACAACATAGGCATCGTGGTCTGAAAGCCCTTGGGAAGGGATTCTTTTTGCTGAGTCGATTCTCCAAGACAAAGGTACGCCTATATGGTCAATCGCTTTGCAATAATTGCCGCGATGCAATAGTCCCATTGTCGGGACGTTGAGTCCAAGCTGGTCTAGGGCGGCAAGGAGGCAGTTGCGTCCCCCAAGGGTTCCAGCATGCTCTTCGCCAATTAGAGAGTGATTCCAATCTCCACCCCAAACTAAATCGTCCTTCGGCAAATTGCGAAGCAAGGTTTTCAATGTATTCTCCGTCATCTCTGGATGATTCGTCCCATGCCAAGGATCCAAGTCGGCTTTAACTCCACGCCACGGAAGAATTGTTGAGCAGTATGTGATCCCATCAATTATTGCCGCGGCGCTTGCTTCATGGGGGGATTCTAATGGCTCCAATGGGAGAACACTGAGAACACTTGCCCAATACTTATTCATCCCCATTACCTCTTTGGAAAGATGGGCATTAAAGTGCATGATCTTTGTCCCGCATTTCTCGGCCCACTTCGCATGAACTTCAGTCAGTAGCCATACATCGCAGGCTTGATCGAGAATCAGCTTCTTGTGCTGTTGCGTCAATGGTCGATTCTCGACATTCCAAGTTCCAATTCGCATGTTGCTTTCCTTCTTTCCGTGCCTTGTTAGTAGAATTCTCGGGTTCGAATTCGTGAGGGAATTTCATTCTAAAACGGAATGAGGTCGCTGTCGCGGATTCGCTGAGTACAAGGAGGAGTGCGAATGAGGTTCGAATGCGATTATTAGGCGGAGGGTGAGTAAGACTATGCATCAATTGCCTCGGCAGGCCGATTGGTCTTTGATCTCGAACCTTCATCAATGACTCCGATCGGACAGCAATTTTTATTGTGATTAGTGGTTCGGAGCGGTATGAAAAACGCTTAGAGCCCAAATCACACGAATTCGTTCTTGTCACCGATACCCGAGATGATCGTGTGGTAATCGCTCAAACGGTTGAGGAGTTAGGCCCAGACAAGTTAAGGGGCAAAGTAAAGGTTGTGGACTCGAAGGTGCTTACTGAGCACGTCAACCGTTTGAACTTTTGCTACGTGCATGGAACGGGCGGAGAAGGACTACGCATGGATCTAATGGCCTTCGTTTGCTTAGATATCGTCCCGCATCGATGGGGTAAGGAGCCGTCATACGAGGATTTCCCTCATGTGAAATCCAAATTGATCAACAGTTTGGCCGTGACAACGGAGATCGATCCGAAGTCGGATATGGCATTGAAGAAGTTTGTTTTGCAGTTCACTCACGTAGGTCAAAGCGAGTCTCCAAAGTTGCCAAACAACCCCGATTTGAGGTAGGAGCCCAATAGCTTATGGCGTCCCGCACACGGTTGGGTTACTGAACGGCAAGCCGATCATACTGGTGGTCACGCCGGTTGGCTCATTGCGATAAAAGCCCCTTCATTTTCGACGATTTCGATTCCTTCTGTACTCAAGACCTCCCAGTTCGCGCCGCAGTGTTCGCAAGATGTGTTTTCAACTCGCCGTCGTCGATGACATCCGCTGCAGATTTCGTACACGGCAGCAGGATAGATTGCGATCACCGCGAGGGGCACACCGAGTCCGAGCGCAGCGGCGAGCAGAACCCAAATTGTCGTTTGTCTCGAGCTTAGTCCTCGGTGCTTCGTAGCAACAATGGTCAAAGTGATGGCCGCCAATATTTGCATGAGCAAAGGTAGGTAAGCGATCGCCATGGTGTCGAGGCTTTTGGCGTCGGAAAACCTTTGCATGATTACCGAACTGCCGACGACTAGCAATGGAGGCAATGCTCCGAATACAAATGGTGATTCGCGTTGTGCAACGTTCAATGACTTCTTCGTTTCATCAGGCACAGCGAATTCGTATGCGCGCGTTTTTCCATTGGAACTACGAGTCACTTTGAAGCTTGGCTGTCTCGTAAAGCCATCCAAGTAAGTCCAGTTTGCGCTATCGCGGTAGGAGAGAAGACCTCCGTATGTTTTCGGGGCAGTGTCGATCTTTGCATCAAGGGTGAATTGCGAGGGTGGGACACCAGGTTCGGACGCATTGCTTTTGAAGACTCGCAGGGAATTGCCGGATTGGATAGCGACTCGCTGCGAGTCACCGGTGAGGGACAATCCAACGGAATCGATCGATTCTTTGAGCAGTAATTCGACAGTGCGTTTTTCTATATTCGTCTTGATGATCCCTTCGCTGGTGGCAAACACCCATTCCTTAAGGCTGTAATACGGAACCGTAGGAGGTTGAGTTGCTTGGGCGCCGAAGTTGAATTGAGGATACACTGCGGGATCCATGAGGAATCTAGGGATTTCCTTAAAGGGAGTTCCTCGGGGTTCATGAGGGAGCGATATGGTATCGGATGCGACGACGCATTCGAGGACTTCACCGAAGACTTGGTGCGATTGGTAAACGAATAAATAACCCGATGGGTCGAAGAAGACTTTTCGATTTCCCACCAGTTGTACATAGGTCGGATCGAACTTGTTCAAGGAATCACTCAACCCGACCAGCATGAATGGTGTACCGGACGCTGAAGTGTCGATCCCTTCCGGCTTGGGTTCCGAAGGATCGATCATCGGGATCGACTCCAATAATTCGTTTTGTCCAGATCGGTTTACCGGAAGGCCACGAATGACATAAACTGGGGTGCCATCTTTATCGAACTCGATTGTCGGGTATCTATAAGTTGTCTGCTTGAGGAAGTTCAGCGGTATTAGCCCTAATGCACCCACAAGTATTATGCTTGCGGAGAGCAAAACGAAACGTAGAGCCTGCGACTCGGATCCGACTCGAGTGGGAGGAACTTGGCTTGGTATCCGAACGAAGGCGTGGCGTGCAGCGAAAGCCATCAGCAGAGCCGAGGCGCAGGATAGTGAGTACAGGGGGAGCGTGACATACAGCGGGGCTCCAGCCATTACGCAGATCGACAGAAAACTGCCTGCGACTGCAGTGGCTAAAGGGAGCAAGCGAGTTCCAAACCAGTTTGCTGGACGGCAAGCGATGAGAATGCCTGCGAAATAAAAGATGGAACCGGCTGCAACCAATGCTATTGCCGGTACTACTTGCCAAGGACTCACAGGCAATCGTTCTGGGCCGATGGCTGCAAGGTAAGCCGCTAAGAGTGCAAGAGGGATGAGCATTCCCAAGATGTATGTCAACAGTCCGACAGTGACGCGTGTTTTAAAAATTTGATTCGGAGTTATCGCACGATGAATCAAAAAGGCACGGGCAGCCTCGCGCTCATCGGGTAGGAATGTCACCAGGCTCAGAAAAGAACCATACAGCATGGTCGAGAACCAAGTCGCTATATATACCACGCTCGATAAACTAGGTGCATTGATCGATTGACAAGCATAAGCCAATAACAAGCTCAGTAGCAGGATACCCAACGGAAGCCATCGGACCGCATCGCGGATTTCTTTACGAAGCAGAGCGTTCATCGCTTTGTTCCTTTCCTGGTTCTTACTCAATTGGTTGAGGTTGCTGGAGGGTTTTTCGACAAGAACGAATGCGAACTTCGCGAACGAGATAGATAAGCGACCACACTCTCGTCAAAAGAGGAATCACTTCGCATCAGTGACTGGCCGCCGATCCGCACCATCGCGGCTTGCGACTCTTGATCTACATCGACAACCGCCATGGTCAATTTTCGACCTGCCTGATAGGCATGAATCAACCCGGGGACCGGAGGTAGTTGCCGAGGTTCTTCGCTGGAATCGCAAGTCCAGATAGAAACTCGCTCCAAGAACGACGACACGGAGCTGTGCACCAAGATACGACCATCGACCATCACCAAGACGCGATCTGTCACGCGTTCGATGTCATCGAGTAGATGGCTGCTCAACAGAACGGTGCGTTGGCCGTCTTCCATGAACTGCAGAATAGTTTCATTGAGAGCTCGCCTAGAAACGGGATCCAGACCAAGCGCTGGGTCGTCCAAGATCAGCAGTTCCGGATCGCTGCTCATGGTCAGCGCGATGGAAACACCTGCTCGTTGGCCCCGGCTCAGAGTTCGAATACGCGATGACGGGCTGATTCCAAACCGATCAATGGTATTCTGGAATAACGTCGGATTCCAGCTTGGAAATGAATCCGATTGCAACTGTTCCGACTCACGCACGGACATACTTCCGTAGGCGAAATGCCCTTCGATGGTGTAGCCGATGCGAGCTCGGGTGGCTGAGTTCAGTGTTGTGCTATCGACACCGAGAACCGAGCATGTCCCTCGCGTGGGAGCGAGCAAGCCCATCAGCATCTTGATCAAGGTCGATTTGCCGGCGCCGTTGAGCCCCAACAAGCCTGTGACTGTACCTACAGGAATTTCGAAGGAGACTTGTCGCACGACAGGATTGCGGCCAAAGTATCGAGTCAGGTTGTTTGCGGAAATTGCGATCGACGACATCGATTCGCTCCCTCGTTTTAAATGGAAACAGATAGAGAAGTGTCTGGGCAAGGCTGCGGCATCCCACTAGTCGCCCGCAGGCTTTAAGTTCTTTTCAAATCGTTGCTGTAAGCGCTGGACGATCACTTCGGGCTCGATATCAAGTGTCACGGCATGATTTACGAGTTGGTCGATGCTTTCGTCGATCCGCCGAAGTCGCTCCGACTTCGAGTACACTTGCCGGCGTTTGGCAACGAAGAACCCTTTGCCGGCTTGGGTTTCTAGAAAACCGCTATCGACCAGCTCAGCGTAGGCTTTCGCAACCGTGTTGGGGTTGATCACCAGTTCGCGAGCTAATTGCCGAACGCTAGGCACCGACTCACCTACCGCCAGCTCACCCGACGCGACGGACCGTGTGATTTGGTCGACGATCTGCCGGTATATCGGTGCTGTGCTTCCTGCAACGATTCGAATTGTCAAAGCCATGCAAACGCCCCTGTGTTAACTGTACTATGCGTAATGGTACAGACGTTGCGGTGTGCAGTCAAGCTTGGATATGTAGTCAAGCATTATCGAAGTGAGATTTTTGAGGGGGCTCATCGTGCCTCGATTCGTCATTGCAATCTCGATGAACGATTTGCACGAATTCTTGAGTTCGGCAAGCCCATAGCGGGGTCGCGTTTGCTAGCAGAGTGCTTGGAAGCCAAAGGATTGCGGATTCAAATGGAAGGGAATCAATGTGCATGGCAAATTCACACGCGACGAATTATGATACCCTTATCTGCTTAGTGTCCTTGTAGTGTCCTTCCTCGATAATCCTTTCGGAGATGTTTCATCCGATGTTTAGAGATACGATCTTTCGGTCAGCCCTACCATTTGTTTTCACATTGTTGAGCTTGATGCAGTTACCTGCATTGCAGGCTCAGGATCGCCCTGAGCTTACCCCGAGCACTGTTCCGCTTCGATTCATACCTGGTGAAAAGGTCGCTTTGGTGGGTAACTCCCTAGCCGAACGCATGAACCTCTTCGGGCACTTTGAAACCTATCTGCACCTGTTGCACGCAGACCGTAACCTTGTGGTTCGGAATTTTGCGAGGCCTGCTGAGGCGGTCAATAATCAGCAGCGATCTGCGGACTATACCGCGATTGATGACCCCATGAAGGTTTTCACCGCCGACACATACCTTTGTTTTTTTGGTTTTAACGAATCCTATTCAGGAGTCGAATCGGTCGAGCAGTTCAAGGGGCAGTACGCTCAGTATTTGGAGCATATTTCCAATCTTTACCCCCGCAATTCTATTTCCAAAACTCCTCGGTTTGTTCTTGTTTCACCGATCGCCTTTGAACCGGCCGATTCCCGATTTCTACCGACTGGTAGCGATGAGAATAAGCGTTTGGCGATCTATACCGCCGCAGTTGCCCAAGTTGCCAAGGATCGCAATTTGGCTTTCGTGGATCTTTTCACACCCACGCTCAAGCTTTTTGAGCAGCAAGCTGGCCTGCAGTACACCATCAACGGTTGCCATTTAAATGAAGAAGGTGATGCAGCGACTGGCAAGATTCTCACGGAGCAACTTTTCCAAGTCGACTTAGCGAAGTTGTCCCAAGACAAGAACTTGTTCGATACCAACAAGTTCGAAAAACTCCGCGCCGCGATCAACGACAAGAGTTGGGTGCATCTTCAAGACTATCGCATGCTCAACGGTTGGTACGTTTACGGTGGACGACGAACTTGGGACAAAGAAACCTTTCCGCTTGAGTATGCCAAGATTCGTCGCATGGCTGAGGTGCGAGACGAATATTGCTGGGATATTGCCCAAGGCAAACCGGTACCTTCCACTCCGAGCGATGATGCAACTGGTGAGCTATTCGTTCCCCAAACCCGATTCGGTGATCCACGGCAAAAGTACTCCGAAGCCGAGTCGCTTCGTTACTTGAGTCCTGAGCAATTCATCGCCGAGACTCAAGTTCCCGAGGGGTTCAAGATTGAGCTTTTTGCGGACGAGACAAAGTTCCCAGAAATTGCGAAGCCAGTGCAGTTGAACTTCGACAACAAAGGACGCGCATGGTTGGCTTGTATGCCGACTTATCCGCAATGGAAGCCAGGTGATACCCGCCCCAACGACAAGCTTGTGATTCTCGAAGACACAGATCATGACGGCAAAGCGGATGTATCGAAGGTTTTTTACGACAAGTTACATTGTCCAACTGGATTTGAATTTTGGAATGGTGGTGTGTTGGTGGTTGACCAGCCACGACTTTTGTTCCTCAAAGACACCGATGGGGATGACAAAGCCGATCAGGTGATTCACTTGATGGACGGATGGGCTTCTGACGATACGCACCATACTTGTGGAGCTTTCGAATGGAACCACGGTGGATTGCTTCACATGCTTGAAGGGATTGCGACGAGTACAACGTTGGAGACTCCTTGGGGGCCACACCGCAGCAAGGGGGACGGAGGAGCCTATGTGATGGATCCTAGAACTCTGAAGATCAGGCAATTTTCGTTGCCTGGCCAATACAACATGTGGTGTTACGTCTTCAATAATTGGGGTCAAGGAATCGTCGGGGACGGTACGACCGCGAACCATGCTTGGGATACTCCACTTTCTGGAGCTCAGTTTCGCGGACGTCAAGGATTGAACTTTGTGTTCAACAATGAAGGGATGCGGCCAGCACTTGGATGCGAGTTCCTCATCAGCCGGAATTTTCCTGACAGTGTACAAGGTCAATTCACTTATGCGTGTGTGATCAACATGAACGGGATGCCACGTTTCACCGTCAACGACGATGGTGGTGGATACAGTGGAGCGCGGATAAAGAATGCAGACGGTTCACCCAACGATTTGATTCGATCGGCTGATAAGCATTTCCGTCCTGCGGATCCACAGATTGGTCCCGATGGTGCTTTGTGGTTTGGCGATTGGGCTAATGCTCTTGTGGGGCACATGCAATACAGCCAGCGCGATCCGAGCCGCGATCACGTTCGCGGGCGTTTGTACCGCTTGGTCTACGCCGATCGTCCTTTGGTCACGCCGGTTACGCAGCATGGCAAGTCGGTTCCGGAGCTTCTCGAGCAGCTTAGCGAGTATGAATGGAGGACTCATT